>Ga0214921_10006022_pt1 | contig 16833 bp, 12 predicted proteins | sample LL1505_MetaG_FD_177992 | JGI IMG/M metagenome (GOLD analysis project Ga0214921, IMG submission 177992) | Freshwater microbial communities from Lake Lanier, Atlanta, Georgia, United States - LL-1505 | ecosystem: Environmental > Aquatic > Freshwater > Lake | place: USA: Georgia | collected...
TTGTTCATCAGCCATGTGCTGGTCTTGCTGCGTTGGCGCGGCGCGTTCAACGGCGGCAGTGACTTCATGACGCTGATCGTGCTCACCGGCTTGCTGATTGCGCAGTTGATGGCCCATGCAGGCGATCCGGAGCTGGGCTGGCGCGCTGGCCTGTGGTACGTCAGCCTGCAAACTGTGACCTCGTATTTCATGTCCGGCTGGGTCAAGCTGCTACAGCCGCAGTGGCGCAGCGGCGAGGCTTTGGTCGTCTTCTTGAATGGCGCAATTTATGGCCCATTGCCTGCCCGCCACCCCTTGGCGCGGCCTGTGCTGGCGCGGGCTGCGGCCTGGGCCTTCATTGTGTGGGAATGCTGTTTCCCGCTGGCTTTTATCGGCCCGCTTACGGCCTTGTTTTTCTGCGCCACTGCTGCCGTCTTTCATTTTTTCGTATTCTGGTTTTTTGGCCTGAACCGATTTTTCTGGGCCTGGGTGGCGACATTCCCGGCGATTCTCGGGTGCGCATCGCAAGGGCTTTTGTAAGCGGGCGTATCAGCGGAAGTCCCGGCTCTGCGCCGCCCATGTTCCCAGCATGGGCGTCATGTCGACCAGGCGTTTGGCGACCAGATGGCACACGCCGCTGTCGCCGTCGCGCTGCCACACGCCGTACACCGCCAGCAGGCGCGCGCGCAGCAGTTCGGGGCGCTGTTTCTCTTTCAGATTTTTCCAGACGATCACGTTGGTGCTGCCGGTCTCGTCCTCCAGCGTCACAAACACCACGCCTTTGGCGGTGTGCGGTTGCTGGCGCATCGTGACGAGTCCGCAGGTGCGCACCAAGCGCCCATGCGGCAAGTCGCGCATGTGCGCCGCACTCAGCAGCTTGCGGGCAGCCAGTTCGGGACGCAAAAAAGCGACCGGATGGCTACGCAAGCTCATGCCTGTTGCGGCGTAGTCAAACGTCACTTCTTCCGATTCATGTGCGGGGCTGAACGCCAGCACATCCTCGTGTACCGGCGCTTGCGCCAAGAGCGCAGGCGCGGGATGCAAGGCCGATGCATCCCAGACCTGCTGGCGGCGGTGGCCGCTCAGGCTGTGCAGCGCGTCGGCAGCGGCCAGGGCTTTGAGGTCGCCGGCGTCGAGCGCGCAGCGTTGCGCCAGTTCTTCGGTGCTGTCAAAGGGTTTGTGCCCGCGCGCTGCGTGGATGCGCGCTGCTACCGTGGCACGCAAACCGCTGACCATGCACAGGCCCAGCCGAACGGCGGGTTGCGGCTGTGCAGCATCCAAATAATTGGGATCTGACCTCGATTTTTCTAAGGTGCAGTCCCACGCGCTGTGGCACACGTCCACCGGGAGTACGGTGACGCCGTGGCGGCGGGCGTCTTGCACCAGTTGGCTGGGGGCGTAAAAGCCCAGGGGCTGGCTGTTGAGCATGGCGGCCAAAAAGCAGGCGCTCTCGTGGTGTTTGAGCCAGCAACTCACATAGACCAAGAGTGCAAAGCTGGCCGCGTGGCTCTCAGGAAAGCCGTATTCGCCAAAGCCCTCAATCTGCTTGAACAGGCCATCGGCAAATTCTTGTGTGTAGCCATTGGCCACCATCGCGCCAACCAGGCGGTCGTAAAAGTGCTGGACGCCGCCTTTGCGTTTCCAAGCGGCCATGGAGCGGCGCAGGCTGTCGGCCTCGCCACCGCTGAAGTTCGCAGCGGCCATGGCGATCTGCATCACCTGTTCTTGGAATATGGGTACGCCCAGGGTGCGCTTCAGCACTTCCTCCAATGCCGGGCTGGCGTACTGCACCGCCTGCGGGTTGGCACGTGCCCGCAAGTACGGATGCACCATGCCACCCTGAATCGGACCCGGCCGCACGATGGCCACTTGCACCACCAGGTCATAAAAGCAGCGCGGCTTCAAGCGCGGCAGCATGCTCATTTGCGCCCGGCTCTCGATCTGGAATACGCCCACCGTATCGGCGCGGCAAATCATGTCGTAGGTCGCAGGGTCTTCGGCCGGAATATCTTGCAGGCGCAGCGGCTTGCCGCGCCGTTGGCCGATCAAATCCAAACAGCGGTGGATGGCGCTGAGCATGCCCAGGGCCAGCACGTCCACCTTCAACAGGCCCACGGCGTCCAAGTCGTCTTTGTCCCACTGGATGATGCTGCGCTCGGGCATGGCCGCGTTCTCCACCGGCACGATGCGCGTGAGAGGCCCTTGCGTCAGCACAAAACCACCTACGTGTTGGCTGAGGTGGCGCGGGAAGCCTTGCAAAGTGGTCGCCAGATCCAGCCATTGCTGCAGGCGGCGGTGCGGTGGTGGTGCCGGGACGGCAACGCGCTCAGCTCCGTGTCCCCCGCCCGCTGCGCGGGCTCCTCCTTTACCTACGCTGAGCGCGCTGCCGTCCCCGCTGGCGGCAGGCGAAGAAGCAGTGACTTTTGCTACGCTTTCAAGGGCACTTTGCAAACGCTCGGCCAACACAGTACGTCCGTACATGCCGGGATGTTCTTTTGCCATGGCCGTAACCAGGACTTCGGGAATGCCGAGTGCGCGTCCCACGTCGCGCAAGGCACTGCGTGGGCGGTAGCGCGTCACTACCGCCGTGATCGCCGCGCGCTCACGGCCGTATTTGGCGTAGATGTACTGAATCACTTCTTCGCGCCGCTGGTGCTCAAAGTCCACATCAATGTCCGGCGGTTCATCGCGCTCGCGGCTGATAAAGCGCTCAAACAACACGCGCATGCGCGCCGGGTCCACCTCGGTCACGCCCAGGCAGTAGCACACCGCCGAATTCGCCGCCGACCCGCGCCCCTGGCACAAGATGCCCTGGCTGCGGGCGAAGCGCACGATGTCGTGCACCGTCAAAAAATACATCTCGTAGTGCAGCTCGGCAATCAGCGCCAGCTCGTGTTCCACCTGCGTGCGCACGTCCTGCGGCACGCCGGCGGGGTAGCGCAGCAGCGCGCCTTCTTCGGTGTACTGGCGCAGGGTTTGCGCCGGGGTGTGGCCGGGCAGCACGGCCTCCAAGGGATAGTGGTAGCGCAGGCTGTCCAGTGAGAAATTGCAGCGTTGCGCCACCACCAGGGTGTTGGCCAGATGTTGCGCATCGAACAACGCAGCCAGGCGCGCGCGGCTGCGCAAATGGCGCTCGGCGTTGGCTTGCAAGCCGCGCCCGCATTGCGCCAGCGGCAAACCTAAACGCACGGCGCTAATGATGTCGTGCAAAGGCTTGCGCGAACGTACATGCATTTGCACCCCGCCCACGGCCACCAGAGGTACGCCGGTGAACTGCGCAATCTGTTGTATGCGCAGGGTGTTGCGTGCGTCCTGCGCGCCCAGGCTGCGCGTTAGCCCCAGCCAAACCGCTGTGCCGTAACGCGCGCGCGCCGCCACTGCGATAGCGCAGGCTTGTTCCACCGGCAAGCTCGGAGGCAGCAGCAGAATGATTTCGTTGTGATCCAGCGTGGGCCAGGCGTAAAAACCACCTTCGTTCACCATTCCATCTTTTTGTGGCCGCGACTGTGGCTGCGACTTCCACCGCAGCTCGTACTCCCCCTTGGGCGCGGCGCGGCGTGCGCTGGTGATGAATTCGCACAAATTGCCCCAGCCTTGCAGGTCATGCGCCAGGGCCACGAGGCGAAACAGCGCACCCGGCGCGCCTTCGCGTTTTGCGATCCGCGTCCCGTCGGGTGGCATAACCCCAAACTCCGCGCCCGGTAGCAGCTTCAAGCCCGCAACCCGCGCCGCCTCATGCGCGCGCACCATGCCCGCCACCGAACATTCGTCCGTCAGCGCCAACGCCCGGTAGCCCAGCGCGCGGGCGCGCTGCACCAGCTCATCGGGCAGTGACGCACCATGCTGAAAGCTGAAGGCGGACAGGCAGTGCAGTTCGGCGTAATCGGGCGCGGATGAGGGTTTCATGCAAAGGGCGCAGACACATCGGCTTGGGTCCAACGTGCAGAGGATTCAAAAGATAAATACTGTATATAAAAACAGTATAGTCAATCCCTTCCCGCCTTGTCAGTCCTTGTAGGGTGGGATTGCCGCCGCGCCAACCCGTCATACTGCCCCTGATTCCCCACCCCACCACCCGCATGCCCACTTTTTTAGACCCCGACACCGTTGCCCACGGTATTCAGCTCTCCATTGCCCCGGTTTTCTTGCTCACCGCCGTGGCCGGCATGATTGGCGCGGTCTCGAACCGGCTGGCGCGCATCATTGACCGGGCGCGGTTTATTGAGGCGCGGCTGAAGACGGAGCGCGATAGCGAGCAGGCCGCGTCGGACCGGCGCGAGCTGGTGGATTTGCGAACGCGGGGGCTTTTGGCCAACGGCAGCATCGCTTTGCTGACGCTGTGCGCGGTCAGTATTGGCCTGACCATCATCATTCTGTTTCTGGGTGAAACGCTGGATTACCAGGGCTTGCGCTTGGCATTTTCCGGCTTCCTGGCCGGGGTGATTTGCTTTCTCGCAGCGCTGGTGTGTTTTCTGGCCGAGACTTGGATTGCGACGCGGGTGTTGAAATTCGGGCAGCGTTAAGTGCTGGCCCGCTCGACTTCCACGGCGCAGTCGTAAAACGTGGGCGCGCGGCCCATGTCGGTCAGGGCCTGGCTGGTGAGTTCGTTCACATTGGTGCCGCCCGGTCCCATCTTGCGCCACCAAATACCCAGCCCCACGACCACGCCGGGGCGGGCCCGCTCGCTGACCTCGGCGTGGCACAGGTAGCTGCCCCGGTGATTGAAAGCGCGCACCAGCGCGCCGTCTGCGATGCCGCGCGCGGCCGCATCCAGCGGGTGAATTTCCAGTACCGGGCCGGGCGTGGGGTGCAGGGATTGCACGTTGACAAAACTGGAGTTCAGCGCATTGCGTCCGGGCGGCGAGATCATGGCCAGCGGGTAGGTGCTGCCGGGGGCAGGGCGCTCGTAATTGGGCAGGTAGTCGGGTAGCGGATCGTGGCCGGCGGCGGCCAAGCGCGGGCTGCTGAATTCGCATTTGCCCGAAGGCGTGGGGAAGCCGCCTTGCGCAAACGGCGCATCGGGCCAGGGCAGGTGCACAAAACCGTCGCGCAGCAGAGCGTCGAAGTCCACGCTGTCGCCGTAGGTCTGGCGGCACAGGCTAAGGTCGTCATCGGCAAAGCAGGGCTCGGTGAAACCCATGCGCGCGGCCAGCAGCCGAAAGATGTCGGTGTTAGTTTTGGCCTGCCCCAGCGGCGCGATGCTGGGGCGGTTGAGCAGCACGTCGGTGTGGCCGTAGCTGCTGTGGATGTCCCAGTGTTCCAGCTGCGTGGTGGCCGGCAGCAGGTAATCCGCGTAGTCGGCGGTATCCGTTTGAAAGTGCTCCAACACCACGGTAAACAGGTCATCGCGGGCAAAGCCCTGCGCCACTTTGCTGGAGTCCGGGGCAATCGCCAGCGGGTTGCAGTTGTAGACCACGATCGCATCGATGCGCGGGCCGAACTCGGCGCTGGCCGGGCGCAGCAAGTCGTCGCCGATGGTGTTCATATTGATCAGCCGCTCCTGCGTGTTGGGGCTGAGGTCGGGGCGCTCCAGCAGCGCGTCGTTGCTGCTGTGGGTGCCTGAGCTGCTGAGCAAGAGCCCGCCGGCCGCGTGCCGCCACGCGCCCACCAGCGCGGGCAGGCAGCATACCGCCCGCACCGCGTTGGCCGCGCCGCGCACCCGCTGCATGCCGTAGTTCAGCCGGATGGCCACCGGTTGCCCGGCGCGGGCGGTCTCGCCGTAGGCCCGCGCCAGCGCGGTGATCTGCGCAGCCCCAATGCCGCAGACGGCCGCAGCGCGCTCCGGCGGCCATTCCAGGGCGCGCGCGCGCAAGTCTTCCCAGCCCAGCGTGTGTTCGCGCAGGTAGTCGTGGTCCAGCCAATCGTGGGTGATGAGCTGCTGCATCAGGCTCAGCGCCAGGGCGGCGTCGGTACCCGGCAGCAGGGCGATGTGCTCATGGCATTTGTCGGCGGTTTCGGTGCGGCGCGGATCAATGCACACCAACCGCGCGCCGCGCCGTTTCGCTTCTTGCGCATAGCGCCAGAAATGCAGGTTGCTGCCAATCGAATTGCTGCCCCAGATCAGAATCAGCCGCGAATCGACAAAGTTTTCAACCCGCATGCCGACCTTGCCGCCCAGGGTGTAGACGAGGCCCTGTCCGCCTGCCGTGGAGCACACGGTGCGCTCTAGCTGTGACGCGCCCAGGCGGTTGAAAAAGCGCATGGCCATGGCCTCGCCTTGCACATAGCCCATAGTCCCGGCGTAGCTGTAGGGCAGCACCGCTTGCTGCAATCCGCGCGCCACAAGGTCGCCCAGGCGTGCGGCAATGTCGTCTAGCGCCACGTCCCAGCTCACCGGCTCAAACTGGCCTGCGCCTTTGGGGCCGACGCGGCGCATGGGTTGCAAGACCCGGTCGGGGTGGTAGGTGCGCTCGGGGTAGCGGGCCACTTTGGCGCACAGCGCGCCGCCGGTTTGCGGGTGCGCCGAGTTGCCGTGGACTTTGATGGCCACGCCATCGCGCACCGTGGTGACCATGGAGCAGGTGTCGGGGCAGTCGTGCGGGCAGGCGCCGATGACTTCGTGGCTTGCGGGTTCCGTGGCAGTGGTCATGGCGGTTTGGGGGGTGAATCAGGCGGGGGCCAACGCGTACTTGTCGCGGGCGATGCGCAGCAAGCCGTCAAAAATCAGGTTGTCGACCAGTTCAAAAGGGTGTGTGATGCTGGGGGCCATTTTCCAGGCTGCGCCGCCCGTCATCAGGCACAGCGGCGCGGTGCCGCAGCGCGCCTGGGTGTGCTGGACCATGCGCTCAATCGCCCCGGCGATGGCGAAGGTGCCGCCGCTGGTCAGGGCGTCGCTGGTGTTGGTGGGAAAGCTGCGCACTTCGCCGGTCGGCACATGCAGGCCAGCGGTGCCGGATTCGAGTGCGCGCAGCATGATGCCGTGGCCGGGCAGGATCAGGCCGCCCAAAAAATGTCCTTGCGCGTCCAGCGCGTCCACGGTCACCGCTGTACCGACCATCACCACCACCAGCGGGCGCGCCGACCCGGCGCTACGCATGCGGTGGTAGGCCCCGATCATGGCGACCCAGCGGTCCGCGCCCAAACGGCTGGGGTGGTCGTAGCCGTTGCGGATGTCTGCTTCGGCCTCGGTGGGGACGATCCACTGCGCGGATGCGTCCCACATCTCCATTTGGTCCTGCACCCGACGGCGTACCGCGTCCCCGGCGACCACGCAGCCCAGCACATGCGCAGGCGCGCTGATCTGGCTCCATGCGCCGTCGGCCAGTTTGTCGATGTTGGGCAAAAACTCCGCGCCTTGCGCCAGCAGCGTAGCGCCCGGCGTGGCAGCAGCGTAATGCGCCCATTTCAAACGGGTGTTGCCGATGTCCAAGGCGAGAAAAGTCATGCGGTGCGGGTGGTTTCTTGCATTATCACCAGTGCCCGCCGCATGCGGCGCGAGGGCGCGCTGGTCGTCCCGGGCACGGGATACGCTAAAGTGCGGCCTCGGTTGACGTTTACGTTAACGTCAACCAAAGCGAACTCTCATCGCCGCGTGATGCTTTGCCCGCGCCGTGTGATACCCGCCCTGATGCCACCACCAGAAGCCCGACCATGACCGATTTGTCCGCCGAATTCAAAGCCCTCGCCGATTACCGCCCTCGCAACAAGGTGCGTTTTGTCACCGCCGCCAGCCTGTTTGACGGGCATGACGCGGCCATCAACATCATGCGCCGCATCTTGCAAAGCATGGGCGCGGAGGTGATCCACCTGGGTCACAACCGTTCGGTGGACGAGGTGGTGAGCGCCGCGCTGCAGGAAGACGCGCAGGGCATTGCGCTGAGCTCCTACCAGGGCGGGCACGTGGAGTATTTCAAGTACATGATGGATTTGTTGCGCGCGCGCGGGGGCGAGCAGATCCAGGTGTTTGGCGGCGGCGGCGGCGTCATCGTGCCCGGAGAAATTGCCGAGTTGCAGGCCTACGGCGTGAGCCGCATTTTCAGCCCCGAAGACGGGCAGCGCATGGGCCTGGCCGGGATGATTGGCGAGATGGTGATGCGCTGCGACCGCGACATCAGCGGCTACGCGCCGCGCAGCCTGGACGCGATCCGCGGCCACAGCGAAGCCGCTTGGCGCGCGCTGGCCCAATTGATCACGGCGCTGGAAAACCGCCAGGGTTCGGGCGACGGCCAGAGCGGCTCGGTAGACGCCAGCATGTTGAAGGCGCTGCGCGATGGCGCGGCAGCGGTGAAAGTGCCGGTGCTGGGTGTGACCGGGACCGGCGGCGCGGGCAAATCGTCGCTGACGGACGAGCTGATCCGCCGCATCCGCCTGGACCAGGGCGACGCTTTGCGGGTGGCGCTGATTTCCATAGATCCGTCGCGGCGCAAGAGCGGTGGCGCTTTGCTGGGCGACCGGATCCGCATGAATGCGATTGGCCCCTGGGCCAGCGGCGCGGGCGCGCAGCGGGTCTATATGCGCAGCTTGGCTACGCGGGAGTTCGGCTCTGAGATCAGCGCCGCACTGCCCGATGTGATTGCCGCGTGCAAAGTGGCGGGCTTTGATCTGGTGATCGTCGAGACCTCGGGCATAGGCCAGGGCGACGCGGCCATCGTGCCGCATGTGGACATTCCGATGTACGTGATGACGCCTGAATTCGGCGCGGCCAGCCAGCTGGAAAAAATCGACATGCTGGACTTTGCCGCCTTTGTGGCGATCAATAAATTCGACCGGAAGGGCGCTGCAGACGCGCTGCGCGACGTGGCCAAGCAGGTCCAGCGTAACCGTGAAGCCTGGAGCGTGCCAACCGAACAGATGCCGGTGTTCGGCACCATGGCCGCCCGCTTCAATGACGACGGCGTGACCGCGCTGTACCAGGCGCTTAAGGAGCGGCTGGGCGAACTCGGTATGCCGCTACAAGCTTCGCGCTTGCCAGCCGTAGCGGTGCGCCACAGCAGCAACCAGACGCCGGTTCTGCCCGCCGCACGCACCCGCTATTTGGCCGAAATCAGCGACACCGTGCGCGGCTACAAAGCCCGCGCCCGGGCGCAGGCGCAACTGGCGCGCGAGATTCAGCAACTGCAGGCCGCTGCCGACATGCTGCAAGTAGACAAACCCGGCAAGGCGCGTGCCGCAGAAGCCGCGCGCGACCTGGCCGCCCAACGCACGCTGCAGCAAGACGGCACGGCGCGCCAACTGCTGGCCGCTTGGCCGGCTTTGCGCAAGGCCTATGGCGGTACCGAACTGGTGGTCACCGTGCGCGACAAAGAAATCCGCACGGCGCTGACGACCACATCGCTGAGTGGCACGGAAATCCGCAAAGTCAGCCTGCCCGCGTACCACGACCAGGGCGACATCCTGCAATGGCTGATGCTGGACAACCTGCCCGGTAATTACCCCTACACGGCGGGCACGTTTGCGTTCAAGCGCGAGAACGAAGACCCCACGCGCATGTTTGCCGGTGAGGGCGACGCGTTTCGCACCAACACCCGTTTCAAGCTGCTCAGCGACGGCATGCCGGCCAAGCGCTTGTCCACCGCCTTTGATTCGGTCACGCTGTACGGTAACGACCCCGATCCGCGGCCCGATATCTACGGAAAGGTGGGCAACTCGGGCGTCAGCATCGCCACGCTGGACGACATGAAGGTCTTGTACGGCGGCTTTGATTTGTGCAGCCCGACCACCAGCGTGAGTATGACCATCAACGGCCCCGCGCCGACGATTCTGGCCATGTTTATGAACACCGCGATCGACCAGAAAATGGAAACACTGTGCGCGGAGCTGGGCCGCGAGCCCACTGCGCAAGAGGCCGCATCCGCTCGCGCTTGGGTTTTGCAAAACGTGCGCGGCACGGTGCAGGCCGACATCCTGAAAGAAGACCAAGGCCAGAACACCTGCATTTTTTCGACCGAGTTTTCGCTCAAAGTCATGGGCGACGTGGCGCAGTATTTTGTCGACCACCAAGTGCGTAATTTCTACAGCGTCTCCATCAGTGGCTACCACATCGCCGAAGCGGGCGCCAACCCGATCAGCCAGTTGGCGTTCACCTTGTCCAACGGCTTCACGTTTGTGGAAGCCTATTTGGCGCGCGGCATGCACATCGATGACTTTGCGCCGAACTTGAGCTTCTTTTTCAGCAACGGCATGGACCCGGAATACACCGTGATGGGACGGGTGGCGCGCCGTATCTGGGCGGTGGCGATGAAAGAAAAATACGGGGCCAATGAGCGCAGCCAGAAACTGAAATACCACATCCAGACCAGCGGACGCAGCTTGCACGCGCAAGAGGTGCAGTTCAACGACATCCGCACCACGCTGCAAGCGCTGATTGCGATTTATGACAACTGCAACAGCCTGCACACCAATGCGTTCGATGAGGCCATCACCACGCCTACCGAAGACAGCGTGCGCCGCGCCATGGCGATCCAGCTCATCATCAACCGCGAGTGGGGTTTGGCGAAAAACGAGAACCCCTCGCAGGGCAGCTTCATCATCGAGGAGTTAACCGAACTGGTCGAGGAAGCGGTGCTGGCCGAGTTTGAAAAAATTGCCGAACGCGGCGGTGTGCTCGGCGCCATGGAAACCGGCTACCAGCGCGGCAAGATCCAGGACGAGTCCATGCACTACGAGATGCGCAAACACACTGGCGAGCTGCCCATTATCGGCGTCAACACCTTCCGCAACCCGCATGGCGACGCGGTGCCGCAAAAGCTCGAGCTCGCCCGCAGCACCGACGAAGAAAAGCAAAGCCAGCTCACGCGCCTGCATGCCTTCCACGCCGCCCACGCTACCCAAGCCCCGCAGATGCTGGAGCGCCTGCAGCAGGCCGTGATTGCTAACGACAACGTGTTTAAAGTGTTGATGGACGCGGTGCGCGTCTGTTCACTGGGGCAAATTACGAATGCGCTGTTTGAGGTGGGGGGGCAGTATCGGCGGAGTATGTAAGGTAATATCGCCTTACATTTTTCATCGAGTACCCCCGTATGACCGCATTGACTGTGACTGCTAAGGGCCAAATCACTTTGCGCCGTGGTTTGCTGCAACACCTGGGTATTGCTCCGGGGCAGCAGCTAGAAGTGGACAAGCTGGCGGGAGGCGTATTGGCCTTGCACGTCAAAACCCAGCGTGGCTTGGAATCGTTCGTCGGCTGCTTGCCCCCGCCCGCCCGCGCCTTGACGCTGGATGAGTTGAATACGATCAACCGCCAATCCTGGGCACAAGAACCGTGAAGGTTACGCTCGATACCAATGTGGTGGTGCGCCTGGCGGTGCAAGACGACCCTGTCCAAGCGGCTGCGGCGCTGCAGGCCGTGCAAAAGGCCAACCTGATTGCCGTGCCCGCAACCGTGTTCTGTGAAATGGTGTGGGTGCTTTTGCGCGGTTACCGCTACACACCAGCGCAGGTCGCCCACGCGGTGCGCACCTTGATGCAGGTCCGCAATGTGGTGTGCAACACGCCTGCGGTGCTGGCCGGCCTAGCGCTGTTGGAGGCCGGGGGTGACTTTGCCGATGGCGTGATCGCGTTTGAAGGCGAACTGCTGGGCGCAGAAGAGTTTCTGTCTTTTGATCAGCAGGCCGTCAAACTGCTTAAAGGCCATAAGCGCCGGGCGCGGCTTCTGAAAGCGGGTTGAACACGCCAGTGGCGGCGGGCAGCTGCGCCTTCAGGGCGCGAGCATCGGATACAGCGAGGCCAGCAGTGCCAGCGCCATGCTGATGTTGAAGATGCGCAGGCGCAGCGGGTCTTGCAGAAAGCGCCGCAACGCCGCTCCACCGCCGGCCCAGCAGGCCACACAGGGCAGGTTGATCAAGCCGAATAGCAGCGCAATAGCCAAGACGTCCGTGGGCTGCGCGCGCGCCGGCAGGTAGGCACTCATCGCAGTGACGGCCATTACCCACGCTTTGGGGTTCACCCATTGAAAGGCCGCAGCGCCCAGCACACCCAAAGGACGGGCGGCGCCGTGGGGCGTATTGTCGTCTTGCGCTGCGGGCGAGGCATTGGCGGTAGCCAGCCGCCAAGCCATCCAGATCAAATAGGCCGAGCCGGCGTAGCGCAAGATGTCATAGAGCGCAGGGTGATTGGCCAGCAGCGTGTGCAAGCCCAGCCCCACTGCGCAGAGCATGAAGGTGAAGCCGCCGCAAATACCCAGCCAGTGCGGGATGCTGCGGCGAAAGCCGAAGTTCACGCCGGAGGCCAGCATCATCATGTTGTTCGGCCCGGGGGTGATCGAGCTGACAAAAGAGAACAGGCTGGCCGCGATCAGGATCTCGTTGTTCATGGCGGGTTCGGGGCGGCGGGGGACGCGGACGCAGGCGGCGTGGGTGCGGCGGGCGGTTGTGTGAAGCGCCGGCCGAGAAACACGGTGATGACCACGGCGAAGGCAAAACCAAGGGTCAGGACTTCAAAGCCTTCGCCCAAAATCAAAAACCCGGCCACGATGGAGATAAAGGGTTGCAGCAGTTGTACTTGGCTGACCCGCAGCGCGCCTCCAATGGCCAGTCCGCGAAACCAAGCGAAAAACCCCGCCCACATCGAAAAAATACCGACATAGCCCAGCCCGATCCACGCCGACGCCGGAATAGCCTGCTCGGGCCAGGTCAGCAGCGCGCCGGGAATCGTCACCGGCAGAGCCATCACACAGACCCAGCAAATGACCCGCTCCGCACCCAAAACGGGGGTGACTTTGGCGCCGTATACGTATCCGACGGCCGCCGCCAGTACCGCGCCCAACAACAATGCATCCGCCCATTCCAGACCCAGGCTATGTCCCTGCGACGACGCGCGCAAAACGGAAAAAACCATCACTAGGCCTGCCCCGAGCGCCGCACACAGCCAGAAACCCAGGCGTGCCCGCTGCCCCAGCACCAAGGCTGCTGCTGCCGCCGTAGCCAGCGGCAGCAGAGCCGTGAACACCGCAGCGTGGCTGGATGGGACCAGCCGCAGCGCAAAGCCCAAAAAGATAGGAAACCCCAGGACGTTGCCCAGAACGGCCAGGGCCAGGGGCTTGCGCTGCGCCACTTCCGGCCAGGGCGAGCGGGTGACCAGCAAAAAGACGATCGACAAACTACCGGCCAACACAGCCCGCGCAAAGGTGACAAACCAGGGGGAGAGCAACGGAGCGTCAGCGGTGCCGGTGGCCATCCGGGTCATGGGCAGAGTAATGGCGAATACGGTCACGCCTACCAGGCCGAAAAACAGGCCCAGGTTTTCTTTTTTCATCGAGGAGCAGACATTGTTGGAGTGAGGGCTGCAATGCGGATGGGCCGCTGAGGATAGTGCAAGGCCGGACGCACCTAGAATCTCGACTTCGCTCTCGGTACAACTTTGCTCCCCCAAATACCATATGCCACATACAAGCCATAGTTCTGTTGCCAGAGTCGCATTGATTACCGGCATCACCGGCCAGGACGGTTCGTACCTTGCCGAGCTACTCCTGCAAAAAGGCTATGTGGTGCACGGAATCAAGCGCCGGGCCAGCACCTTCAATACCCAGCGGGTCGACCACATTTACCAAGATCCGCACATCCAGAACGCTAATTTCAAGCTGCACTACGGGGACCTGAGCGACACCAGCAACCTCGTGCGCATCGTGCAAGAGACCCAGCCCGATGAAATTTACAACCTGGGTGCGCAGTCGCACGTCGCGGTCAGTTTTGAGAGTCCGGAATACACCGCTGATGTCGACGCCATGGGTACCTTGCGCCTGCTGGAGGCGATCCGTATCCTCGGGCTGGAAAAGAAAACGCGCTTTTACCAAGCATCCACGTCTGAGCTGTATGGCCTGGTGCAGGAAACTCCGCAAAAAGAAACCACCCCTTTCTACCCGCGCAGCCCCTACGCGGTGGCCAAGATGTACGCCTATTGGATCACGGTGAACTACCGCGAGGCCTATGGCATCTACGCCTGCAATGGCATCTTGTTCAACCACGAGAGCCCACGCCGCGGCGAGACTTTTGTGACACGCAAGATCACTCGGGGCCTGGCGAATATCCGTGAGGGGCTGGAGGATTGCTTGTACATGGGCAATATCGACGCATTGCGCGACTGGGGTCATGCCAAAGACTATGTGCGCATGCAATGGATGATGCTGCAGCAAGACACGCCGCAGGACTTTGTCATCGCCACCGGCGTGCAGCATTCGGTGCGCGATTTCATTGAATGGACTGCGCGCGAGCTGGGTATGCCGCTTCGCTGGGAAGGCAGCGGCGTGGACACCGTGGGCTACAGCGGCGCGCAGGCCGTGGTGCGGATCGATCCGCGCTACTTTCGTCCCACCGAGGTTGAAACTCTGCTGGGCGACCCGGGCAAAGCCAAGCGCGAACTTGGGTGGGTTCCCGAGATCACGGCTCAGCAGATGTGCAGCGAAATGGTGGCCCATGATCTCGCAGCGGCCAAGCAACACGCGCTGCTGAAGAAGCATGGTTACCAGGTGAATGTGAGCGTGGAATAAGACCATGATGCAGTCGCGGCAGACGATTTACGTGGCCGGCCACCGGGGCATGGTAGGCAGCGCCATTGTGCGCACCCTGATTGCCAGCGGGGTACCGGAGCAGGACATCATCACCCGCACCCACGCTGAGCTGGATTTGCGCAACCAGGCCGTTGTGCAGGCTTTTTTCCAGCAGCAGCGCCCCGCGCAGGTGTACCTTGCAGCAGCTAAGGTGGGAGGCATACATGCAAACAACACGTATCCGGCAGACTTTATCTACGACAACCTGATGGTGCAGGCCAATGTGATCGACGCGGCCCATCGCGTTGGCGTACAGAAACTTCTGTTCCTCGGGTCGAGCTGCATTTACCCCCGCTTGGCCGCCCAGCCCATGGCCGAAGACGCCTTGCTCACCGGCGCGCTGGAGCCCACTAACGAGCCCTATGCAATCGCCAAGATCGCCGGCATCAAGATGTGCGAGAGCTATAACCGTCAGCACGGGCGGGACTACCGCAGCGTGATGCCCACCAATTTGTATGGGCCCGGCGACAACTATCACCCGGAGAACAGCCATGTTATCCCCGCGCTAATCCGGCGCTTCCACGAGGCCAAGATGAGCGGCGCGCCGGAACTGGCAATTTGGGGCAGCGGCACGCCGCGACGCGAGTTTTTGTATGTGGACGATATGGCTGCAGCAAGCGCGTTTGTGATGAACCTGCCGCTGCAGGCTTACAAGGCGCAGACATTGCCCATGCAAAGCCACCTCAACGTGGGTTTTGGCAGCGATGTAACGATTGCCGAACTCGCCCAGGTCGTGAGTCAGGCCGTGGGCTACCGCGGGAACATCATCTTCGACACCAGCAAGCCTGACGGCCCGCCGCGCAAGTGGATGAGCAGCAACCGCCTCAATGCCCTGGGCTGGCGGGCGCAGGTGGACCTGGTTTCGGGCCTGAGGGCTGCGTATGCGGATTTTGTGCATTGCCACGCTTCGTAAGTTATCTACCTAACATCCGTGCGCAACTACAGCCCTAGCAAACGTATTTTGGTCACCGGCGGTGCCGGCTTTTTAGGTTCGCACCTGATCGACCGGTTGCTGGCGCGCGGTGACGAGGTGATTTGTGTGGACAACCTGTTCACCGGGACGAAACAGAACATCGAACATGTGCTGGACCACAAACGCTTTGAGTTCATCCGCCATGACGTGACGTTTCCCCTGTATCTGGAGGTGGACCAGATTTACAACTTGGCCTGCCCGGCGTCGCCCATCCATTACCAGCACGACCCGGTGCAGACCACCAAAACCAGTGTGCACGGAGCCATCAATATGCTGGGGCTGGCTAAGCGCGTGCGCGCACGGATTTTCCAGGCCAGCACCTCGGAGGTCTATGGCGACCCGGCGGTGCACCCGCAGACAGAAGATTACTGGGGTAATGTCAACCCTATAGGCATTCGCAGCTGCTACGACGAAGGCAAACGCTGTGCGGAAACCCTATTTTTTGACTACTACCGACAGCACAAAGTCGACATCCGCGTGGCCCGCATCTTCAACACATACGGCCCACGTATGCATCCTAACGACGGGCGGGTGGTCAGTAACTTTATTGTGCAGGCGCTCAAAGGCGAAGACATCACCTTGTATGGCGACGGCTTGCAGACGCGCAGCTTTTGTTACGTGGACGATTTGATTGAGGGGTTTATCCGCTTCATGGACGTGCCTTGGGATGTTGACGGGGGCAACCAGGGTTTCCCTGGGCCGATCAACCTTGGTAACCCGCATGAGTTCACTATCCGGCAGCTAGCGGAGATGGTTATCAAGCTGACGGGAGCGCCATCCAAATTGGTGTTCCAACCGCTGCCTGCGGATGACCCGATGCAGAGGAAGCCCAATATTGGGCGGGCACAGGAGATGCTGGGAGGGTGGGACCCCAAGGTGCAGCTCCAGGCGGGGTTACAGCAAACGATCGACTACTTTAACGAACGGCTAATACATTGAGTTTTCTTGTTTCAGTTAAGTTGCCAACGCTGCCATTGCCTGAAAAGCCAGCGCCTAACCTCATCTATCGTTAATAGTGCAGCGAAGCAGGATAAAGCGCTTATTGCCAGCAAAGTTGCCCCCCGGAAAGCTGCCCCTTGAGAAAAACTCGGCAAATAGCTAAGAAGCCAAGTGACGCCGAGCGCGGTGATCGCAGGCGCAAAAATATCTTTTGAAAGCCAGATAACGCCCTGACCAATTAGGATACGCTGGAATATCAAGTAATAATAAATTAAAAAATAAATAAGATTCAGCAAAAACCACACCCAAGCAGCGCCGATAACTCCATATTTGGACGTGAAAACAAAAAGCAAGGGCGAAATTGTCAAGAACCCCGCCATGCCCGAGTACACGCTTAAACTTGTCCAGCCGGTAGCATATTGGGCTAAGCTGAGTATTCTTACGTAGGCGCTGAACAGGT
>Ga0214921_10006023_pt1 | contig 16833 bp, 29 predicted proteins | sample LL1505_MetaG_FD_177992 | JGI IMG/M metagenome (GOLD analysis project Ga0214921, IMG submission 177992) | Freshwater microbial communities from Lake Lanier, Atlanta, Georgia, United States - LL-1505 | ecosystem: Environmental > Aquatic > Freshwater > Lake | place: USA: Georgia | collected...
TCCTTTCTACCTATCCGGCGGGGACTGGTGCGATTAGGGCGCATCAGTCCCCTTCTCGTGCTATTGTGTGAGCACCTACTAGCAAAGGAGCATCATGCCTAAACAACAACTGTTTCGACTCGGGCGGACAATCTTTATCGCCTCGATCGGAATCAACATATTTACCGGATGGGCTTTAATCCCATTATTTATCGGATGGGGACTGCTCGTATATGGAGCGTCTGAGTGAACGCTGGCCACACAGTCGAGTCGTAGCACACGAACGATGGCCACATCCCAGCGTCATATCTAAAGAACTGGTCGCTCTACGCGCCGAAAAGGCTGCCGCCGAATGGAACACTAAACGTGCCTTCCTCGATGAGCTCACATTCAATCTCGGATTACCTATGGACCCAATTAGACGTCGTAGGGTCATGGGAGAATTTACTAAAAGAATGTTGAGACTCGGAGAAAGGATTATCAATGAACGAGAGACTCATAGCCCGCTCGGGGACTGACGAATGGTACAAAGCCCGCGAGTACGGTGTAAGCGCAACAACGGTCGCAAAGGCGGCCGCAGGTCCAGGTGGTTATGATGCGGAGCTCAAGCGGGCTCTCCATCCCGAAGACAACGTCATCGAAGACAACGCCTACATGAGGTTCGGCCGCGACTACGAAGAATGGATCGTCAACGGTCTGCCACACGAATATAAGATTCGACCAAACGACTGGCTAATCGCAGCTGCGGAGCAACCTCGACACCTGGCAACACCGGACGGCCTGAACGAAGATTGGTCGATTATCGCTGAGGTCAAGACCACAGGCGTTGATTGGGACAAAGGTCTCGATCGGGGCATGATTCCGACCGACATTCCTATTCAATATCGACGTCAGGTTCAGTGGCAAATGTATGTCACCGGAGCGACCCAGTGCGTCTTCGGATGGCTACTCAGGATGCAGACAGACTCAGGCGAATTCGTGCCGGCCTGGATGGAGCCCAAACACTTCATCATTCACCGCGACGAAGACATGATTGCGGAGCTTATCGAGGTGGCGCATCGATTTGTGACAGACTTCAACAACTACAAAGAATTGGAGACAACTCGTGGCTAGCTTCAACCTCGCGGATTATCAAACCGTCCAGGAACGCATCGACCTATTCCGCAAAACCTATCCGGAAGGCCGCATCGTCAACAAAATCGTCCACATCGACGAAAAGAGCATCATCGTCGAGTGCTCCATCTACCTCAACGCGACCGACGAGCACCCGACCGGCGTCGATCTAGCACACGAGGTCAAAGACGCTTCACCGGTAAACAAGACGTCGTGGGTCGAGAACTGTGCCACGAGCTCAACAGGCCGAGCCATTAGTTTGTTGGGCGGAGCCTTCTCACCTAAAGGTAAACGACCATCACGCGAAGAGATGGCAAAAGTAGAACGTGCCAACAAAGCGACGCAAATCACTGCAAAAGACATCGAAGCTGTCACATCGCTGAGCGGACTCAACAATCTGTGGTCTCGAGCTGTCGATTCGGGAGACTCGACCAAACTAATCACCGAATTTACAGCCCGCAAAAAGGCTCTAGGTGGCTAAACATTACGACCTAACCGTGCCAGGCCATCCGGTCGCAAAAGAACGACCACGCCTAGCACGCAACGGCGGCGTCCACACACCACAAAAAACCGTTCTATTCGAGAAGATAATCGGTAATGCGTGGTTTGATAAATACGGCGAAACACGACTCGAAGGCATGGTCCAGGTATGGCTCTACTTCGGAACAAAAACACACTCCCGCCAGGATGTTGACAACCTCGCTAAAAGCGTTCTTGATGGACTCGAGCGTGCCAACGCCTTCGAAAAAGGCGATCAACAGGTTTACAAACTTACGGCCAGCAAATTCCCATCAGACATCGAGCAGACAATCATCTGTGTTCGGGCTCTAATGGACTATGCTCTACCTGACTAGCCTCAGCCCTAATACTTCCCGCCGGACATGGCTAGATGTCCGGCGGGATTCCATTTAGGAGAATCATGGAAACCCATCACCATCACTGGTTGCAGGTCGGAGAGAAAACAACCTGGCAGTGCGTTATCTGTTGGATAAAGAAATGAGCGAGGAACAGGAACGCGCAATCGAATTCACGCTCCAATTCGACGCTAATGATCCTGACTCGATTCGAAGCGAAACGGAACGCTGGGTGAAGACAGCGCATAAATATGACAAGCAAATCGCTGCAGAGATAAAATCCTTCAACCGAATTCTGCATCAAATCAATAAGACGCAATATCTAAACTTTGACGAACTTCGGATATGCGTCCGAGCACTTGGGTACGCCTATGCGGACCATGCGACCGCATTAGGAACCATCAAGGTTCTCCTAGCTTTGTTGAAGAACTGTCCAGAATGAGTTTCAAATTAGTCAAGCGCATCATTCACTCCGATCGCGTAGAAGGAGTCCACAAACTTATCCTGATAATCCTCGCGGACTACGTCAACGAATCCAAAGGCAACGCCGCATGGCCATCCGTGACAACAGTGGCAAATCAAGCGGGAACATCTATCCGGCACACTCGACGAATCATCCGTGAACTCGAGACCGAAGGCGTCCTAATCACAACCCGCCAGGCAGGATTACGCGGGACCAATAAATACGTTATCGACCTCTCTGCTGGGGTCGATACGCTGCCTAAATTTTCTCCAGGGGCGGACACCCATGTCCGGGGTGGGGCGGACACCCATGTCCTCCCAGGGGCGGACATTTACGACACAAAGGGCGGACATATGAGACACCAAAGGGCGGACACCCATGTCCTCCGAATAGATAAAGAACAAATAAGAACAAATACGCTCGACGCCGGCGCGGGCTCCGCCCGAGCGCCAGGCGTCTCGCAACAGATAACTAAAAGAGATCCGAATGGCGATGCCGGCCAGGCTGACGCCGCCGACACGCCACGATGTCAAGAACACACCAACCTACAATTCCAATGCCAAAAGTGTTACGCTTGGCAAGTAGCCCAATGGAGAAAGGACCCATTATGATAACACCAACACCAAAAGTAATCGGAGCCATGAAACACCTACTCCTCGAGCTCAAAAAAATCAACGCCATAAACGACATCGACCACGACCACATCCTCGACCGATACATCCGAGGACAGATCATCGGATTCGGACACCTCGCAGAATGGCTTATGGCTACCGGCGCAATCGGTGGCCACAACTACGACCAGATAGTCCAATACGGTCGCAGGTACGGCGAAACACGATGAAGTCCACAATCCGAATTGCCTGGCCGACCCATAAGGCGAAGGCAGCTCAACGCAAGGCCCGCAAGACCCGACTCAACAACAAAAAAAGAAACGGAGTAACACAATGGCAATTGTCAAAGTAGAAGGACGAGTCTCAAAGCTCTTAGGCTCTAAGGGATTCGTACTCGCAGAACGCATCGTCACATCCACAGACCAGTCATGGGAAACCAACTGGACTGTCTGGGGAGACCAGCCCGCAGAAAACAGCATCGTCGAAGTAGTCGGTGAGCTGCGCGTCGAGGTCGCAAAACACTACGAGACGAAGGAGATTCTTCTCTCGAACGCCGGTCAGCCTTATGTTGGCCGCACTGTTGGGGACGCAACAATCAAGGTCCTCAAAGAAGGTAAGCCAGTCGAAGCAACCCAGTGGGAAGCCCCCGAACAGGGAGCACCCTTCTAATGGCTGACCAGTCGTACCGAATGCGAATGTATAAGCGACGTCTCTGGCAACAAAGATGGAAAATTGCCATCACCGGCATCGCATTATGGACCGCAATCGTCGCAACCATCCTGGCAATCCTGGAGATAATTTCATGAACCTAGAACAGATGCTAATGACCGTAACCACACCACGCACCAAACAATGCAAACTCAACATCTGGCTGAGCACGTTATCCGAAGAAGATCGCAACGCCTTCTGGCGTGCGATGGACGACGAAACAATCCCACTCCGACACATCTGGAAAACAATCAGAGCAGTCGGATGTCCAAATCAAGAATCATCCGTCCGGTCACATCGACGCGGCGATTGCAAAACTTGCGAAAGGCTAATCAATGGATGAGCTCGACAACATCAACCTCAAACTCGACGAAATAAACAACATCCTAGTCCAGGTCGACTCCATCAACAAACAAATCCAGGCCATGTGTGAGATTCTTCGAATACCATACGGAATCGTCCCACTCGAAGAACAACCCACAATCGAGGAACTAACCGACCCCGATGCTTGAATACCTCCTGAACACGCCGCAGCCCCCGAGAGCTCCTGACTCTCGGGGAGCTGTGGTATTCAGTCAAGAATGGGACGCAACCGGACAAGAATCAGTCGTAACCGCTGTAACCGACACCGAGATAGCACAATCACAGTTACACGAATTCATCACCGGACGCGGCGGCATAATCCCCGAAGGTTATGTGGCTACAATGCTGACCGCAAAATACAATCCGAACGCCTGGACTCGTGACAACCCATACGATCACCAGGGCAGAAAAACACCGGCCGTCACTCGAGGAGCATGGTCCTACACCTTCCGCATCTCAAAACGGTCAACACGCGAGTCATTAGTCGAAGACCTAATCAAACTCGTAGGCAAAAAACCAGCAACCAGAAAAGAAAAACAGAGTGACAATCTCTTCGTCTTCGCTATGGGAGATAGTCAACTCGGGAAAGTAGACGGCGATGGATCAGAAGGAATCATTACCGCGTGGACGCAGAGCCTCAATAGGGCAAGTACCGAATGGACCCGAATGGGAAAACCCTCGGTACTTATTGCAGGTCTCGGAGACCATCTGGAAGGGAATCAAAGCCAGGGCGGCCGAAACTTCTACCGCTCCGACCTCACGATATCCGAACAACTTCGGGTATTTCGCCGGATGCTACTCCGGACCATCGATACATTCATTCAAGCACCGGATATCACGGTGGGTATTGTCAACGGCAATCACGATGACATCCAACGCTTCCAAACGACTGACGCGTCTGATGGACACGCTACTGAGTCGGCAATCGCTGTCAGCGAAGCACTGGCACTCAATCCAGAGCGATATGGCCATGTGCGTATGTACGTGCCAGGTAAAGATGAAGACCATCTCGTCCTCGAAGTAAACGGTACAAACTTCGTCCTGATTCATGGACATCAGTGGGCTCGAGGTAAGTCGATGGAATGGTGGGAGAAGCAAACATTCAACAACCATCCCGCCGGTGCAGGTCACATCCTGATTCACGGACACGAACACGAGTTCCAAATCAGCTCACGACGCGACCGCCTCGTCATCACCACACCCGCACTCGAATCAGAGTCCACATGGTTCAAACAGAAACAGGGCGCAGTCGGCCGCCGCGGCGCACTCATATTCACCACCAAACCCGAAGGCAAGTTCGCACGAATGGAGATCGTATGACAATCGAACCGCACCACGCTCTTTACTTCATCGGAGGAATCATCCTCGGTTGGGTAATCGTCACACTTCTTATCAAGTATTGGTACGACTAATGCCAGCAAAGAACAGACCCGACCTCAAGACAACCGATTGGTGTGGCCCTTGTAACGCAGCGCTAGAGGAACGTGAACGTATCATCGCACTATTGGAAATGCAACTCGAAACTATACGAAACTCTCAACTGACTGGTGTTGTCGTATTGTCTAGCGCTATCGCACTTATCAAGGGAGAGAACTAATGGCTGGAAGACGTGACGATCTACGCACCCAAGCATGGCGTGCACTATCAGACTGGGTACTCGAGCGCGACGGACATCAATGCGCTCACTGTGGCCAGGCAGCGGATACGGTGGACCACATCGTACCTAAGGCCATAACCGGTGTACCGGACAACAGCCCTAGCAATCTCCAGGCGATGTGCCGGTCATGCAACTCCAAGAAGGGAGCGAAGCTCGAGCCAACCCGTCGAGCCTTCGTCAAGGCGGGGTGGGGTATCACACTCTAGCCATCACAAAAGAAACAGACGGGCGATAGTTATCCACAGTCGAATCGTTTTTTTCTTATACTTGTCCACAATCCGCCCCCATACTGGCATTTTTACCCCCGAATCTCGAAACATTCCGATCACGCCGGCCGACCGGCTCAAACAAAGGAGATACAGATGGACACTGAAGGCACGCGCCGACCTACAACATTCGCTGAGACGGTCGATTCATTCTTGAAGACGGCTGACTGGCTCGATGATTCGCACGGCCCATCGGTCAAAGCACTCGAAGCTCTCGCTGTCGAATTAGATCGTGAGGTTACGGCCGCACTGGTGGCTCAGTTTGGTCTTCTTCACCGGTCGTTGCTCAAGGCAAAGCCTTCGGAGAATGTTGCGGTCAATCCTTACGAGGAATTGCTCCGCCGATAATGTTTGCTCCAACCCGATTCACTCCGCCGCTCCGCGAAGACTTCAAGGCCGACATCGACGCCTATCTGCCTTTGCTCGAGCAAGCGTGGCGCGGGTCGATGGGCTACTGGCTCGACGAATGGCAGCTGGAGCTGGTGCGCCGTATTACAGAGCTGCGGGATGATGGGACGCTACGGTGGCGTGCTTGTTTAGTTTCGGTCGCACGTCAATCCGGCAAAACCGAGCTCACATCGCTTTTGGGATGCTGGGCTCTGCTCCGCAAACCGAATCAGGTAAACGTGGGCATCGCGTCGCAGGTCGACCAGGCGCGAATCCTTTACGAACGCATCCAGGCAATTATCAACAACACTCCAGGCCTGAAGAAGCTGATGACGAAGCTCACGGATACTCGAGGTATTCGGACTACTCATGGGTCGAGGTATGAGATCAAGGCGGCTCGGGCATCGACGCTCCAGGGAATCCCTATCAGTGTTGGAATTGTGGACGAGGTCCACTTAGTCGACGATTCATCCTGGACAGCTTTAGTGTCCGGAATGGGCAGTCGAATCGACTGTATTTTGATTGGCATCACCACAGCTGGAGACCAGAATTCCGAATTGCTCAATCGTCTTTACGGCAACGCGGAAAAAGCAATCAACGGAGAGAATCCTCGATTCGGCGCGTGGATATGGGAAGCGGAAGAGTCCGTAGTCCCGAGCGACGATGCTGAGCTGCTGCGTTTATTGAAACAGGCAAACCCCGCACTCGAGTCCGGTCGAATCGACTCCCAAATTATGCTCGACGATGTCCGCTCTTTGCCAGACGAAGACATCATTCGTTATCGTCTAAACCGATTCGTTCACAGCAACGATCATACTTTCATCCCGATGTCGCTGTGGTGGTCGTGTGAGCGTGCTCGAGAGGACACTTTCCCGAAGGGTAATCCGTTCTTCTGCATCGATAAGACTCGGGATGGCGATTGGGCTACTATCGCGGCGGCCGTGCTAATCGACGATGTTGTGCATACTGAGATTGTGGCCACATTCGCCAGGCCGACCACATCCAGGCTAATCACAATCTGTCAACAACTGATGGCTCATTCTCCCGCCGGATTCGTCGTAGATGGTCTTTACATGAAGGACCTGGCGAAGGAGCTTGAGATGCGTGGATTCCGCGTTACTGTCTTCAACCTGGGCGATATTGTGCGGGCATCCTCGACGCTTATCAACCGTCTAAAGCACCAGACTCTCAAGCACGCCGGAGACCCAGTTATGACGTATCAGATACCGCGTACCGTTCGGAAAAACGTCCAGGACAACTTCCGCATTTCGCGCGTCGACTCGAGCGTGGAGATCGATGCTGTGATGGCTACGGCCATCTCTGTCCATGCCGCGTCTGAGCTCACACCTAAATCGTCGGGGATTCAACTTTTCATCGGCGCGTAATGTTGTCGAGCAATCGTGCTCTGATAATCTGGTCGTTCTATGGATAACGAAAACATAAACGGCTATGCAGTACCTCAAGACCCGATGGACCTTCTTCAGTGTGATTCTTGTCAGTGATCTGTGCTAGTATTTTGGCACGGCCGCGAGATTGGGACTCGACTTAGGACTTGGCCGCCTGGGTCTCCCTGCGCAATACCCCTAAAGTGTGCACGGCACTCTAGGGGTATCTTTTTTAGGGGATGAAGGGTAAATCGACGTCGTAAGACCCGCAAGGGAACGGCGGCGGACTCCGGTTCGACTCCGGACATCTCCACGACACGCCGAAACACTATATGTTGTGGTCTTGACGTTCTCATACCACAAGATGTAGTGTTTAGGTAATGGGATTCCTCGAATTTCTCAATAGCACCGCGTTTGGCTCGTCCGAATCAACGCGGGACACAGTCGCGGGTCTCAACAGGCGTGCCGGTAACAGCATCGTCCCACCGCCTCGATCCGCATCGTCGGGTGTGAGCACCTCAGACGCTCTCTCGCTGGCCGCAGTCTTCCGAGCTGTATCGATTCTGTCGACCGCAATCAAACAACTGTCGATTCACGTTTACCGTGATGGAGTCGAAACAACCTCAACGCCTATCTGGATTCGTCAGCCCGACCCTAAGCAAACTCGCGCGGCCTTCCTCGAGCAAACCGTCAACTCGATGGCTCTGTCCGGCAACGCCTTCTGGCGGGTTTATCGCAACGAGACCCGCAACGAGGTTGTGAAGCTCGAGGTCCTCAATCCGTTCGACGTTATGATTCAGAGCGACGATTACGGCAACCTTAAGAATTATGTTTACCGTGGGACGCAAACGCTATCAATCGCTGACATACAACACCTCTCGATGCTCCGCGTCCCCGGTAACCTTTACGGACTAGGCCCGATTCAAAGTGCCCAGAAGGAGCTCCTGGCAATCACGTCGACCCGCGATTACGTCTCCGAATGGTTTGCCGCCGGTGGAACTCCAGCGGGAATTCTAAAGACGGATCAGATGCTCGACGGTGCGGACGCGCAACGCGCAGCTGAAGCATGGAACGCGCTCGGATCGGGTAAGACCGCTGTCCTCGGTAACGGTCTCTCTTTTCAGTCGACGTACCTCTCCCCGAAAGATGCACAGTTCCTCGAGACCCAGAGCTTCGGCGTCGAGCAGGTCGCAAGATTGTATGGCATCCCAGTCAACCTCATGGCAACCGCCATCCAGGGCGGGTCAATGACGTACTCAAACATCGAACAAGAGCTCATCTCCTTTACCCGATTCACTCTCGCGTCCTACTACGTCGAGATTGAAGAAGCAATCACGAATCTTCTCCCTGGCCGACTTACCAACGTGGCGAAGATGAACATCGACGCTCTTCTCCGCTCTGACACGCTTACCCGCTATCAGGCACACCAGATCGCACTCGACCCCAACACCGGATGGCTGTCAAAGGACGAGGTGAGAAACATCGAAGGCCTTGCGCCGAATGGAGCAATCTAAATGGAAAAGATGGAAACACGCGAACAGCTCGTCGAGCTGCGCTATGACACCACAACCCGCCAACTGTCCGGCATCGCTGTCCCCTACGGCGAGGTATCCCCGTCTTACAACGAACGATTCGCTCCTGGCTCGGTAACGCTCGACGAGAACGCTCTCATGTTGTGGCAGCACGACCGCCACGAGCCCATCGGGAAGATTACGGCCGGCGAAGAACGCAACGGCGGATTCCACTTCGAGTCCTTTTTGTCCGACACGGTGAGGGGACGCGACGCCGCGACTCTCGCCGCTGACGGAGTCCTCTCCTTATCCGTCGGATTCATCATGCGCGATAGCGCAGTGGTCGACGGTGTAACTGAAGTCCGCGACGCACTTGTTAAGGAGATCAGCCTAGTTTCGTGGCCAGCATACGCTGGCGCGATTGTCACGGATGTCCGTGACGAACAAACCGAACCGGAAATTCCGGACTCGGAAATCTCTAAGGAGCAAACTGTGGACGAAACCACAATCGACGCTTCCGATCTCTCCGAGGTCCGCGAAGCAATCCAGCACCTCGAGCGCGAGGTTGCAGGAATTACCTCGACCGAGGTTGCAACCGTCGACACGCGCAGTGCCGGCGAATTCATGAAGGCTCTCGCCAATGGGGACGATTTTGCAGTCCGCGCATACACCGGAGCAAACTCCGGTGACAGCGTCACGACCCCCATCGACCGCGACCTCACTCGCATCGTCGAAGCTGCAGCACCTCTCCGCGCTGTCTTTGGAACTGGTGTTACCCCGCCGACCGGCATGACGATCAACTTCGCACAACTCAAGGGCATCACGGACGGAACGGCCGCACAGGCCGCCGAAGGTGACGACTTGGGTTACTACGAAGTCCAGCTCGAGACCAAAAACGTCAACGTCAAAACTCTCGGCAACTACTCGCAAATCAGCATTCAGGCAATTTTGCGCAGCACGACGTCGTATCTCGACACCGTTCTTCGTGGCCAGGCAATCGCACTCGGTAACAAATTGAACGATGAACTGATTGCTCAATACAAGACGACTGTCGCAGCTCAGATCGCGGCTAACAACAAAGTCACGTTCGCAGCGGCTGGTGCAACCTACAACACTTGGCTCGGAGCAATCACCGACGCCGCAGTAAAGTTCGCTGTCCTCGGTCTCCCCATCACGGACCTCATCGTCGACACCGCCACGTTCAAGGAGCTCATGGCTCTTCAGGGCTCAGACGGACGTCCGGTGCTCCTCGTTGATGGCCAGGGTGTCAACAACGTCGGAACCATCTCCCCGACCGGTCTCGGTGGCTCGTTCGCCGGTATCCGCGTTGTCGCTGTCTCGCAGCTCAACACGAACAAGTCGCAGTGTGCCTTCGTCAACTCGGCGGCTCTCCGCCAGTACACGTCGGCTGCTCTTCGCCTCGAGTCGGACAACGCAATCAACCTCTCGAACGCTTACTCGCTCTCGACGTTCGCTGCTGTCGCTGACGAGTACCCCTCGGCTATCGTCGGCATCGTTCGCTCGGCCTAGTAAGGAATAAATCGAATGGCCGCATGGGACAACCTAACAACTTACGTCGGAGCGCAGATCGGTGGTGTGGATGAAGAATTCATCCAAAATCACTGCTGGATTCCGGCGGAGAAGTTAGTCGACCGTTTCATCGGAACAGTCACAACTGTCCCAGCGGCCATTCGTACCCGAGCGATTATGGAGTGTGGCGCGGAGCTGTATAACCGTCGCTCTGCTCCTGGCGGGATTGCACAATTCGCATCCTTCGACCAAGCACCCATGAGAATCGCCAGAGACAGCATGGTGCGGGCCTACGATCTACTCGCACCATTCGTCAACGTCGAAAAGGGAAATCTCGGTTTCGGTAAATGATTAGCGAATCCCGAACAGCACTCAAAAGCCTTCTCACGACGGCGGGTTTCCGCGTGTTTGAGCACGTTCCCCCGAACATCACACCGCCTTGCGCTGTCATCTTCCCTCTCGGGGACTGGATTCAGCCAGGAGAAACATACGGCGAATACCGTATCGGATTCACGGTGCGCATCTTCGCTCAAGCACTGACTAACCAGAACGTAACCGGCACGATGGATGGTTACGTCGAGGACGTTATTGAAGCTGTCGATGATGCGGCCGGATTCTATATGGCCGGAATTCAAGCACCAGAACAATTCGGCGAAAACGCATCGGCCTTCTTAGGTGTGGATGCCGCCATCTACCAGATCACAAGACAATAGGAAAGGGCAATCATGCCATCTTCAACACGAATCAAAGCCAATGCGCTCTCGCTGAAAATTGCGGGTGTGGATTACTTCGCCGACCTCTCAACGGTCGAGCTCCAGTCCGAGCCCGCCTCGACAGATGTCGAGACCTTCGCGGACGCCGCAGCCGGCGGATCCGCTGATTGGTTTTTCACAATCTCGGGTGTCCAGTCGACTGACACGGCTTCCTTCTGGAAGGCGATGTGGGACGCTGCTGGTACTGAGGTCGAATACATTTATGCACCTCACGGCAACGCAACCGCATCGGCTACAAAGCCTCACTTCCGCTCGAAGAACGCCGCGGCAACGCCAGTGGTTGTTTCGACTGTTCGTATCCCGATGCGCGGGTCGTTCATGATGGGTGGATCCGCGTCCGCAGACGGAACTTATTCATTCGAGGGTGTCCGTATGGACATCATCGGTGAGCCCTTCTACGCGACGTCCTAAATAATGGCTACCTGGTCGGTGTCCGAAGGCTCGGAATCTGTCAAGGCAGGTTTCGGGATTCGGACATCGGCAAAACTCAACGCAAAAGGGTACGCACAGATTACCGGTGTCCGCGAGACTCGTAACTTTATGATTCGCATGGCTAGGGACTATAAGACCTATAACTCCTGGATGAAGCGTGGGGCTCAGATTGTGGCCGCTGAAGGTCGACGCCTTGCACCTATCAAGAGCGGACTTTTGGCTCGGAAGATTGACGGTAAAGCTTCATCTCGCGTCACGAATAAGTACGGAGATAAGAGCACCATGATTGGTGGTGTGGTGGTTGCTGGTACGCCTTACGGTAAATCAGTATCGTTCGGTCGATACTATCCGTTTGGTCGTTACACGATCAAGCGCAGCAAGACTGGTCCGGCTTTTGAAGGCATCCGATACGAGAGTATCCGGTCGGGAAATAAGAATCCCTATCTGAAGCGTGCTCGAGAAGCTTCTAAGCCTCATGTCGTAAACTTATGGAACAGCCTTTTGAAGCGTTACATCGAAACAAACGGCTACGAATACACAAAGACATCATAGGAGAAAAAATGGATATCGATTCCCTTACCCTCGGAGACATTGAGGACATCGAGAACTATGCGGGACTGTCATTCTCGGACATCGGAGAAGACAAGCCTGGGGTCTCAAAATTGCGCACCGCACTGGTGTGGGTTTTGAAGCGCAAAACAGACAGCACGTTCACGATCGAGGACGCTCGTCAGATTACACCGGACGAACTCTCGGCAATCTTTGAAGATTCACCACTAAAAAAATAAAGAAGGGCCAGGCGGAGCGCATGATTCCGCTGGTGGTCGCAACGGGTCTAGCTCCTAGTGTGCTCCGCGAATTCAGCTCTTACGAGCTCGAGGTCCTACATGACATTCTGAACAAGAAAGGCTAGACGATGGCATCCGGCAACATGATTGTGACGCTGGTCGCACAGACGCGCCGCTGGTCTTCTGGTCTTCAGCGTGCTGGCCGCGACTCTTTGACGTTCGGTAAGGTCGCTATGCGCGGCTTCCAGATGGGAGCTGCCGCTCTTATCACTCTGACGGCTACTCTGGCCCGCGTTATCCCCGCATTAGCGGAGATGGGTGCGGAATCGCGTAAGGCCGACATCCAGCTGCGATTCATGCTGCAAAACATGAACGGCATCTCGGCCGCGACCGATAAGACGGTCAAGCGAATGTCCGACTATGCCACGACTGTTTCTAAAGCGACTGGTGTCGACGATGAACAAATCAAGGCAATCCAAAAGAAACTGCTCATGTTTTCGTCGATTCGCAAGAGTGCGGATCGTATGGGTGGCTCATTCGACCGTGCAACCGCCGCAGCTCTCGACCTCGCGGCTGGTGGATTCGGTGAGATGGAATCTAACGCGGTCAAACTCGGCCGGATGCTCGAAGACCCAGCGAACAAACTAAACACGCTCAGTCGGGCTGGTGTGGTCTTTACGGATCAAGAGAAACGGAAGATTACCGTCCTGGCAGAGTCCGGTCGGAAGCTTGAAGCTCAAGAGCTCATCCTGAGCAAGATTGAAGACCGCGTCAAAGGCCTGGCAGAAGCGTCCGCGACTCCGTTCGAAAAGATGAATCAACAATTCAAGGAGATGGGTGACACCATCGGCGAGGCGATGCTTCCTTACCTCGAGGAGATGAACAAGCGCATTAGTGCCTGGCTATCTTCACCACAGGGTAAGAAGGACCTCGAAACGATTGTCAACGGATTCGTCGACATGGCAAAAGCGATTAGCGCGATTGTTGGATTCGTCATTGACCTCTCGAATGCGTGGAAGAAGGCTACGGGCGAAATCAAAAAGTATAACGACGAGAACAGCGTTTTTAGTGGTGGTGGTGGTGGTCGTGGTGGTCGACGCTTCTACGGATCCGGCGGAACAGACAACACACCTAGCGGCCCGACAATTCCCGCAGATCGTCAACCTACGAGCGCACCGGTCATTAACTTTAACGTCCCCATTGACTCGGTCAGTGCGGGTCGTGAGGTTGCTCGAGTCCTGGCGGATTACAACCGGTCGAATGGTGGGCGTCGCTAATGGCTATCCCGATTATCGAGCGGCCGCTTTATAGCCGGATAAAGATTGAGACGTCTCCCTGGCAAGCGTCCTTCACCTGGACCGACCAGACCGCGTTATTAGTCAACGGAATCAACTATTCGCAAGGTGGTCGATTGTTTGCACCTGGCGAATCACAGGTTGACGTCGGCACACTCAACGCGAATTTCAAAAACATGGGTACTGTTCCCGCTGTTGGATCACTGGTGCGCGTCTCTGTGGTCGGGACGGCAGGGTACGCCTTCGTCGGGTATGTCCAGGATGTTTCTCAGCGAGTCGTATTCCCTGATGGTGTGAGCCGCACTTCACCGGTCACGGTCACGACGTTGCACTGTGTTGACTGGGTCGCTTATGTTTCACAATTCCAGCTTGTTGGCGTGGGTGGCGCAAACTTCACAACAGGTGTCGATGACCCCGATAGTTTTTATCAATGGCAACTTCGCGTGGCCGCAATAAACAAAGTTGTTGATGCGACCTATGCAACAAAAATTGTCACGGCCGTAGGTTTTACACCAGGGGTAAGCGTTGCTCTTGGAGATACCGACCTTGTCGCTAATCTCTCGAACCATCTTGATCTTATCTGCAATACGGTGCAGACATATTGGTATCCGCAAAACGTGCTCCCAACAAACATTACAACCGGACGAACTGGTCTGGTCGAGATTAGATATGGGACAGCGGTCTCTTCGGGTAAAACATTTACCGATGTTGTCGGTACTGCTGGACAACTCCACTACACAGAGATTGATATCGAAAACTCGTCGCAGAATGTTGCCAACACAATAGTCCTCAATAATCGCTCGCGTACTAATGTCCCATTTTCTCAATTAACTAGAATTGGTGGATTCAATGAAACCAATTACATGATTATCAATAATCAGAATGTAATTGGGATTCCAACTGAGTCGATACAAAGAAAAAGTGATTCTACCTCGATTGGAATTTATGGAAGTCGGCAGAGAGAGATTGAAACCAATGTTGGGCAGACAATTGAAGATTTCAATGCAATCGGAAACCCATCTGCCGAATACTCGGACGATGGATACAGCGGACTTGCCGCAACTCGAGTCCGGCGTCGCAAACCTTCTGAAGAGCCAACTGCTTTTACCGCTTATCACGGTGACTGGGCGATGCGATCATATCAATCAACCGCGGCGTCAACTGCTCAATTTAGATATTCAGGTGGCGAAAGCGATGGTATTCCAATTGTTGTTTCTGGTGTCCCTTATCGATTTGAAGCATGGGTAGCGCGTGGCACACCATCCCGAACCGATGCGAGATTCCAGTTACAAATTGACTGGCAAAACGATGACGAAACTGTTATCTCATCTGCAACCGGTGCGCTCGTAAACCTAACCAACGCGCAAACTTGGTATAAAGGATTTGTCACTGGGACACCGCCGGCCGGAACAACAAGAGCAGTACTGCGTATTATTATCGGTCGTTCGGGTGGTGGTAACCAATTCGTAGGTGATAAGTATTGGACCGATGGATTGACAATGGCCTTCAATACGACGATTCCCTATTACGACGGTGATACTCCCTGGGATGCAACATACGGTTATTACTGGACTGGAGCTGTTGCTCAATCTCCAAGTATTCGATTCAGAAACTATGTCGACAATGCTGCAACCACAATTCTGGCCGCGAACTCAACGACATCACTACGAATTAACCGAATCCGATGGAACTGCCAGGAAGATTTAACAGCAATCCCATCGTTATCGGTCGGCAAAACAATCTCAATAGTTTACAAAAGCACAACAACTACACATCGCATCGTCGGCATCGACGGAAACATCGACCCCGAGCGTTACATGCTCGATCTCTATCTCGTAAAGGTATAAACATGAAAAACATCATCACACGCGTCCTACGCATCGCATCATTCGCTTTTGGGGCTGGTATAGCCGGACTCGGTGCGGGCTCCGCTATCGGGCTCACAGTGGCTCAGAGCGCACTTATGGGCTCACTGACCGGCGTCATGGGCATCTTCGGCGCTCTCGCGTTCATCTACGCCGGCAAAGGCGAGGTCGACGATGAAGATTTCTCCTCGACCATCAACTCGGCCATCGAAACGGCTCGAGCCAAAGACGGCAAAAAGTGAGCGACGGTGTGGTCGTAACTCTCGACCGAATCTATGAGAAGCTCGTCGAGCTCGAGGTTCGACTCGGCGATCACCCCAAACAACTCGACGATCACGAGAAGCGAATCCGCAACCTTGAGATGAAGGTCTGGTCGTTCGCTGGTATCAGCAGCGTCGTGGCAGTCATCACATCCATCATCATCACAAAGGTAGGCTAAATATGGCAGAAGTAGACGTCGACTGGACTCGACCATGTCGCACCAAAACAATCAATGACAACTTCGCAGCGCACCTCGCTCGAGGATCATTCTCTCCTGGAGTCGATTACAACTGTGCAACCGGAAGCGACATTTTCGCAGCTTCGTCTGGCAAAGTAATCTCGGCCACATCGAATCTGGGCAGCTCAGCGGGTATCGCCATCGTTATCAAACATCGCGGCGGAACGACTAGCCACTACTTTCACCTCTCGAAGCTGCTCGTCAAGGCTGGAGACCGCGTCTCGATGGGTCAACTGATTGCTAAAAGCGGAAACACTGGTACGGCCACAACCGGTGCACACCTTCACTTCGCCATAAAGAAGCGATTCGGTGGATGGATCGACCCAGAACGTCTTATCGCCAAAGAGCTCAAAG
>Ga0214921_10006024_pt1 | contig 16831 bp, 8 predicted proteins | sample LL1505_MetaG_FD_177992 | JGI IMG/M metagenome (GOLD analysis project Ga0214921, IMG submission 177992) | Freshwater microbial communities from Lake Lanier, Atlanta, Georgia, United States - LL-1505 | ecosystem: Environmental > Aquatic > Freshwater > Lake | place: USA: Georgia | collected 2015-05-28
AATATTGCTAAAAAAAATTATGTAACTGTTAATCACTCTTTTGACAACCGTTATACTAAAGAAGGAATTGCAACTCACGATAAAATAGTTTCAACAGGAAAAAATCATATTACTTCTTCTAATATTACTGAAGTTTATGAAAAAGTAAAACAAATGAAAAATATTGACACTATTATTATAGACGAAGCTCAATTTTTCAATGATATTTCTCAAACTATTAGTTCTCTTGCTTTCGAAGGTTATAATATTATTTGTGCTGGTTTAAATAGCGATTATGCAATGAAACCTTTTATAGCAATGAACGATTTATTTGCTGTTGCAGATAAAATCATTCATTTACAATCAACTTGTGTAAAGTGTAGTGCAGATGCTCCTTTTACAAAACGTTTAACAAAAGATACAAATGTTATTATGATAGGAGAAAAAGATGTATATGAACCAAGATGTAGAAAATGTATGATGAAAGATTAAAAAGTTAATATTATTATTTTATTTAATAATATTAAAAGATTATTTGAAAGTAAATAAATAAAGTGTTTTATTAATTTGAGATAAAATATCATCTCTAAGATTTAATAAATCAGTATCTGTTTCGATATTAAGTTCTTCATTTAAAGAAAACAAAAATGTTTTTGCTTCATTTAATATTTTAATAATTTGTGTATCGCTAGGAGAATCTATATTCATTTCAATATGAGTAAATATTTTACCATAACGACCTTGATAAACTTCGATAAAATTATCCATTGCTAATATAATTCCATCAAATAAAGTTCCAGAAGCAATGTGTCTTGCATAACTATCAGTATTCCAATGATACAATTTAAGATGAACAGCTAATTTAAAAAAAAATTGAGCAATCATATTTTATTATTATTATAATAAAATATTTAAATTTTAATTTTTAATTAAATCATATAAGCACATTGATATCCTTCTGACATTAATTTTTTTCTTAATTTACCATTGTCAAACTTTAACTTATCTGTTAATACGATATCTGTTTCTTTTTCATCTACTCTTTTCCAAATGCATATAAAGTCTCTCCAAATGTCATTTTTTGGTAATATAAAAAATGTTTCTTCTACTTTTACAGGATATACTTCTTCATTTGACATTTGTATTCCAGACCAATATGATAAAGCTTGTCCGGCATCTCCATAAAATCTCCAATTATCTCCTGGATGTTTATGATAAGGACCATCAGAAGGAGCACTCATATAAAAATATCCATCTTTTTTTAAAACTCTACAAATTTCTTTAAAAGTAATCCAGAAACAAGGGTCATGCTCAAAACATGAAGATGATATAACTAAATCTACTGAACCAGTTTCAAAAGGAAATTTTTCATTTGGTTTTACAATAATATCTACAGAAGGGTCTTGTTCCATATCTATACAAATATATAACATATCTAATTTTTCAAAAAATTGTCTTAATGTTCCATTTACATCTTTTCCTCCAATATCTAATACAGTAAAGTTTTTTTGTCCATATAATTGAGAAAAAAAATTTCCAGATGCTAAAGCAGTATCATGCATTTTTATTTATATAAATTTGATTTTTAAATTTATATATTTGTATATTATAAATGTATATTAAGTTTATTGTTTTAGTATTTTTAATTGATTTATTATGGATTACTCAGCCATTTCATAAAATTCAATATGAAAGTATTCAAAAAACTCCTTTTAAAGTTGACTTGGCCGGTGCTTTAATGTTTTATTTATTTGCTCCATTAGCTTATATTAAGTTTATTCATCCATTATCTAAAAGTAAAACAGAAGCATTTAAAAATGGTGCTTTGATGGGATTTTTAATGTATATGACATATGATTTTACAAATAAAGCAGTATTTACTGAATATCAATGGGATTATGCAATTAAAGACGCATTATGGGGAAGTTTTGTATTTGGATTAGTAAGTTATTTAATTTATTGATTTAAAAATTAAATATATAATAATAAAAAATGTCAACGCTAACTGAAATATTAAATAAATATAATACAGATAAAAATGAAACCTTTCATAATTATGGACGTTTTTATGAAAGATATATTAAAGAATTTAGAGATAAACCAATTAATTATTTAGAAATTGGGGTTTGGTATGGACAAAGTATAAAAGCAATGAGAGAATATTTTCATAATTGTAACGCAATTGTAGGGATTGATATTATGCCCCAAACTAAAATCTTTGAAAATAAAGATAATAAAATATTTATTGAAATAGGAAGTCAAAACGATGTTAATTTTTTAAATAATGTTAATACTAAACATGGAGGATTTGACGTTATATTAGATGATGGAAGTCATACATTTGAAGATATTTGGACTTCATTTATAACATTATTTCCTTTATTAAATAATAAAGGAATGTATATAATAGAAGATGTAATTTGTATTAGAGATAAATTAGAACCATTTTATAATTTTACAAAATTTTTAAGTAAATGGAGAGCTGATGTAGATGAAACAAAAAATCTTCCAGGAAGTAATTGTGTAGACCCTTTTAAAATTCCATTAAAAACTACAAATGAGTTTGAGTATATGATAGGAGATATTGTTTTTACAAATTCTGCTATTATTATATATAAGGATGTAAAGGACCATTGGAAAATGTAATATTTTATTTTTAATTGTTAAAATAAAATATATTATCTTTAATTATATTAAATGTCATCAAAAAAATCATTTAAACGTAGTAAAAGTAAAGGAAAAAAATCAAGATCTTTAAAAAAGAACAAAGGTCATTTAAAACTTGTAAAAATAAGTCGTTCTCCTATTAAAGGAAAAAAATTAAGAGCACAATTTAGTGACGGAACTCATACTGATTTTGGAGCAGCTGGTATGAGTGATTATACTAAACATAAAGATTCAGAAAGAATGAAAAGATATTTATCAAGACATCGTAAAAGAGAAAATTGGAAATCTCCAAAAACACCAGGAGCATTAAGTCGTTGGGTATTATGGAATAAACCATCATTAAGAGATAGTATTACAGATTATAAAAGACGTTTTAAATTATAATACTATTATCTTCAATATAATATTTTTCTCCAGCTTCAATCATTATATTTAAAGCGTTTGTAAATACAAACTTACTTTCATATTGTAAATGTGATAATCTTTTTTTATAATCATCTAAATCTCTTATAGGATAATGATTTAATGTAATATTTACCTTATTAAAACATTCTTCTGATATTTCTTGAGTATTAAAATTATCATATAATATACCATTGTTAATCTGACCGTAATTTGACATAGTTTTTCCATTTATTGCTTGTCTATGAATCCATATTTTATTTTCAGAACTTAAACTTGAAGTTTTTATTATTGATTTTCCAAAATTACTTAAATTATTAACACAATAATGTAATTCTTTTATTAAGTCAAGATTTAATCGTTTGTTATTTTGATAAATACTAAAATGTTCAGTTATCGTATCATCTTCATTTTTATAAGGAAGAAATAAATTCCATATAATATATATACAACTAATATCGTCAGAAACTGATTCTAAATATGATTTTATAGTATAACCGTTTTTTCCATACATAAATTCATCTACATCTACTATAATAGCCCATTTTGCTTCTTTTATAATAATAGGATAAAAATAATCATCATATAATTGTTTTTGAAAATCTTTACCTTGAAAAGAAGAATACATTTGTAAATCTCTATTATCTTCAAATACTGTAATTATATCTTTATAGTTTTTTAATATATTTGATATATTATCTGTGCTATTATTATTAATTATATAAAAATGTTCAACTTCTTGTTTTATATAATGTTGTAAAAATTCATTTATATATTTTGCTTCATTTTTTATGCATACGCATAATACTAAATTATACTTATAAGACATATTATAACATTTTATAATATGTCTTTATATTATTATTTTTTATAAAAGAGTATAAAATATTTAGAAGATAATTTAAACGTTTATAATTATAAATTCAAATGACATCTTTAAAAATAAATAAAGATAATTATATCATTAATCCAGACGATTATAAAACAAAATATCATGAAGAATATAATAATTTAATTATTTATCCAAAAGTTGGAGAAATGGAACGTGAAATTGGTCTTATTAACGACATTGGAGAAATTTTAAATAATCCTTTATTTATTTATATTGGCTCAAAATATGCATCGTTTTATTCTATAAATTGTAGTAAAAAGTTTCAACAAGTATATATTGAAACAATTACTAATTCAGATGAAAGTAATATGGTAAAAGAAAATATCTCAAATTATGATAATATAAATTTGTCATTTGAAAAAAATATTATTACTAAAAATACAATCATTAAAATATTTGAAGATGATGTTATTGGTATTCATACTTTATTTATGATTAATAAAAATAAACCATACATTATTGCTAAAAATATTAAATCTCTTGAAAACATTTATAAACATAAATTTAATATTTCTGGGACAAATCAATATTTATATGTTAGCGAAGAAAATCATCCAACTTTTATAGAACATTTTTATTATTATTTTGATGACCAAGTTTTTAATTATAATAATTTAATTCATTTATGTATTATGGTTAAAAATGGAGGTGATTTATTTGAAAAAATGTTATTAGAAAATATGAAATGGATTGATAGATGGACTATTCTTGATACTGGAAGTACTGATAATACAATTGAAATTATCAATAAAACTTTAATAGGAAAAAAGAAAGGTAAATTATATCAAGAACCTTTTATTAACTTTAGAGAAAGTAGAAATCGTTGTCTTGACCTTTGCGAAACTAATTGTAAGTATAATGTTATGTTAGATGATACATATATTATTCAAGGTGATTTTAGAGGATTTTTAGAAGAAGTTAGAGGAGACCAATTTGCAGATTCTTATTCTTTACTTATTAAAAGCGATGATACTGAATATTATTCAAATCGTGTTACAAAATCAAAGAATAAATTACGTTATATTTATACGATTCATGAAGTTATTCAAAAAGATGACAATATTAATGTTGTTATTCCTGCTACAAGGTCTTGGATTTTTGATATGAGAGCAGATTATATGGAAAATAGAACAATGAGTAGAAAAGAATATGATTTAGAATGTTTGTTTCAAATGGTAAAAGAATATCCTGATGACCCAAGACATCTTTATTATATAGCACAAACTTATAATTTATTAGAAAAACATGAACTTGCTGCAGAATATTTTTTTAAACGTGCTTTTCATCCTAATGATGGATTTGACCAAGAAAAGATTGATGCTCTTTTTGAAATGACACGTATTTATAATTATAAATTAAATAAACCTTGGGAAGAATGCGAAAGATATTATCAATTAGTTTGTGAATGGGACCCAGAACGTCCTGAAGGATTTTATTTTTTGGCTATTCATTATTATTTAGAAGGTAAACTAGATATTGCTTATCCATATTTTAAGAAAGCTCTAGAAATTGGATTTCCAGTTCATCGTCAATATAGTTTAAAACCTACTTTGTCATACTTTTATGCTCCAAAGTTTGTTGCAAATTTAGCTTATCAATTTAAAGATTTTGAAACCGGTAAAAAAGCTTGTGAAATTTTTTTAGCAAATAAAGACCATAAAGCAATTAGAGCATTATCTGAGTTTGAATTAGAATCAAAAATAATAAATAATTGGAATTCTATTTACGCATTTTTATTAAAAATGAAACCTATTAACCCAACTCCAATTATTCCTGAAAAACCAATTTTTTGTTTTGTTGCAGATGGTGGATTTAATCAATGGTCTGGAAAAAATATTTTAACAACTGGAGTAGGTGGGTCTGAAACTTTTATTATTGAAATGGCAAGATATATTAAACAACTTACCAACTTTGAAGTTGTTGTATTTTGTAATTGTGAACAAGATGAAATATTTGAAGGTGTTAAATATGTTCATCTTAATAATTTTTTTAATATTGTTTCTACTACTTATATTACCCATTGTTTTATTAGTCGTTATTCAGAATATATTCCTGTTGCTATTGAAGGAAATGTCGAAAATATTCATGTTATTTTACATGATTTAGGTTTAACAGGAGATATTATTCCTATTCATCCAAAATTGAAAAATATATTTTGTTTAAGCGAATGGCATGTAGACTATTTCTTGCAGACATTTCCTCAATTTAGACAAATTACAAAGCCATTTCATTATGGAATTGATTTTACAAATTTTATTGTTAAAAATGACCTAATGTCATCTAAAGATGAAAAAAAGATTAAACGTTCATTTATTTATTCATCTTTTCCAAATCGCGGATTATTAACTATATTAAATATGTGGCCAATGATTATTCAACATTATCCTGATGCTACATTAAATATATTTTGTGATTTAGATAATAATTGGGTAAATAAATTTTATCCTGAAGAAGTAGCTCAAATTAAAATGTTATTAGAAACTGTTTTTAAAAATAGTAAATCAATAAAAAATCACGGATGGGTTGATAAAAAGACTTTAGCAAAATATTGGAAATCTACTGATATTTGGTTTTATCCTTGTAATTTTAGAGAAACGTTTTGCCTTACTGCTTTAGAAGCTGCTGCTACAAAAACTTATATTATAACTAATGATTTAGCTGCTTTACAAAACACAGTAGGAGATAGAGGAGATGTTATTCATGGCGATACAGTTACTTCTGAATGGAAGAATGAAGCATTTAATAGAATTTGTGAATATTTTGATAATCCTAATAACGAAAAAGCACAAACCTTAATTCAAAAGAATTACGAATGGGCATTGACACATTCTTGGAAAGATAGAGCAAATGATTTAATTATAAATTATTTACATTATAATAAAATTGAAAGTCCAAAAGCAAATAACTTGCAAGTAAACGATGATATTAAAACAATTAATAAATTAGATGACATTGAAATTATTCAAAAAAGTTTAATTAATTATCATTGGCTTTATAATAAAACAATTAAACAATTTTTAGAAAATCATGTTAAACAACATAGTATAATTTATGATATCGGTCCAGGAGAACATCCATTTAAACCGGCTACTCATTATATTGAAAAATTTACAGAAGAATGGGAAGTTCAAAAAGATATGAAAGTAATTATAAAAGATATCGATACAGATAAGTTTAATGAAAGTTATAAATCAGTTGATTTTATTCATGCAAGACATATTTTAGAAGATATTCAAAATCCAGATTTTGCAATGAATGAATTTGAAAGAATTGGAAAAAATGGTTATATTGAAACTCCTTCACCTCTTGCCGAAATTACAAGAGGTATTGATGCTATGGGTATTACTGGAAACAATAAACATAGAGGTTATTATTATCATCGTTATATTGTTTGGGTAGAAGCAGAAACTAATACTTTATGTTTTATTCCAAAATATCCAATTATAGAGACAATTGATTTAGATAAAGAATTGCAACTAAAAGTAATAAATTTATTAAACGAATATCCAGTGTATTGGAACACATATTATATGTGGGATGAAAAAAATCCACCAAAAGTTAGATTTTATAAACTTGTATCATCTACTTTTAAACAATATTCAAGAATATTAATAGACTCTATTCATAATAGTATTGCAAGTACAAATAAATTTATTCAAAAAATGGTACCAGTAAAACCTGTTACTTTAGAATCAAACGAAGATGAAAAAATATTAAAAGAAATGGAACAATTAAATTATATGGAGATGTATAATTGGTTACAAGACCTTCCTAGAGATTGTAATGCAAAACAAATTTTTAAAGATGTATTGAATACTTTTAAAGGTCAAAAATGTAATATATTAGAAGTTGGAACTTTTGCAGGAATTTCTGTGATTGGGATGTTAAAATATTTACCAAATGCTTTTGCATACACTATTGATTCTTGGAAAAATTATAGTGAAAAAACTAGACAAAATACAGATATTGATATTCTTAAAAATATAGAAGAATTAAACGTTGAACAAGTATTTTATCAAAACATCGAAAAAGCTGGAATGAAAAATAGAATTAAACCTTTTAAAGGAGATTCTACTGATGTATTATTACAATTAGTTCAAGAATCTCCAATTACTTATAGAGATAATAATGGAGTTTCTCATTATATTTGGGGTTTTGATTTTATTTATGTAGATGCAAGTCATAAATGCTTAGATTGTTTTGTAGATTGTATATTATCTTGGAAATTATTGAAAAAAGGAGGTATTATGGGAATTGATGATTATATGTATAATGTAGGTTATAGAGATATTTTAGAAATTCCATTTGAAGGAGTTAATAGATTTTTAGAAAAAATTAAAGGAAAATATGAAATCATTAATAAAGGTTATCGTATCTTTATTAAAAAATTATAAATAATTTTTATTATTTTTTAAATAATAAAAATTTATTGCGGGAATGGAGGTGATAAAATAACAATACTTGGAGGTGGAGGATTAATTTGATTATTAATAGCATTTACCATTTCTTGTTGCATTTGAGGAATATTTTCTACAGCAGAAACCCATCCAATACATTCTTGTTGAGTTAACTGGTCGAATGGAACAAAATTAGTAATATTATTGGTGCTTACAGGTGTCATTCTCATAGTTTCATTCTTATATTCTTTTTGAGAAGTGGGATCAACGTAAACTGCAAGATATTTCCAATTTATATTGAAAATAACATCTGTATAATTATCAAAGGTTGGATAAGCTATAAAATTTTGGAAAAAATATGTAAAAGTTGTATTATCGACGGTTGCCATTGTTTTATATATTTAAAATATAATTTTAAATATATTTAATTATTTTTTAATTATTTTTTGAATTCTTTTATCCATTTGTATGGACCATTTCCATCAACTATTGTATCTTTCTTATAAGGTTCTACTATTATATCCAAACGTTTTCCAAATACTGTCCAGAAAAATTTTCCTGGTGGTCCGTAAACTGTAAACTTGTTATCTTCTACTTCACTTACATAATGTTTCTTATCACTCATTGATTTATCAAATATTGGAGTAACTTGTATTGAAAAATCTGTAAATGCTTTAGTATAGTCTGGTAATTCGATTGTTACATGTTTGTCAACAATTGTATCTTTTCCTCTATAATAAACTCCTGACTCTGGTCCTTCTAAACATCCATGAACTAAATATTTTTCCTTATTAATAGGATGATCAATAACAAACGTCTTCGATGCATTTCCTGCATTAGCTCCGGAATACCATAGTTCACTTGTTGCTGTATCATACATTACTAATCTACTTGTTGTATTTGTTGTAACTCTTAATGGATTTATATAACAAGCACTATTTGCTGCTGAATTTAATACACTTCCTGATGCATTTATAACAATACTATTTTGATTTTGACTTGTCTGTCCTGCAAATGCTCCTATTGCAATTGCACCAGTTCCTTGACTAGCTCTTCCTGCTAATGTTCCTATTGCTATTGAATTTGTTCCCTGAGTTCCTGCTCCTGCATTAAATCCTATTGCTATTGCTGCTGAACCTTGATTTGTAGAACCTGCTAAACTTCCCATTGAAATAGACCCTGTTCCTTGATTAAATTGTCCTGCTTGATTGCCTATTGCAACAGAACGATATCCTTGGTTTGTAAATGCTGCTGATGTTCCTATTGCTATAGAATCTTGATTTTGGTTTATATTTCCTGCTTGTTGACCTATTGCTACTGAGTTTGGTCCTTGTGTAATTTGTCCTGATTGATATCCAATAGCTACAGCAAAATTAGATTGGTTTGTTTGACCAGATTGATTACCGATTGCTACAGAACTTTGTCCTTGAGCAGAAGCTCCTGCTGATATTCCTATAGCAACTGAATTTGCACCTTGAATAGTTTGTCCTGCATTAAGACCTATAGCAACTGATTGAATTCCTTGAGTAGAAGCTCCTGCTGATATTCCTATTGCAACTGAGTTTGTTCCTTGACTAGATTGTCCTGAGTATATACCTATAGCAATTGAATTTTGGAATTGTGTAAATTGTCCAGCTTGAACTCCGATTGCTATACCATTTAATGTTTGAAATCTTTCTCCTGCTGATGTTCCTATTGCTATTGCGGCTGAACCTTGAAATGTTTGTCCAGCTTGATTACCGATTGATACTCCATTTAATCCTTGAGTAGAAGCTCCTGCAAATGTTCCTATTGCTACTGCATTAGTTCCTTGAACACTTTGTCCTGCGTATACACCTATAGCAATTGAATTTTGGAATTGTGTAAATTGTCCAGCTTGAACTCCTATTGCTATACCATTTAATGTTTGAAATCTTTCTCCTGCTGATGTTCCTATTGCTATTGCTGCTGAACCTTGACTTGTATAACCTGCATTATATCCAAGTGCTGTAGCATAATCTGTTTGATTAGTTCGCCCAGCTCCAGCACCTATAGCTACTGCATAAGTTCCTTGATTATTGTATCCAGCTAATGTCCCAATTGCAATTGCATAATCTTTTTGGTTTTGAAATCCAGCTTGATTGCCAATTGAAACTGAGTTATTTCCTTGATTACTTTGTGCTGTTGCATATCCAATTGCTACTGACAAATTACCTTGATTTGTATAACCAGTACTATTACCAATTGCTACTGAGTTATCTTTTTGACCGTTAAGTCCACATTGAGCGCCAATTGCAACTGAATTTGTTCCTTGATTAATTTGTCCTGCAACAAATCCAATTGCTACTGCTCCTGAACCTTGAGTTCGTTGACCAGCAGCGTATCCTATAGCTGTTCCATATATTCCTTGATTTGATTGTCCAGCATAAAATCCAATTGCTACTGTGTATTGTCCTTGAGAAATATTTCCAGCTACTTCTCCTATTGCAACTGAAGAATTTCCTTGAGTATATTGACCTGCAGCGTATCCGATTGCAATACTTTGCGAACCTTGCTTAAATTGACCTGCAACATATCCTATAGAAACACCATAAGTGCTTTGATTATCTTGTGCTGCGCTTTGTCCTATTGCTATACCATTAAAACTTTGACTATTCGCTCCTGCTAATACTCCTATTGCTATTGTATAAGTGCCTTGATTATTAAGTCCTGTTGATAGTCCGATAGCAATTGCACCACTTCCTTGATTATTGTTTCCTGCACCATTACCAATAGATATACTATTTATTGCTGCTGAATATCTTCCTGCATTTATACCTATTGCTATAGATGATTCTCCTTGAGTGCTTTGTCCAGCTTGTAATCCTATCGCTATTGCGGCAGTTGCTTGATTTAAATTTCCTGCAATATATCCAATTGAAATAGCAGAATATTTTTGACCATCGTATCCTGATAGTTGTCCTATTGCTATTGCTGCTGAACCTTGTATATTATAACCTGCTTGATATCCTAATGCTATGGATGCGGTTCCTTGATTAAGATTGCCAGATGCTTCTCCTATTGCGATTGCATTTTGTCCTTGAGTAGATTGTCCTGCAATTATACCTATTGCTATTGCTGCTGAACCTTGAGTAAGTTGTCCTGCTAACCTTCCAATCGCTATTGCACCACTTCCTTGATTATTGTTTCCAGCACTATTTCCTAGTGCTACAGCTTCAAATCCTTGACTAAATTGACCAGCAGCTCCTCCTAATGCAACTGCCCTTGTTCCTTGGTTAATCAATCCAGAATTATTTCCAACTGCTACTGCGCCTTGTGATTGTCCTGATTGTCCTGCTATATATCCAATAGCCACTGCATTAGTTCCTTGAATATATTGACCAGCACTTGATCCGATTGCAACTGCTCTAATACGTTGAGATGTATTTCCTGCTAAATTTCCTATTGATATTGCTTCATCTAATTGAGAAAATTGACCTGCTTGATATCCAATAGCTACAGAATTTGTTCCTTGAGTAGACCCTCCTGCATTAAATCCAATTGCGATAGCTCCTGAACCTTGCCAAGTTTGTCCTGCTGAATCTCCTAATGCTATTGAAAAAGTTCCTTGATTAAATTGTCCTGCTTGATTGCCTATTGCAACAGAACGATATCCTTGGTTTGTAAATGCTGCATTAAATCCAATTGCTACTGATGAATCTCCTTGACCAGTGTTTCCAGCTTGTAATCCTATTGCTATTGCATTTTGAGATTGATTATAAACACCAGATAAAGTTCCAATAGCCACTGAATTAGTTCCTTGATTTATATAACCAGAAGTATTACCAATTGCTATACCATTATCTTTTTGAGAACTGAAACCAGATGTTAAACCAATTGCTATAGCAGCAACTCCTTGTGTTCCATTTCCAGCACTATTACCAATAGCTATACTTTGATTTCCTGCTTGAATTCTTCCTGCATTTACACCTATTGCTATAGATGATTCTCCTTGATTAGTGTTTCCTGCATTAAATCCAATAGCTACTGCATAACTTCCTTGATTATTTTGTCCTGCAACAAATCCTATACCAATTGATGCATATTTTGATCCTGTAGCTTGAGAAGATTGACCTATAGCTATACAGTTAGATGAATTTTGACAAAATCCGGCATATTGTCCTATAGCAATACTATTTTCTCCTTGAGAAAGTGTGCCTGCTATCGATCCAATTGCAATTGCATAAGCACCTTGATTTGTTCTTGCTGCTTGAACTCCTATAGCAATGGAATTTACTCCTTGTAATGATGCACCAGCGTAAAATCCTAATCCTATAGCGTAACTTCCTTGACTAATAACGCCAGATGCTTCTCCTATTGCGATTGCATTTTGTCCTTGAGTAAGTTGTCCTGCAACATATCCTATTGCAATTGCAGAAGTTCCTTGGGAATTATTACCAGAAAAAGGTCCTATTGATATAGCATAATCTTTTTGATTAGTTCTTCCTGCTTGAATTCCGATTGCAACTGAATTAACACCTTGTGATGATAGACCTGTTAAATAACCGATTGCAATTGAAAAAGAACCTTGAGTATCTCTTCCAGCTTGATAACCTATTGCAATTGCTCCTGTATTTTGATTAGTAGCTCCTGCTACATATCCTATTGCAATTGTATAAGCACCTTGACTTGTATAACCAGAATTAATACCTATTGCTATTGCACTATCTCCTTGGAACGATGCGCCAGCTGCTGTACCTATTGATATTGCATTAGATGCTTGAGATACTTGTCCAGCTGCATAACCAATTGCTATAGCAAAATTTCCTTGAGTTCCTTGACCTGCTAATCTTCCAATTGCTATTGCATCACTTCGTTGATTAGTTTGTCCTGCTGATTCTCCTATTGCTATTCCATTTTGTCCTTGAGTTCCTTGTCCTGCTAAATAACCAATCGCAATTGCTTTTGATCCTTGAGCTGTTTGTCCAGCTTGATATCCTAATGAGACTGCAAAGGTTCCTTGAGTAGACCCTCCTGCACTAAATCCAATTGCGATAGCTCCTGAACCTTGCCAAGTTTGTCCTGCTGAATCTCCTAATGCTATTGCTTGTAATCCTTGAGTTCCATTTCCAGCACTTTGTCCTATAGCAATTCCATTTGTTCCTTGATAATTAGATCCTGCTGACCTTCCAATCGCTATTGCAGCGCTTCCTTGACCGGTTTGTCCTGCGTATACACCTATTGCTATAGCTTCAAGTCCTTGACTAAATTGACCTGCATTTGATGAGATTGCAACTCCCCTTGTTCCTTGGTTAATCAATCCAGAAGATGTTCCAATAGCAATTCCGCCTTGTGATTGTCCTGATTGTCCTGCATTAAATCCAATAGCCACTGTATTAAATCCTTGAATATATTGACCAGCACTTAATCCGATTGCAATTCCATTTGCTACTTGACCAGACCCTCCTGCATTATTTCCTATTGCAATTCCATTTATTCCTTGAGTAGACCCTCCTGCATTAAATCCAATCGCTATTGCAGCGCTTCCTTGCCAAGTTTGTCCTGCTTGTTGTCCTATTGCTATTGCTTGTAATCCTTGTGTACCTCTGCCTGCTTGATATCCTATTGCTATTGCTGCCGATTGTTGATTAGTTAATCCTGCTTCTATTCCTATTGCCATTGCGTTTTCTCCTTGAGTATATTGTCCTGCACTTTGTCCTATTGCTATTCCTCTTGTTCCTTGATTACCATTAGCTGCAAAGAATCCGATAGCTAATGCTCCGTAACCTTGAGATTGTTGAGCAACATATTGTCCAATAGCAATAGCAAACGTTCCTTGTTGAGTTTGAGCAGCATTTTGTCCAATAGCAATAGAACGATAAGATTGAGTAGCTTGTCCAGCAGACCATCCAATAGCAATTGATTCAGAACTTTGAAAATTTGCTCCTGCGGCATATCCAACTGCAACTGAATATGTTCCTTGATTAATTTGTCCTGAAAAAGCTCCTATAGCAGTACTTAAATAACGTTGATTTGATTGTCCAGACTGAGCACCAACTGCTACTGCCAAACTTGCCTGAGTATTTGCTCCTGCAAAAGCTCCTATAGAAACACTATTAGTTCCTTGATTATTAAGTCCTGATTGAAATCCTATTGCAACTGCTGCTGACCTTTGACTAAGTTGTCCTGCTGTTTCACCTATTGCTATAGCAAAATTTCCTTGAGTTTGTTGTCCTGCTACATATCCAATTGCAACTGCAGAACTACCTTGTTGAACTTGACCTGCACTGTATCCTAATGCTACTGAAAAAGTGCCTTGTCCTGTATTTCCTGCTTGATATCCAATCGCTATTGCTCCGGTTCCTTGATTTAACTCTCCTGCTTGCATTCCTAATGCCACTGCATTAGTTCCTTGTCCGGTCTGTCCTGCATATCTTCCTAAATTTATATCAAAGCTACCTACAGTCCAAGCAGAAGTAACTGGATTCCAATATAAGTAATCACCCCAAAATGTACCATTTTGAATAATATTAGTAGAAGCACCATAGCTAATTTCTTTATTAGTTGTATCATAAAATAAAACATTACTAAAAGTAGCAGAACGAATAGGATTAACATACCAAGCACTACTTGTCTGAGAGTTTAATACACTTCCTGATGCATTTAAGATAATACTATTAACATGTTGACTTGTCTGTCCTGCAAATGCTCCTATCGCAATTGCTCCAGTTCCTTGACTAGCTCTTCCTGCTAATGTTCCTATTGCTATTGAATTTGTTCCTTGTGTTCCTGCTCCTGCATTAAATCCTATTGCTATTGCTGCTGAACCTTGATTTGTAGAACCTGCTAAACTTCCGATTGAAATAGACCCTGTTCCTTGATTAAATTGTCCTGCTTGATTACCGATTGCAACAGAACGATATCCTTGATTTGTAAATGCTGCTGATGTTCCTATTGCTATAGAATCTTGATTTTGGTTTATATTTCCTGCTTGTTGACCTATTGCTACTGAGTTTGGTCCTTGAGTATTTTGTCCAGCATTAAATCCAATAGCTACTGCATATTGACCTTGAGAATTTAGACCAGCACTATTACCTATAGAAATAGCTTGAGATTTTTGTGAAACAAATCCCGCATTAAATCCTATAGCAACTGTTTGTTCTCCTTGTAATTGTTCTCCTGCTGATTGTCCTATAGATATAGCATTTGTTCCTTGAGATTGAAATCCAGATCTATAACCTAAACCAATACCATACTGTCCTTGATTTAATTGTGCAGCTGTGTAACCTATAGCAATACCATAATTTCCTTGAGTATATGCTGCTGCATTATCTCCTATTGCTATACCATCTTGACCTTGATAATTAGATCCTGCTGAAAAACCAACCGAAAGTGCATTTACTCCTTGATAAAGACTTCCTGCAGATGATCCTACTGAAAGCGCATTTTGTCCTTGAGATACATTTCCAGCATTAAGTCCAACTGCAATAGCATTTGGTCCTTGTGTATATTGCCCTGCATAACATCCAATTGATATAGCTTGTGCTTGTTGCTGAATTTGTCCTGCTTGAATACCAATTGATATAGATTGTTGTTGTTGGTTATCATTTCCTGCTTCATTACCAATAGCAACAGAATCATAAAGTTGGTTTTGTTGTCCTGAGGCATATCCAATTGCTATTGAATTAGCACCTTGAAAAATTCTACCTGAATTACTTCCTAAAGCAATACTATAAGTACCTTGATAATTATATCCTGCTTGAGTTCCTATTGCTATACCATCTTGACTTTGAATAATTTCTGCTGCTTCATTACCAATAGCAACAGAAGAAAGTCCTTGTCCATAATAACCAGCATAATAACCAACTGCAACTGATTGTTGACTTTGACCTAATTGACCTGCTGATAAACCAATTGCAACTGCCAATGCGCCTTGATTATCTTGTCCTGCACTATTACCTATTGCTACAGAATTATCTTGTTGTGAAATACTTCCAGCACTTTCTCCTATTGCTATTCCACTATTTTGTTGATTAGACCTACCAGCAAGATATCCTATTGCTATTGATTTTGTTCCTTGTATTCCTTGTCCAGCTTGAAATCCAACTGCAACTGAATATTGACCTTGATTAGCGAATCCTGCACTAGTACCTATCGCAATTGAAGAAAATCCTTGAGTTGATTGACCTGCACTAGTACCTATAGAAATAGCACCAGGTTCTTGAGCAGTAAATCCAGCTGCTTGTCCGATAGCAATTGCACCTTGTCCTTGACTTGCTTGTCCTGCTTGATATCCTAACGCTATTGCATTAGTTCCTTGACCTGTATGTCCTGATTGAAATCCAATCGCAATTGCTCCGCTACCTTGATTCATTCCTCCCGCTTGCATTCCTAACGCTATTGCATTAGTTCCTTGACCGGTTTGTCCTGCATATCTCCCTAAATTTATATCTTCGCTTCCAACAGCCCATTGAGAAATATAAGGATTCCAATATAAATAATCTCCCCAAAATGTTCCTGTAGCTACTGGTCCCGT
>Ga0214921_10006025_pt1 | contig 16830 bp, 14 predicted proteins | sample LL1505_MetaG_FD_177992 | JGI IMG/M metagenome (GOLD analysis project Ga0214921, IMG submission 177992) | Freshwater microbial communities from Lake Lanier, Atlanta, Georgia, United States - LL-1505 | ecosystem: Environmental > Aquatic > Freshwater > Lake | place: USA: Georgia | collected...
AGGAGGTGTGAATCCACCTTGGTTTCCTGGTGGTGGTGGTGGAGGTGTGAATCCACCTTGGTTTCCTGGAGGAGGCGGAGGTGTTGGGCCACCGAAGTTTCCTGGAGGAGGCGGAGGTGGCGCCATTTCCGCCGCAGGTGGTGGAGGTGGTGGTGGAGGAGGTGCTCCGGCTCCAGGATCTGCTGGAGGAGGTGTCTGTTCAGTCATTTTGTGCTCCTAATCGGTTAACAGGTGTCGGAAAATAGTAAAAATAAAGAGAAAAAGCTGGAAACAAAAATCATGTGGCCACTCAAGAGGCGGTTCCCGACGAACCCTTAATAATCAAACCCTATTCCGAAAAAGTTCCGCTGAATAGAGAAATCGCAATATTTCAATGAGTTTTTTACACCTAGATAGGGGTACCCCCACGAATAGCGAAAATCCTCAAAGTTAATAGAAAAGATGTTGGCTGATAAGGTTCCCCCGGTTTAAAAAACATGCGTCGTTAGCTCAGTTGGTAGAGCAGGTGACTCTTAATCACCGGGTCGGCGGTTCGAGCCCGTCACGACGCACCATATAGATGCAGTTCAAGCGATATCAACGAAGCCACATACTTTCTTGCCCAATATGTGTCTAAATGAGCGTAAACATTTAACTTTTTTTTGCGTTGAAACTTCACCTAGAAACACTTGAGCATGAAGTGTAATCTTCAAGCAAATGGAAACGATAATTTTACTTTCACTAATCCCAGTGTCACTTTTTGCTTGGTATTGGTTGTTTTTCCGAAAGTACAACCCAGGAATGACAGGAATAAGAAGGTCAGTGCGCACACAAGTTTTTCCATTTATCGAGGCGTACTCGAACTACAAGACTGCAGCTTTAAAATCGGTAACGAAAGGGCTAGGGGCTGAATTTTACATTCAAAAAGTTCTTGGCAAAGTTGCACAGGGTTTATCAGAAAATGAAGAATCATCAGTAGTTTTTCATAAATACTTGCAAGCAATGACCGCATGGAGCAAAGAAGTAGATAGAAATTTTCAGGATAAAGCGAAGATGTCTGAGGCAGCTAATAAATTGGAACTAGAAATAGATCAATTAGCGCCTATGTGCGAAAAGTTGGGCTGGAAATTTAAGAATAATTGGCGTTGATCTAGAACTTAGTTATCCGTTTTGAAGGTTTTCCTATTATTTGAGCTTGAAACCTTTCGGGCATTTTGGATTACTACCCGATACTTTTTTTGTCATCTTTCCGTTTATGCAGGAAATAGTTTTAACTTTTACAATTTTTTTCTTGGCGGCAACAGGTTGCTTGCTAGAAGAAGTTAAAGGTTTCTCTTGAGCCAACTTCACTTTAATTGTCGGACTTGAATAATGGAAAGCATCTGCTGAGAACAAAATCCACCCTGAATCAGATTTAAGAGAAACAGTTGCAACAGTTGTTACTTCTTTTTCATAAACAATTGAAATGGTCGCACTTGGTGGCAAAGCGCTCTTGCCGTACAAACATTTAATCGACTCCAGGGGCATTGCCAACGTATAAGTACCTAAATTTTGATTACCGTTTTCATCGTTATGAGGTGCAGCAACTTTAAAAGCAAGTGTCGAATTCGCCGCATCCCACTCTGGAGGCTTGCTTGAATAAACAGAAGCATTTGATGCAACAAAGCCTGAAATCTTTCCAGGAACGTTTAAACATGATTGTTCTGCTCCACCAATATTTGTACCAAAAGACCAGTTTGATACAGAGGTGATTGCTTTTTCCTTTAAGTATGGACTCCAAGCAGAATATTCTTCCAACCCTCGATCACCTTGTGATGGATCAGCAATTAAGTAGTAAGAAGATTTTGGATCTTGATCATAACCTCCAGATGGCCATACCTTTTCAATAAATCCAGTCGGTAATTCTGAATATTTCACCCAGCCACCAGCTATTGGCACCTTTACTGGTTTGGCAGTAACGGTTATTAACTGAGAATTTGTATTCTTAAGTTGAACGTCAAAGTTTGCATCGGAAACTCGGGCGCGAAGCCAGCCGCTGACTGTTCTCGGTACGCGCACTGAAAGTAAATACTTATTTTCGATACTGAAAGACTTGGCTTTATAACAAATTCCAATATCGATTGCGATGCATTCTGGCTTGTTTGAAGTTACGCCAACATTTCCAAGTCCATTCAGAGGGTTAATATTATTTACAACACTCGGTAAAGTTAATGAAAAATCAGATTCTCTTGTGACTGGTGTTATGTCGGCATCAAATTTATAAATCGGTTGTTGAGTGCCTGTAACCATTACAAAAAGTCCTGCACGGACGACATAGAAATTACTATCTTCGTCCTTATAAACCGACGGCGAAGATGATCTTGGAATTCCTAATTTCAAATCTTGAGGTATATCAATCGACGAGCCATAGGATTTTTCGACAAGAGTTAATTTCTTGCTAGCTCCAAGGGAGTTAAAAACTTTAAAGGATTCGATACAACCTAATTCACTGTCATTTAAACAAGTTCCGAGGAGAAGCCTGCCTTCAGTCTGATACCCACTTTTAATTGGGCAATTACTATCTGTCCAACTCGCACATTTTTTCCAATTCCAGTAATCGCTTGGTTCAATGCTTCCATCTGATTTAAATACGGGAATATGTGAATATCTAATTAGCCCGATTGGATTCATGGCCGCAGCATTTTCAAGAAAAAGTATTCCTCGAGCACCTGAAGCAGGTTTTAAATAGTCCATAATTTTGATTGGATCGGTTGCGCTTACCTCCGCACCGTTTGCGCTTGAAGTACTTGTCAAAGCACCGAGTATTAGTGCAAGAACCATGAATATCTTCTTCAATAGAAATCCTTAGCCTCTAAGAACGCAAACAAGAGCTGAATCAAATAATTTTCAACACAATTCTATCATCCAAGAAGTGCCAAAACTTAGTCGACGTGGAATACCTCAGGAATTATGTGCCAATGTTCGCTAGCAGTGGCCTCCTTAACCCTTTCCAACATTGGTGCAATTAAATTTCGCCATTCAATATTTTTTGGATTTTCACTTGCTTTTTTCATATCGCTTTCAAAATCATTTCCAACATATTCCAAATACTCAAAAAGCAGTTCACCGTAGCGATACATGGAAAAATTACGGATGCTGGAGTCATGTAATACTTTTAAAACTTCTGGCCAAACATTTGCATGATGGAGTTCAAACTGCTCCCATTGAGATTGTGGAATTCTAATAACTGAGGCGTAGCGTTTCATCAAAAATTACCCTTGAGTTATTTCTTCTTCGACTACCACTTCACCATCAACTAGAATCTCTTCTTCAAGAACTATTTCTTCATCAGAGACTACTTCCTCATCTGAGGTGACCTCTTCGTCTTCCACTATTTCTTCTTCTGTTAGTAAAAGTTCTTCTTCAGTTGCTGCCTCAGCTTCCGCTTCGGCCTCTGCCTGTGCAATAATTTCATCAATTGCTTCCTCGTCTTGCTTTGGAAGGAATGCTGGATTAATAAAATCATCCAGAGCTGTTTCATAAGCTGTTAGCGCATCTTCATACTGGAGCATGGCCTCGTTGTATTCGCTTAATTCACTTTCAATGTTTTCGGCGATTTCTTTAAACAATGCTTGTCCTGCTGGAGTCTTTTCAAGAAGGGCTATTAATTTATCTCCTAATTTTGAATCTTGAACCGTGTCCAGTAATTCTGCTAAATCATCAGCATTCTTTAAAAAACTTTTTATAAATACTTCTGGATTTTTTTGTAAGTCCTTGACAGCATTTTTTCCCTCAAAACCAGGGAGGTTCTTAATTATTTTTGCGCCGTCTTTACTTCCAGCCACTTTCGCTAACAACTTAACCAAATCATCAACTTTGCCCTCGTAGGCCTTTATATAAACCGAGTTCATATCTGGCTCTTCAGGGGCTTCTGGAGGTTCAGGTAACTTTCGAACAGTTAAATTCTGTTTCTCCACGACTACTCCTGGCCCATTTCTAGTTGCCCAATCAACTTGAACTCTCCCCCGCCAAGTTGTCCTTGAGCCGCGTACATCTCAAGTTTGGCGCGAGTATCTGCGATATCTAGATTGCGCATGGTTAATTGACCAATGCGATCTACCGGTCCAAAAGCGGCATTTTCGGTTCGTTCCATTGAGAGTTTCTCTGGGTGATAAGTCAGCGTTGATCCAGTCGTATTAATAATTGAATAATCATCACCACGACGAAGACGTAACGTAACTTCACCAGTGACTGCAGATGCCACCCAACGTTGCAAAGATTCACGCAACATCAACGCTTGTGGATCCAACCAACGTCCTTCATAGAGCAATCTTCCAAGGCGTCTACCTTCGGCATGATAATTTGCGACAGTATCTTCGTTGTGAATACCACTTATTAATCTTTCGTAAGCGATAAACAACAAAGCCATTCCTGGTGCTTCATAAATTCCACGGCTCTTTGCTTCAATAATTCGATTTTCAATCTGATCTGCCATACCAAGACCATGACGTCCACCGATTTGATTGGCTTCATTCATTAAAGCAACTACATCTGTAAAGCTCTTGCCGTTTATGGAAACTGGTCTTCCTTGTACGAAAGCAATTTTTACATCTTCGGTTGCAATCTTTACTGACTCATCCCAAAACTTAACGCCCATGATTGGGTTAACAATTTCAATAGATGAATCAAGATTTTCTAAACTTTTTGCTTCGTGGGTTGCACCGAGAATATTTGCATCAGTTGAATAAGCTTTTTCAACACTATCGCGATATGGCAACTTGTTCGCTACTAACCATTCGGACATCTCTTTGCGTCCACCGAGTTCGCGTACAAAATCTGCATCAAGCCATGGCTTATAAATTCTTAAATTTGGATTAGCTAATAATCCGTAACGATAAAAACGTTCAATGTCATTACCTTTATAAGTTGAACCATCTCCCCAGATTTCAACTTTGTCTTGCAACATGGCGCGCACTAAGAAAGTTCCAGTAACTGCGCGACCAAGAGGAGTTGTGTTGAAATACTGTTTTCCGCCAGAGCGAATATGGAAAGCTCCGCATGCAATAGCGGCTAGTCCTTCTTCAACTAATGCACTTTTGCAATCAACTAGTCGAGCAATTTCAGCCCCGTACTTTTTAGCTCTTCCCGGAACAGAATCGATATCCGGTTCGTCGTACTGGCCAAGATCTGCCGTGTAAGTGCAGGGAATCGCACCTTTTGCCCGCATCCAGGCCACCGCTACAGAGGTGTCTAGGCCGCCTGAGAAGGCGATTCCTACTCGCTCGCCAACAGGAAGTGAGGCTAATACTTTTGACATGGGCACAGCCTAACGGACGAGCCCCAAAGCATGGCTAAACCAGTGCAAATAAGGTCAACGCCAAGGAGAGAATAGATAAATAGGTGATCGAGCCGTGGAATACCCGTGCGGCAGCTTTTTCTAAGTTGAGGGTAGCGGTTTCGCGAACTCCGCCCACTAAATAAATAAACGCTAATCCAAGCACTGTCGCAACAATCAAATAAGCCATCGACAGTTTCGCGCTAAACCCAAGAGCGATAGAGGCGACAACCATCGCAAGTGAGTGCCACAACATCGCTGACGCTACAACTTTTTGGGATGCGACTACTGGAAGCATCGGAATCTTTGCACTTTCATAATCATCTTTATACTTAATTGCTAATGCCCAAAAATGTGGAGGTGTCCAAAAGAAAATTACTAGGAAAAATAAGATGCCATTCAAAGTTATTGAGTCTGTAATTGCAGCCCAGCCAATTAAGACTGGCATACATCCGGCAGCACCGCCCCAAACAATATTTTGGCTGGTCCTGCGTTTTAATAAAATTGTATAAACAATTACATAGTAAGTAATTGCGAACAACGTTAAGAAAGTTGCTAGAGGAGTTGTGAAGATCCAAAAAATACTCAGCGACAAAATTCCAACCAAAGTGGCAAAAATCAAACTCTCACGTGAAGTTAATTGCTTTTCAACCAATGGACGTCGCTTGGTGCGCTGCATTAATTCATCAATATCTTTTTCAATTACTTGATTGAAAGCATTCGCACTTCCTGCGGCCAGAGTGCCACCAAGTAAAGTCGCGACGGTGATTCCTAATGGGGGTAATCCGTGTTCCGCAAGGGCCATTGCAGGGATTGTGGAGATTAGTAATAACTCTACGACTCGCAATTTCATTAGCTCGACATAGCTTTTTAGGCGAGCTTTTATCTTCACACGGAGACAGTACCAATAAATTTAATTGGGTACGAATTGGAATTTAAAAAGTAAAACCATCTCCAAGCCGCTCTGCTAAAGCCGGAGTAACTCCTAGTTCTTTTAGCATTTCCTGATAACGAGCAATCTCAATTTGCTCAGGTTTGGCATCGGTCTTAACGCCCCGAATCAGCAGATTCTTTGGAGTGTGTTCGCCGCCAATGAATTCGATCACATCTGTTCTATAACCAAGCAATTTTAAAATTTGGGCACGGATTGAATCGGTAAGAATATCGGCTAGGCGTTCTTTTAGGATTCCATGTTTAGTTACCAAAGGCCATGGTTCAGGTATCTCTTTTAACTTAGATTGCAAATCATGCTGACAGCATGGCGCTACCAAAACTAATCCAGCATTACTTTTAACTGCCCAAGCTATTGCATCATCTGTAGCGGTATCGCAAGCATGTAAAGCAATACCAATATCAACTTGGCTTCCACCAACTCTGGCGATCTCATCTGCTTTGAATTCAATACTTTTTTCTATGCCAAGCTTTTTGGCGATCTCCGAGTTTCGCTCTCTTGCCTGTTCTCTAACATCGATGCCGGTAACGTGTACTGGAATTCCCTTATTCATTAAATACTGGTGAGTTGCAAAAGTTAGATAAGCATTGCCACAACCTAAATCCACAATCTCTAGTGGGGAATCAATAGTTGGGGATTTAATGTGCCCAGCAGAGATTGCACTTTCAAGTGTTGGAACAAGAATCCGTAGAAATTCTTCAACTTGGCGATACTTGTCCTGTCGCGAAGGTTTTACTTGGCCGTCTACATCTGAAATTCCAACTTCAATTAAATAGGGGTCGGCAGAATCTAACAACCGTTCCTTTTTTCGATCATGTGCTAGATCTTGAGTCTTATTTACTTTTTCATGATGAATCTGCGCTTCACCTTTTTTGGTAACTCGAATAGAGATTGCAGAATCTGTGGATTCGACCAAGATATTTGCAAAGCCACTATCTAAGAGATCTGAGATGACCGTGCTGTCAAAATCTATATTTTTTGTGGTCACCGCCCTGCCATCATTGCTGGCAATCTGCAGCATCAACTTTTCTTTAATCAAAACTGGACGAATATCAATTCGCTCCGCCGGAGGAACCATGTTTCTACGTTCGCCAGATAGAACCACTCGAACTAAAGTCGCTAAGTTTCCGATACGTTCGGTTGATTCCTTCAATGCATGTGCTAAATCTTGTGTCACATGCAGCTCCAATCAATTAATACTTAAAATTAACATACCTCGTTAAATATTAAGGCTTAAAGCGGCAAGTGCGGCATTTACGATCGAACCAGAGTCGATGTCGTTGATGTCATATAGATCATGGATGGTGCCGGATTGCCCGAAAGAATCCACGCCTAAGGCGACTTGTGGCATTCCAAGTGCGGAACCTAACCAGGCCATCGCATGTGAGGCGCCATCGTGAACCGAAACAATTGGTGCCCGCTCAGAAAAAATTGGTCGCATTGCACCCGGGAAAGATGGAGTGGTTGCAGTACGTACGCCTTGACGCAAAGTGCGCTGCCATCCCCCATAGAGTCTTCCTGGAGCGGTGATATCAACTACGTGCGCAATAACGCCTTCACTCTTTAATTCAGCAGCAGCAATCAAAACTTCAGGCATGACCGCGCCGGTTCCAACCAAGTGAACTACTGGTGCATTAGTTAGATCATTTTTATTTGAACCATCTAAATCGGCACGACCGTCTACCAATCTATACGCCCCGGCTATAACTTGAGACCTAAGTAATGCTTCTCCCAAACGCTCTCTTGCCTGCGCAAATGGAGTTTGATCAATTGGACGAGTAGTTAATCTAAAGTAAAAAGCTAACTCTGTTGGGCGAAGTTCTGGAGTTGTTTCTTCACGTTGTCCAGCTACATGTTTAAGTGCATCACAGAGCAACCAATCAAGTGCTTGAGCGTATGCCGGTTCCATCAACACAACGCCAGGAAGTTCCATGCCTACTGATGGAGTTATGGTTGATTGGTGCGCGCCACCTTCAGGGGCAAGAGTCACGCCAGAAGGAGTTCCAGTAATAATAAATCGAGCACCAGAGTAAACACTGTAAATAAATGCATCTAAGCCACGCAAAACAAATGGGTCATAAACAGTTCCGATTGGAATCAGCGGTTGATTTGAGTGATCCCATGAAAGGCCAAGTTGGCCAAGCAACATAAATAAATTCATTTCGCTGATGCCTAATTCAATATGTTGACCGGTTGGACCTTCAGCCCATTTCAATATTGGATCTTCATTCCAACGTCTTAACTCTTGTGGATGAAAAACTCCTGCACGGTTAATGAAGCCACCCAAATTTGTAGATGTTGCTACATCGGGCGCTGTAGTTACTAGATATTTTCTAATCTCGTCATTTCTACTTACTTCACTTAAAACTCTTCCAAATACTTCTTGGGTAGATGTCATGCCGGTGGTTTTCACACCAGTTTCAGTTGGGAAAACTAAATTAATTTTGGAAGATGCACTTTCCCGAGCCAAAGCTTTTGCCCGTTGCGTACAAAGTTCTGCTTCAGCAGAGCCTGGTGCAAACAAATCCCATTCATCACTTTCAGTCAAACCTTTACTGGTACGCAAATCGTTTATTTGTGCTTCGCTCAATAATGCGGAGTGATTTCTTGGGTCTCCGGCAATTGGAAGTCCCCAGCCTTTAACTGTGTACGCAAAAATCACGCTTGGTCGAGCAGTTTCAGCATCGCACTCATTGAATGCAGAAAGCAATGAATTTAAATTATGTCCACCAAGATCAGTTAATAAAGTAAACAATTCATCATCTGAATATTTGGCAATCTCAGCTTTTACGCCTTCTGGGGCACCCTCTAAAAAGCGACCACGAAGATCTTCACGTTTTTGCCCATAAAGAGATTGATACTGCTCATTTGGAATGTCATCAAACCACTTCTTAAATAGGGCATTTCCCGGTTCGGCAAATGTTGCTTCTAATTTACGGCCGTATTTGGTTTCGACTACATGCCATCCAGCTGCTTCAAATTGACTACGCCATTGCGCAATGCGAATTCCTGGAATCACGCGATCTAAAGATTGGCGATTGAAATCTACAATCCACATCACTTTTCCAAGACCATGTGTGGCTGGATCTGCTACTGCTTCCCAAACATTTCCCTCATCTAATTCGGCATCACCAATTAACGCAATAAACCTGGAATCCGGACGCTTGCCAAAATGCGCATCAACATATCTTCTAGTTACACCTGCAAATAATGGAGCCGCAGCACCTAACCCAACCGAGCCAGTTGAAAAATCCACTGGATCAGGATCTTTAGTCCGTGATGGGTAACTTTGCAATCCACCCAATGAGCGAAGTTGAGTTAAATACTTTTTGTCCAACCGGCCTAGTAAATATTGAATCGAGTGAAAAACTGGTGAGGCGTGCGGTTTCACACTCACTCGATCTTCGCTATTCAAATGGTGGAAATAAAGTGCAGTCATGACCGAAACCAGAGAAGCACTAGATGCTTGGTGTCCACCAACTTTAATTCCGTCGGTATTAGAACGTTCGCGATTTGCGTGATCAACCATTCGCACAGCAAGCCAAAGAATGCGCTCTTGAATGCGCTCTAAAACCGAAAGATCTTTTTCAGAAAGAACCATTAGCTGCTACTTCAACTCTTTTCGAACAGCCATTGCCAACGCTTCATAATCTGCAGGAGTGTTGTAAAGATGGCCGGAAATCCGGAAAAAATACTTATCACTAAAGATCGTGATTGGGACTTCAATTTTGTACTCTGATGACAACTTACGACCTAAAGCTGCACAACCTTCAACCCCACCTTGCATATTATGAATCGGGACTACGCCCATCGGCAGATTCTCTTCACGCAGTTCATCAACACCAACACCAAGTTCGGCCATAACTAAATCCCGACCAAAACGCATCCGCTGTTGATGAGCTTTACGTACTCGCTCCCACCCAAAAGCTTCATAAAATTCAATTGCACGAGGTGCGGCAAGCCAAGCCGAGAGATCTACCGTGCCAAGCATGTCGAATTGCAATGGATAGGGTTCGAATTCATTCCAAGAAACGACAAGTGATTGAACTTTTCCTTGCCAACGTGGAGCAATACGAAATACACCAGCACCTTGGGGTGCGCTTACCCATTTATGCAAGTTTCCAAACCAAAAATCTGCATCAAGTGCATCTAAGTCAGTATCAAAATTTCCGGGAGCGTGAGATGCATCCACTGTAAATGCAATTCCATGTTTCTTGCATAACGCACTCAACTCAAAGATTGGAAAAGTACGAGCAGTTGCTGAAGTTACATGATCGACAACCAACATTACTGTCTTTCCAGTAATAGCAGCCTCTACAAGTTTCACCACATCTGCATCGTCAGCTAAACGTGGCACAACTACTTCTACTACTTTGCCACCGGCAGGTAATAAACCGCGTTTAACCGCGTAGGTAATAGCGCCATACTCATGATCTAAAACAATTACTTCATCCCCAGATTTAAATGGGAAGCCGCGCATAGTTGTTGTTGCTGCCTCTGTGGTGTTACGCACCAATGCAATTTGATCTGCTTCTTGTCCTAAAAATTTTGCAATCTTGGCACGAGCATCGGCAACAGCTGGGCGAGATAGGCGCGCATAAAAACCAACCGGATTTTTATGAACTTCTTCCTGCCATTTTTTTTGTTCTGCGTAAACAACGCGTGGCAAGGCTCCATAACTTCCATGATTTAAATGGTGAACTTCCGGGTCAAGGCTCCACTCGGATTTTGCCTCGACCAAATCGAAGGTAGTCATTAGCCTTTAACAATTCCAGCCGACAGCCCAGAGATCATAAACTTAGACATTAATCCAAAGATGAATACTGTTGGGATAATTCCTACCATTACGGCTGCAGATAATCCGCCCCATTCAATCCAGTATCCACCAATAAATGAACGCATCGCAACTGGGAAGGTCTTGTTACCTTCGGAGTCAATCAAAATCATTGCTAAGAACAATTCATTCCAACATTGCACAAATGAGAAGATGAAGGTTGCCGCAATGCCAGGTAAGGCAACAGGGGCAACTATGCGAAATAGCGCGGTAAATCGATTACAACCATCGATTAATGCAGCTTCATCAAGTTCTGGTGGGATTCGCTGGATAAATCCGCGCAACATCATTGTTGAAAACGGAACCATGCCGCCTACGTAGCAAAGAATTAATCCAATTAATGAGTTAAGTAAGTTTAGTTTTTGCATTAACAAGTAAAGAGGTGCGAGAGCAATAAGCCCAGGGATCATCTGCGTCGCTAAGAATGCCAACATAATTTGGGACTTCCCGTTGAACTCATAACGTGCTAGCGCGTATGCACCAAGTATTCCAAGGCAAATCACTATAAAAGAAGCAACTAATGAAACTATCAAACTGTTTCTTAAGAAGACTCCAAATGCATAATCTCTAAAAAGTACTCGATAACTCTCAAGACCGGCTTTTGCATTTGGGAAATAGTAAAGATCATTTACCTCTCGCTTAGGTTTGATCGATGTTAATCCCATCCAGTAAATTGGAAATATAGTAAACAAAAGCCAAATAGTAAGAACCGAGAATTTTCCACCTTTACCAAGTGCAGTTAACATGATTAAACCCCCGACTCTTTCTCAAGTCTGGTTGCCATTAAATAGAAAAGAGTGAAGAAAAATAGAATCATCATTGTCATTAAACCAAGGGCAGAAGCGGCGCCCCAATCTGCGTCAAAAGTTAATTTTTCAATCAACCATGAAGAAATGATATGTGTCCGTCCAGCTGGACCACCTGAAGTCATACCGAAAATTAGATCTGGAAAATTGGTAATCCACATGATTCGTAAAAGCACTATTAAAATTAAGGTGGCGCGAATATAAGGAATTATTACTTGAAATAATGTTTGGAAACGATTCGCCCCATCAAGTTCGGCGGCTTCGAGCATTTCAGTAGGGACGCCTTGCAGTGCCGCCAAAATCATAATTACAAAGAAAGTAACTCCGTACCAAATATTTGCGATGATTACCGCAGCCATTCCCCAATTGCCATTCGAGAGCCATGGGATGCGGGTGTCAATTATTCCAAGTTTTAGCAATGCATCATTTAGCACCCCAAAACTCTCATCAAAAATCCACTTCCAAACAAGACCCATCAAAAATCCAGATAAGGCCCATGGGATGAAGATTAAACCTTGGTAAATCCCAATAAATTTAAATTTCTTTTTCATTAATAATGCAAGGCCAAAACCAATTGTAAATTGAAAAAATAGTGAAACAAAAACCCAAATAAATGTATTTTTAAGCACTCGTACAAAATTTGGATCTTCTACTAACTTTCTAAAATTTTCTAAACCGTTGTAACCAATATTTTGTTGATCAAAAAGATTAAAGTTTTGGAAACCTAATTGAACGGTTCGAAGTACTGGATAAAAAACGAAAATTAAAATCATAATGGCGGCTGGCGTTAAGAAGGCCAACGCTTTTAACATTCGGCTGGTACTAGCCGGGCGCTTACGGGTTGTTCCCTGCATCGTCGCGCTCATTAAATTTGTAACCCCTTTACGGTGACATCTAAAGTCAAACTAAAGCTAATAATTTGAGAAGTGGCTGGTTACATTTAATAACCAGCCACTCTCACAAACTTTGCTACTCGAATCGAGTAACAATTTTCAAGATAGCGCTGCTTTTTGCTTCGAAATTAATCGATGCAAGCCGGTGCGCCCAACAGATCTGACCACTCTTTTAGGACCTGAGCTGTGGTTTTGTCACCAGTGAAAAGCTTCGCCATATCTGTATCCAGAGTTGCATAGGCTTTTCCATAGCATTCAGTCAGTTTAGGACCACGAACACCGCTGAACTTAAGTTCCTTAGGATCAGCGTTGATCTTGGAATAAATCGCCCAAGCGCCTTCCTTGAAGAATGGATCTTTAGCAGCAGAGGTTGTTACTGGACCAACACCGTACGCACGAGCAAATAATGAGTGCTGTGGGTCTTGGGTGATGTAATCAAGGAAGCCAAGAGCTACGTTCTTGCACTTTGATGATTGGGTGATTGACCAAAGTCCACCAGCGCCAATGAACTGTGCAGAGTAACCGGTTGGGCCTTTTGGAATCTGGGCCATGACCCAGTTACCTTTCGAATATGGCTCAAAGTTCTCTTCAACAATCTGAATAACTTCATTGTCCTGGATTAGGTAGTTAGCAACTCCAGTGTGGAAGCCTTTAACCATTTCAGGGTAACCCCATGAGATGGATGCAGCAGGTGCTGCTTCTTTCCAGATTTTAAGAAGTAAGTCCAAAGCAGTTTTTGCTTCTGCTGTTGCGAAGATTGACTTGCCATCTTTGGTCTGTAAACCAGTTTCATTTAGGTTTGGTGCTAAATAAGCATGAATAGCAAAAAGTGCTTGTGAGTGGGCAGCTCTTGCTCCACGCATTGCGTAAACATATTGATTATCTTTTTGCATTGACTTTGCGTCGTAAATGTCTTGCCAAGTCTTTGGAATTGCAATACCGGCTGCCTTAAAGCGATCAGCGCGAACGAATGATGCTTTGGTGTAGTAACCGTTACCGATTCCGTAAATCTTACCCTTGGTGGTTTGTTCTGCCATTTGCTGGGTGTACGGAGTTAGATATTTCCAAGCCTTGGTTGCTTTGAATTGCTTGGCAATATCTGCAAGCTGTCCAGCAACTACTGCCTGGCTGTAGATAGAACCGGCTGGCTCAACGATATCTACGTTGTTTGCTTGAATCAGCTGAGTGATCTTTGCAGGTGAATCAGCTTGTGATGGAGAGATAAGGTCGATCTTCACTCCTGGAGTCTTTGCTTCGTATGCACGAGCAAAAGAGTTTAGAAGTGGAGTACGTGCAGGTCCTGCAAAGTACTCGATCATACGAACTGTTACTGGCTTTGCCTTGGTTGGCTTACATGACCAATCCTTAGCAACTGTTGCTGCAGAGCTGGTAGCAGCAGAAATTCCACCAAAAGCGAGTGCTAGTGATGCAACTACTGCGGCAGCCTTGCGAGTCGAATTAAGCTTTGACACTACGGCCCCCTTTAGAGTCCATCTGAGATGAAATGCTCCACCTCGTTTTGGTAAATTATCTTGGTAAATGCAACAGGGTTGCAACGTGAGAGCGGGCTATTGGCTAAAAAAGATCCTATATTCAGAAATCGTTACAGAATCGAGATCTAGTAAGTGGTCTTTCCTATAGGATCAATCAAAAGTGTCCTATTTCTGTCTTACTGCAATGGTTCTAACAAGCCCGCCCTTTTGACTTGGCGAACTTTGCAAGGGCTGGCGCACTACTTTACTTGCAGCTGTTAACAATGCTTTGTGTTCTGGATTGCTCTTCGCTCTACGATTCAAAACCGTTGAAAGTGGCAAATTTAAGTCATCACCATAGTGTTCTTGGCAAACCAAAATTATTTTGCGCATTACCTTTTCTGCGAGAACTGCATCTTTATCAGCAATTGCTTGGTAGACATCATCGTGCAGCGGCAGGCCCTCTTTAGTAACTGTGTTGTCTGTTGCGCTTCGGGTCATTAATCCAAATACTAAATTCTTAATTGATCCATATACCAATTGCGTAACTGGATTTTGTGAAGCAGTAACTATACGAAGATGAAAATTCATATCTGCATTTGCATGAACTTGGGCATCTTTGCTGTTGTGCATTTCGTACAGCGAAAGTTTTAATGCATCCAAATCTTCAATGGAACGAAATTGTGCCGCTTGCGCAGCTGCTGAACATTCAATCATCAACCGCGCTTGGATCAAATGTGCTGGAGTGATCGATCCTTGACGTGCGGCGGACAAAATCCTGGTGGGATCGGCTTGAGTCAAGTCCTCAATAAAAGTTCCGCGTCCAGCTTCGATTCGAATTAATCCCCGACCCTCAAGCGCGCGTAATGTTTCACGCAACAGTGGACGACTTACCCGAAAATGATCGGCGAGCGCACGTTCAGAAGGTAGGCGGTCACCAGGGTTTGCCCACTCTGAAAAAATTAACTCTTCAAGTTCAATCTCTAAATCATTTCCACTTGGAGGCGTGAGGGCGCGATCTCTGACACTTAAAGCACTGGTCTGACCATTCATAGGCATACCGTGCCGGTACCTAATTAATATGTCAACAGTTTTACTCGTTATTTTGGCTAAACAGGCAAAAAGTAAAAAACGAGCGTGACGACAAAGGCAAGAGCTATCGATTGAAGCAAGATGGTCAGCGCCGTTTTACGATCAGCATTCCGAGATATTGGATCATTTACGCGCTTGATGTCACCCATTCGTCCAAAGTTAAAGGTCCCAGCCAATCCGTAAGCCAAACAAAATTTACGTCGTGATTGAATCCAGCCGATTGCAGCCACCACAAGTGGGACAAAGACGGCCCACCGACTTGAATCAGGTAAATCTCCTGAAAGCACGGTCGAGGCAGTAATTACTGCGAACAAGAGTCCAGAAAGTGCGACTATCCGCCGGCGCATAATTTCTCGAGTGCCGATATTGCAACTTCCGGCGATGTATAACTCCTCAGACATCAGAACTCCCTTATAGGTTTGTAGAACTGCCTGAAATCTTACTGGTGATTAACTTCCCTGCTTAGGGATAAGGATTGGAAACGCGTAGGCTTGCCCCATGGGAACAATGAATACGATGGAGAAGTACCGCGTTGATCTAACCCCCGCTCAAGTTGCTCATTTACAAACCCTTGTTGCAGGTCAAGTCAGCACTAATGAATCTGTCCTAGATCAACATGGTCGCGACGAATCGGCTTTCCCTCCCGTGCGTCCATCTGCCGTAATTATGGCAAGCACAACTGAGGAAGTTTCTAGAGTTTTAAAGTACTGCAACGAACAACGAATCCCAGTTGTTGCATTTGGAGCCGGATCATCACTTGAAGGGCATGTTCTTCCACTTCATGGTGGAGTCAGTCTTGATTTAACTCCGATGAATAAAATTATTGAAATTCGCCCTGATGATTTGTTGGTACGAGTTGAAGCTGGCGTGCATCGTGTTGCACTTAATGAGAAATTAGCAGTACACGGACTTTTCTTTTCAGTAGATCCTGGCGCCGATGCAACTCTTGGTGGAATGGCTGCAACTGGAGCATCTGGAACGACAACTGTTCGCTACGGATCAATGCGAGAAAATGTTATGGCGATGACTGCAGTTATGGCCGATGGAACAATTATCCGAACTGGGCGCGAAACACGAAAACTTTCAGCTGGATATGACTTAACTCGATTAATTGTTGGATCAGAAGGAACGCTTGCCATCATCACAGAACTAACTCTTAAGCTAAATGGAATACCTGAGAAAATGGCTGCAGCAGTTGTTCGTTTCAAAAACTTATCCGAGGGAGTTGAAGCTGCAATCGCAGTCGTTCGCTCTGGGATTGCAATAGCACGTTGTGAATTTCTTGATGAAAAATGCATTCGGAATGTAAACGCCCATGACAACTTAACTTTGACTGAAACTCCTACTTTATTTTTTGAATTTCATGGAAGTCCGCAAGGTGTTGCTGAAGATGCTGCGTCGGTAAAAGAAATTGTTACTGAATTTGGTGCATCCGAATTTGAATGGACTACCGATGAAGGCGCACGCAGAAAGTTATGGCAAGCCCGG
>Ga0214921_10006026_pt1 | contig 16827 bp, 12 predicted proteins | sample LL1505_MetaG_FD_177992 | JGI IMG/M metagenome (GOLD analysis project Ga0214921, IMG submission 177992) | Freshwater microbial communities from Lake Lanier, Atlanta, Georgia, United States - LL-1505 | ecosystem: Environmental > Aquatic > Freshwater > Lake | place: USA: Georgia | collected...
CTGCCCAAGGACAAGGAAATGGTGATGCCTGGCGACAACGTGAGCATCACGGTCAAGCTGATCAACCCGATCGCGATGGAAGAAGGCCTGCGCTTTGCCATCCGTGAAGGCGGCAGAACCGTCGGCGCCGGCGTCGTGGCCAAGATCATCGAGTGAGTTGATTTCAGTAGGGGCGTAGCTCAATTGGCAGAGCGCTGGTCTCCAAAACCAGAGGTTGGGGGTTCGATGCCCTCCGCCCCTGCCACCCGAGTGGCTGATACCGGTGGGTGGCGAGACAGACAAGCACGATAGAAATAGCGCTGGTCACAGCGCCTTGCGGCGAATAGCCCGCTGGCACCCACAAAGTGCTTGCGGGCTTTGCTCATGAAGCGCGGTGCGTTCCCGACCGCGGGTTTTCAAGGTAAACGAACGAGATGGCGAATCCAACCATAGAGACGGTTTCAACCGGCGCTGACAAGGCCAAGCTGGCCGGTGTTGCAGTGTTGGTCGTCGGCGCGGTGGTCGCGTTCTACGCCTTGGGTCAGCAGGACCTGTGGTTGCGCGTACTGGCATTGCTGGCCCTGCTTGCTGTCGCCGTGGCGGTGTTTTTCACCTCGGAGTCAGGCAAGCAACTGATTGCCTATGGCCGCGACTCGGTCAAGGAGGTCCGCAAAGTCGTCTGGCCATCGCGCCAGGAAGCGATGCAGATGACCGGCTATGTGTTCGCATTCGTGGTGGTGATGGCGCTGTTTTTGTGGTTGACCGACAAGACCCTGGAATGGGTTTTCTACGACCTGCTGTTGGGTTGGAAGCGTTGAGGATCACGCCATGAACGAAGAAACCGTCAGCAACGAATCGAGCGCAGCGGATGAGATATCCGCAGTCGTCGAAGGTGGCGCGGTACCCGTGACAGTTGCTGCGCCATCGAACAAGCGCTGGTATGTGGTGCATGCTTACTCCGGCATGGAAAAGGCTGTCGAGCGCAACCTCCGTGAGCGAATTGATCGCTCTGAGTTGCAGGACAAGTTCGGCCGCATTCTGGTGCCGATGGAAGAAGTCGTTGAACTGAAGAACGGCAAGAAGTCAGTCAGCGAGCGCCGTTTTTTCCCCGGCTATGTGCTGGTCGAGATGGAAATGGCCGACGACAGCTGGCATTTGGTCAAGCACACTAACAAGGTCACCGGCTTCGTCGGCGGTGCGAAGAACCGCCCCTCGCCTATCTCCGAGGCCGAGGTAATGAAGATCGTCCACCAGATGCAAGAAGGCGTCGAGAAGCCGAAGCCCAAGACCTTGTGGTCGGTCGGCGAACTGGTGCGCATCAAGGACGGCCCGTTCACCGACTTCAATGGCGCGATTGAAGACGTCAACTACGACAAATCGAAGGTGCGCGTCGCTGTCACGATTTTTGGCCGCGCAACGCCGGTCGAACTCGACTTCGCGCAGGTGGAGAAGGTCTGACGCCGATTTGAATGCAAGGGCCCGTCGAGAGCTCGCCCGCACCGAAAGGCGCAGGTCATCTCGTCCGTTGCTGCCGATGACGTGACATCGGCTTGAGGAGCCCGGGTAACCAATCCCTGGCGTTTGCACTCGAGAAGCCCGCAACAGGTCGCGAGACCGGGTTTCTGATTCAAGGACAGACATGGCAAAGAAAATCATCGGCTTCATCAAGCTGCAGATTCCTGCAGGCAAAGCCAACCCCTCCCCACCGATCGGACCGGCGCTCGGTCAGCGTGGCCTCAACATCATGGAGTTCTGCAAGGCGTTCAACGCCCAGACCCAAGGCGTTGAGCCCGGCCTGATGCTGCCAGTGGTCATCACCGCGTTCGCCGACAAGTCATTCACCTTCGTGCTGAAGTCGCCGCCGGCGACCGTGCTGATCAAGAAGGCACTGAAGCTCGACAAGGGCTCGGCGCGCGCCAACTCGCAGAAGGTCGGCAAGATCACCCGTGTGCAGCTCGAAGAGATCGCCAAGATCAAGATCAAGGACCTGACGGCCGCCGACATGGACGCCGCTGTCCGCACGATTGCTGGAACCGCCCGCTCGATGGGCGTCATCTCGGAGGGTGTCTGACATGGCCAAACTGACCAAACGCCAAAAGGCCCTCGTCGGCAAGGTTGATACAACCAAGCTGTACGCCATCGACAGCGCACTGGCGCTGGTGAAGGAATGCGCGACAGCGAAGTTCGATGAATCGATCGACGTCGCCGTGCAACTCGGCATCGATGCGAAGAAGTCCGACCAGGTCGTTCGCGGCGCTGTCGTGCTGCCCAACGGCACCGGCAAGACCAAGCGCGTCGCGGTGTTCGCCCAGGGTGCCAAGGCTGAAGAAGCCCGCGCCGCGGGTGCTGACATCGTTGGCATGGAAGACCTCGCCGAGCAGATCAAGGCGGGCGTGATGAACTTCGATGTGGTGATCGCCTCGCCCGACACGATGCGCATCGTCGGTACGCTCGGTCAGGTGCTGGGCCCACGCGGCCTGATGCCGAACCCGAAGGTCGGTACCGTGACGCCCGATGTCGCGCAAGCCGTGCGCAACGCCAAGGCGGGCCAGGTGCAGTTCCGCGTCGACAAGGGCGGCATCGTCCACACCACGATCGGGCGCCGCTCGTTCGAGTCGGACAAGCTCGTCGGCAACCTGCGCGCGCTGATTGAGGCCCTGAACAAGGCCAAGCCAGCGTCGAGCAAGGGTGTGTACCTGCGCAAGGTGGCGGTGTCGTCAACGATGGGCGTTGGCGCCCGCGTCGACGTGGCATCGATCAACGCGGCAGCCGCCGGCGCTTGATCACAAAGAGTTTGGTGGGCTGGGCCCGGCGCAATCCGAGCCCAGGTCATCCAAGACCGCTGGTGCGATCTTCGTGATCACTTAATGGAAGGCTGGTTTCGGTGATGAACCGAAGCAGGCAACAAGCCAGCGCAGATGGCGGTCCCGCTGTATAGGATTTTTTCCTGGACAGATGGTCGCTGAACCCCGGTGCACCCGGCTGCTCATCAGAGCGAAGGGTGCGTGATGTGAGGAGCAGACCTTGAGTCTCAATCGCAACGAGAAAGCAGCCGTGATCACGGATGTGTCCGCGCAAGTCGCGCGGTCGCAGACGCTGGCGCTGGCCGAATACCGTGGCCTCACCGTAGAACACTTGAACAAGCTGCGCCGCGAAGCGCGCGACAAGGGTGTGTACCTTCATGTCTTGAAGAACACGCTCGCCCGTCGCGCTGTCGCCGGCACACCTTTCGATGTGGCCTCGGAGAGCATGGTCGGTCCACTGATCTACGGTTTTTCGGAAGACGCAGTTGCTGCGGCCAAAGTCATTGCCGACTTTGCCAAGGGCAACGACAAACTGATCGTCAAAGGCGGCGCGTATGCCGGCAAGGCGCTCAACGCCGACGGGGTGAAATCCCTTGCGGCCATTCCGAGCAAGGAAGTGCTGCTGGCGCAGCTGCTCGGTTTGATGCAATCGCCGATCTCGCGCTTCGCGCGCGTCCTGGCCGCGATTGCCGAGCAACGTGCCGAACCCGCGGCGGCTGAAGCCCCGGTGACCGAAGTGCCTGCTGCTGACGCAGTGGCCGCCGAGGCATCCGCCGCCGACGCGCCTGCCGCCTGACCGATCTTTTTTCAACATTCATTGCAAATCTAGGAGCCACAAATGGCATTCGATAAAGACGCTTTCCTGACCGCACTCGACGGCATGTCGGTGATGGACCTCAATGACCTGGTCAAGGCCATCGAAGAAAAATTCGGCGTGTCCGCCGCAGCCATGTCGGCTCCGGCCGCCGGTGGCGGTGGTGCCGCTGCAGCCGTCGTCGAGGAAAAGACCGAATTCAACGTCGTGCTGCTCGAAGCTGGTGCGAACAAGGTGTCGGTCATCAAGGCCGTTCGCGAACTGACGGGTCTCGGCCTGAAGGAAGCGAAGGACCTGGTCGATGGCGCACCGAAGAACGTCAAGGAAGCCGTGCCGAAGGCCGATGCTGAAGCTGCGCTGAAGAAGCTGGTCGAAGCTGGTGCCAAGGCTGAAGTGAAGTAATTCACCTCGCCGCTTGGGGCTGGGCGCCGAAACGGGCACCCGGCCCCTTGCGCTTCAAGGGCCGTCTTCGTGATTGGCCTTTGAAATCACTTGAGAGAATCCTGCGGTGACAATCAGGGTCTTCCCAAGTGATTTCAAAACAGTTCTCTGATCCGACTGCAGAGAACGGGTTTGGTCGGACTCCGGTGCAACGCCGGGGTTGTCCGCCAGCGGTTGGTAGTGGCCAACCACCGAACTTCGAAACTCCTTGTTGATGAAACAAGGATCGATCGACAGTCGCCGACGAGAGCGAGGCCTAGGCCAGGCGTCGCTCTTTGAGACGGAGTGGAAAACCACCTATGGCGCAGCACGCAACCCCTTACAGCTACACCGAACGCAAGCGAATCCGCAAGAGCTTCGGTAAACGCGAGAGTGTTCTCAAGGTTCCCTATCTGCTGACCATGCAGCAGGAGTCCTACATCGCCTTCTTGCAGAAGGATGTACCTCCGCAAAAACGCAAGCCCGAAGGCCTGCAAGCTGCTTTCCTGTCCGCGTTCCCGATCGTGTCGCACAACGGGTTCGTCGAGATGAAGTTCATCGAATTCAACATGGCCAAGCCTGCGTTCGACACGCGCGAGTGCCAGGTGCGCGGCCTGACCTACGCGGCCGCCGTGCGCGCCAAGCTGCAAATGATCATTTACGACCGTGAGTCGCCACAGGCGAAGACGGTCAAGGAAATCAAGGAACAAGAGGTCTACATGGGCGAAGTGCCGCTCATGACCGACTATGGTTCCTTCATCGTCAACGGTACAGAGCGCGTCATCGTCTCGCAGTTGCACCGTTCGCCAGGCGTGTTCTTCGAGCATGACAAGGGCAAAACTCACTCCAGCGGCAAGCTGCTGTTTTCCGCCCGGATCATTCCTTACCGCGGTTCGTGGCTCGACTTCGAATTCGACCCGAAGGACATCCTTTATTTCCGCGTCGATCGCCGCCGCAAGATGCCGGTGACGATCCTGCTGAAGGCCATCGGCCTGAACCCGGAATCGATCCTCGCGCACTTTTTCGTGTTCGACAACTTCCGTCTGATGGACTCGGGCGCGCAGATGGAGTTCGTGGCTGATCGGCTGCGCGGCGAAATCGCGCGCTTCGACATCACCGACAAGAACGGTGCGGTCGTCGTCGAGAAGGACAAGCGCATCACCGCGCGCCACACCCGTGCCATCGAGACGTCTGGCACCACGCACATCAGCGTGCCGGAAGACTATTTGGTGGGCCGCATGCTGGCCCGCAATGTCGTCGATGCGGACACCGGTGAGATCATCGCCAAGGCCAACGACGAACTGACCGAAGCTTTGCTCAAGAAGCTGCGTGCGGCAGGCGTTGCGGAGATTCCTTGCCTGTACACCAACGAGCTAGACGAAGGCGGATACATCTCGCAGACTTTGGCTGCCGACGAAACCGCCGACCAACTGGCCGCGCGCGTCGCCATCTACCGGATGATGCGCCCCGGCGAGCCGCCGACCGAAGATGCGGTCGAGGCCTTGTTCCATCGCCTTTTCTACAACGCTGACACCTACGATCTGTCGCGCGTCGGTCGGATGAAGTTCAACGCCCGCGTCGGTCGCGATTCGGCCGAAGGCGCGATGACGCTGTCCAACGACGACATCCTCGACGTGGTCAAGATCCTGGTCGAGTTGCGCAATGGCCGCGGCGAAGTCGATGACATCGACCACCTGGGCAACCGCCGCGTGCGTTGCGTCGGCGAACTGGCCGAAAACCAGTACCGCAGTGGTCTGGCGCGGATCGAGAAGGCCGTGAAGGAGCGTCTGGGCCAGGCCGAGACCGAGGCCCTGATGCCGCACGACCTGATCAACTCGAAGCCCATCAGCGCTGCGCTGAAGGAGTTCTTCGGTGCGAGCCAGCTGTCGCAGTTCATGGACCAGACCAACCCGCTGTCCGAGATCACGCACAAGCGTCGTGTCTCTGCCCTCGGCCCTGGCGGTCTGACCCGCGAACGAGCCGGCTTCGAAGTGCGCGACGTGCACCCGACCCACTACGGACGCGTGTGCCCGATCGAAACGCCGGAAGGCCCGAACATCGGCCTGATCAATTCGCTCGCGCTGTATGCGCAACTCAACGAGTACGGCTTCCTGGAAACGCCGTACCGCCGGGTGGCCGATGGCAAGGTGACGATGCAGATCGATTACCTGTCGGCGATCGAAGAAGGCAAGTACGTGATCGCGCAGGCTTCGGCCACGCTCGATGCCGAAGGCAAGCTGATCGACGAGCTGGTCAGCGCGCGCGACAACGGTGAATCGATCCTGACCTCGGCCGAGCGCATCCAGTACATGGACGTGGCGCCGACGCAGATCGTCTCCGTGGCTGCCTCGTTGGTGCCATTCCTCGAGCACGATGATGCGAACCGCGCGCTGATGGGCGCGAACATGCAGCGCCAGGCCGTGCCAACGCTGCGCCCTGAAAAGGCGCTGGTCGGCACCGGAGTTGAGCGAGTGGCCGCGAAAGACAGCGGCACCGTGGTCGCCGCCAAGCGCGGCGGCATCGTCGATTACGTCGACACCAACCGCATCGTGATCCGCGTCAACGACAAGGAAACGGTTGCCGGTGAAGTCGGTGTGGACATCTACAACCTGATCAAGTACCAGCGTTCCAACCAGAACACCAACATTCACCAGCGCCCGATCGTCAAGCGCGGTGACAAGGTGGCGGCCGAAGACATCATCGCCGACGGCGCCTCGACCGATATCGGTGAACTGGCGCTCGGTCAGAACATGCTGGTCGCGTTCATGCCCTGGAACGGCTACAACTTCGAAGATTCGATCCTGATCAGCGAACGCGTGATCGCCGACGACCGCTACACCTCGATCCACATCGAGGAACTGGTGGTGATGGCGCGTGACACCAAGCTGGGCAGCGAAGAAATCACCCGCGACATTCCGAACCTGAGCGAGCAGCAACTGTCGCGTCTCGATGAATCGGGCATCGTCTACGTCGGTGCCGAGGTGAACCCCGGTGACACGCTGGTCGGCAAGGTCACCCCGAAAGGCGAGACCACGCTGACGCCAGAAGAGAAGCTCCTGCGGGCCATCTTCGGCGAGAAGGCCAGCGACGTGAAGGACACCTCACTGCGTGTGGACCAAGGCACCAGCGGTACCGTGATCGACGTGCAGGTCTTCACCCGTGAAGGCATCGTGCGTGACAAGCGTGCGCAGCAGATCATCGACGACGAGTTGAAGCGCTATCGCCTCGATCTGAACGACCAGCTGCGCATCGTCGAGGCCGACGCCTTCGACCGGATCGAGAAGCTGCTGATTGGCAAGACAGCCAATGGCGGCCCGAACAAGATCGCCAAGGGCACCGCCATCGACAAGGCCTACCTGGCCGGCGTCGAGCGCTACCACTGGTTCGACATCCGCCCAGCCGATGACGAGATCGCGAACCAGCTGGAATCAATCAAGAACTCGCTCGAGCAGACGCGCCACAGCTTCGACCTCGCGTTCGAGGAAAAGCGCAAGAAGCTCACTCAGGGCGATGAGTTGCCTGCGGGCGTGCTGAAGATGGTCAAGGTGTATCTGGCCGTCAAGCGTCGCCTGCAACCAGGCGACAAGATGGCCGGCCGTCACGGCAACAAGGGCGTGGTCTCGAAGATCAACCCGGTCGAAGACATGCCCTACATGGCCGACGGCACCCCGTGCGACATCGTTCTGAATCCGCTGGGCGTGCCCTCACGGATGAACGTCGGTCAGGTGCTCGAAGTTCACCTGGGTTGGGCGGGCAAGGGCATTGGCCAACGCATCGGTGACATGCTGCAGCAACAGGCCAAGGTGGCCGAGCTGCGCAAGTTCCTCGATGAGCTGTACAACAAGTCGGGCGGCAAGACCGAGCGACTGGATCACCTGAGCGACGCCGAGATCCTCGAGATGTCGGCCAACCTCAGCAACGGCGTGCCTTTCGCGACGCCAGTCTTCGACGGCGCTGCCGAAGAAGAGATCCGCGCGATGCTGCAACTGGCGTATCCGGACGACATCGCCAAGGCCAAGGGGCTGACGGCCACTCGTACGCAGGCTCAGCTGTACGACGGCCGTACCGGCGACGCCTTCGAGCGCCCGGTCACGGTTGGCTACATGCACGTGCTGAAGTTGCATCACCTGGTCGACGACAAGATGCACGCGCGTTCGACTGGACCTTACAGCCTGGTCACGCAGCAGCCGCTGGGCGGCAAGGCGCAGTTCGGCGGACAGCGTTTCGGCGAAATGGAAGTGTGGGCGCTGGAAGCCTACGGCGCCTCTTACGTGCTGCAGGAAATGCTGACCGTGAAGTCCGACGACGTGAATGGCCGTACCAAGGTGTACGAATCCATCGTCAAGGGCGAACACGCCATCGAAGCCGGCATGCCGGAGTCGTTCAATGTGCTGGTGAAAGAAATTCGTTCGCTCGGTATCGACATCGAACTCGAGCGTAACTAAGGAGCAGATGCATGAAGGGTTTACTCGATCTATTCAAGCAATTCACCCCGGATGTGCATTTCGATGCCATCCGGATCGGTCTGGCCTCGCCGGAGAAGATCCGCAGCTGGTCGTTCGGCGAAGTCAAGAAGCCGGAAACCATCAACTACCGCACCTTCAAGCCGGAGCGTGACGGTCTGTTCTGCGCCAAGATCTTCGGCCCGATCAAGGACTACGAATGCCTTTGCGGCAAGTACAAGCGCCTGAAGCACCGTGGCGTGATCTGCGAGAAGTGCGGCGTTGAAGTCACGCAGACCAAGGTACGCCGTGACCGGATGGGTCACATCGACCTGGCGGCACCCTGCGCGCACATCTGGTTCCTGAAGTCGCTGCCGTCACGCCTGGGCCTGGTGCTCGACATGACGCTGCGCGACATCGAACGCGTGCTGTACTTCGAAGCCTATGTGGTCGTCGACCCGGGCATGACGCCGCTGAAGAAGTTCGCGATCATGACCGAGGACGACTACGACGCGAAGCGCACTGAATTCGGTGACGAGTTCGTCGCGCTGATGGGCGCCGAGGGTGTCAAGAAGCTGCTCGAAGAAATCGACCTTGACGTCGAGATCGACAAGCTGCGCAACGACATGACCGGCTCCGAGCTGAAGATCAAGAAGAACTCCAAGCGCCTGAAGGTGATGGAAGCCTTCAAGAAGTCGGGCATCAAGCCGCAGTGGATGGTGATGGACGTGCTGCCGGTGCTGCCGCCTGATCTCCGCCCGCTCGTTCCTCTCGACGGTGGCCGCTTTGCCACCAGCGACCTGAACGACCTGTACCGCCGCGTCATCAACCGAAACAACCGCCTCGCGCGTCTGCTGGAGTTGAAGGCGCCGGAAATCATCGTGCGCAACGAAAAGCGCATGCTGCAGGAAGCGGTCGATTCGCTGCTGGACAACGGCCGTCGCGGCAAGGCGATGACCGGTGCCAACAAGCGCGCGCTGAAGTCGCTGGCCGACATGATCAAGGGCAAGAGCGGTCGTTTCCGCCAGAACCTGCTGGGCAAGCGCGTTGACTACTCGGGGCGTTCGGTCATTGTGGTCGGCCCCACGCTCAAGCTGCACCAGTGCGGCCTACCGAAGCTGATGGCGCTCGAGCTGTTCAAGCCCTTCATCTTCTCGCGCCTGGAAGCGATGGGCATTGCCACGACCATCAAGGCGGCGAAGAAGGAAGTCGAATCTGGCACGCCGGTGGTGTGGGACATCCTTGAAGAAGTGATCAAGGAACACCCGGTGATGCTGAACCGCGCACCGACGCTGCACCGCCTGGGCATCCAGGCGTTCGAGCCGGTGCTGATCGAAGGCAAGGCGATCCAGCTGCATCCGCTGGTCTGCGCGGCGTTCAATGCCGACTTCGACGGCGACCAGATGGCCGTTCACGTACCGCTGTCGATCGAAGCGCAAATGGAAGCCCGCACGCTGATGCTGGCCTCGAACAACATCCTGTTCCCGGCCAATGGCGAGCCGTCGATCGTGCCGTCGCAAGACGTGGTGCTGGGTCTGTACTACGCGACCCGCGACCGCATCAATGCCAAGGGCGAAGGCCTGATCTTCTCGGACGTGGCCGAAGTGCAGCGCGCACTCGACAACGCTGTGGTCGAGATCACCACCAAGATCAGCGTGCGCCTGACCGAGTACACCAAGAACAAGGAAACCGGCGATTTCGTGCCGGCGACCACCTTGGTGGATACGACCGTGGGCCGTGCGCTGCTCAGCGAAATCCTGCCGAAGGGTCTGCCGTTCAGCAACATCAACAAGGCGCTGAAGAAGAAAGAGATTTCGCGGCTGATCAACGTCTCCTTCCGCAAGTGCGGCTTGAAGGAAACGGTTGTGTTCGCCGACAAGCTGCTGCAGGCGGGCTTCCGTCTGGCCACGCGCGCCGGCATCTCGATCTGCATCGACGACATGCTGGTGCCAAAGGAAAAGCCGGGCCTGATCGAGCGTGCAGAGAAAGAGGTCAAGGAAATCGAGCAGCAATACGTCTCGGGTCTCGTGACCTCTGGCGAGCGCTACAACAAGGTGGTCGACATCTGGGGCAAGACCGGCGACGAAGTCGGCAAGGTCATGATGTCGCAACTGTCGAAGCAGAAGACGGTTGACCGCCACGGCAACACGGTGGACCAGGAGTCGTTCAATTCCATCTACATGATGGCTGACTCGGGTGCCCGTGGTTCCGCCGCGCAGATCCGCCAGCTCGCCGGCATGCGCGGCCTGATGGCCAAGCCGGACGGCTCGATCATCGAAACGCCGATCACCGCAAACTTCCGCGAAGGTCTGAACGTTCTGCAGTACTTCATCTCCACCCACGGCGCTCGCAAGGGCCTGGCGGACACGGCTTTGAAGACGGCGAACTCAGGCTACCTGACGCGACGTCTGGTCGATGTAACGCAAGACCTGGTCGTGATCGAAGACGACTGCGGCACGCAGAACGGCATGAACATGCGCGCGCTGGTCGAAGGCGGTGAGGTCATCGAAAGCCTGCGCGACCGCATCCTGGGTCGGGTCACAGCCATCGAGGTGCTGCACCCTGAGACGCAGGAGCAACTGCTCGCCGCTGGCGAGATGATGGACGAAGACGTGCTCGACATGCTCGAAACCGCGGGCGTAGACGAGGTCAAGGTCCGTACCGCCTTGACCTGCGCCACGCGCTTCGGCATCTGCGGCAAGTGCTACGGCCGCGACCTGGGTCGTGGCGGCACCGTCAACCAGGGCGAAGCCATCGGTGTCATTGCGGCGCAATCGATTGGCGAGCCCGGCACGCAGCTGACGATGCGCACCTTCCACATCGGTGGTGCGGCGTCGCGTGCGGCGGTGGCATCCAGCGTCGATGCGAAGTCCGACGGTTTGATCGGCTTCAACGCGACGATGCGCTACGTGACCAACGGCAAGGGCGAGTTGGTGGTGATTTCCCGCTCCGGCGAAATGATCATTTCCGACCAGCACGGCCGCGAGCGCGAGCGCCACAAGGTGCCATATGGCGCCTTGCTGTCGATCAAGCCCGACCAGCAACTGAAGGCTGGTACCGTGCTGGCCAACTGGGATCCACTGACTCGGCCGATCATCACCGAGTTCGCTGGCAAGGCGAAGTTCGAGAACGTCGAAGAAGGTCTGACGGTCGCCAAGCAGCTCGACGAAGTGACGGGCTTGTCCACGCTGGTGGTCATCGACTCCAAGCGCCGTGGTGCGCTGAAGGTCGTGCGTCCGCAGGTGAAGCTGCTCGACCCAGCTGGCAACGAAGTGAAGATTCCGGGTACCGACCACTCGGTGACGATCGGCTTCCCCGTCGGCTCGCTGATCCAGATCCGCGACGGCCAGGACCTGATGCCAGGCGAAGTGCTGGCGCGTATCCCGGTGGAAGGCCAGAAGACCCGCGACATCACCGGTGGCTTGCCGCGGGTGGCCGAGCTGTTCGAGGCCCGCACGCCGAAGGACAAGGGCACGCTGGCCGAGATGACTGGCACGGTGTCGTTTGGCAAGGAGACCAAGGGCAAGGTTCGCCTGCAGATCACCGACCCGGAAGGCAAGGTCTACGAAGAGCTCGTGCTCAAGGAAAAGAACATCCTGGTGCACGAGGGCCAGGTGGTCAACAAGGGCGAGTCCATCGTCGACGGTCCGGCCGATCCGCAGGACATCCTGCGCCTGCTGGGCATCGAGGAACTGGCGCGCTACATCGTCGACGAAGTGCAGGACGTCTACCGTCTACAGGGCGTGAAGATCAACGACAAGCACATCGAGGTAATCGTTCGCCAGATGCTGCGCCGCGTGCAGATCGTCAACGTCGGCGATACCTCATACATCGCTGGCGAGCAGGTCGAGCGTTCGGAGTTGCTGGACACCAACGATCGCATGGTCGCGGAAGGCAAGCTGCCGGCAACCCATGCCGACGTGCTGCTGGGCATCACCAAGGCGTCGCTGTCGACCGACAGTTTCATCTCGGCGGCGTCGTTCCAGGAAACCACCCGCGTGCTCACCGAAGCGGCCATCATGGGCAAGCGCGACGAGTTGCGTGGCTTGAAGGAAAACGTCATCGTCGGTCGCCTGATACCTGCAGGCACTGGCATGGCCTTCCACCAGGCCCGCAAGGTCAAGGAAGAGATGGACGACGCCGAGCGTCGCGCCATTGCATTGCAGGAGGCCGATGAACTGGCCGACTCGCAGGCGCAAACGGCAGACGCTGGCACTGAATCAGCCGAGTAAGCGGCTTTCTCCTGTGGGTCAAAAGGGCGGCTTCGGCCGCCCTTTTGACGTCCAGCCCTGAACCGCGGTCATGCCTGTGCGAAAGCGGCCTCCACCAGCGTAAACCGCTCCGGCGTCACGATCGCCAGACCCAGCGAGCGTGCGCGTCGCGCCAGCTTCAGTAGCGCTCGGTCGCGCGTAACCAGCCACAGTGCGCCGGTATCGAGCGCCAGATCGACGAATTTCTGGTCATCGATGTCAGTGCATTGCGGTCGGCGCTGGGGCGAGCTTTGCAGTGGCTGCTCAATCGGGGTGGCATGGCGTTCCCAAGTGCGCCACAGGAGGGGCAGGTCGGGCTGCCACTGATCGACTACTCCGCGAGACAGAACATGGGCCAGCTCGTCACGCACCGCCGCATTAACAACCCAGCGTACGGTCCCCGACAGGATGGCCCGGGCGATGGGCCGACACCCCGGGTTGTCGAAGACCAGCCAGTCCAACACGGCATTGGTGTCGAGCACCAAATTTGGGATCAAAGCCACTTCCTATCGTCGAGCTTGCCGTATTTTGCCCAGACGAATATACTGGAAGGCTTTTCGGACAAGGGTGCTGCGGCTGTTGCCTTGTGCTACGACGCACAGGCAAAGGCGCAAAGGCGTCGGATGCCGGGCTGGCGAATCTCGCCGGTCGACCCTTCACTCCGAAGCCAGTGACTTCAAACGGGAACAAGTTACCTATGCCAACCATCAATCAGCTCGTGCGTCACGGTCGTGAGACCGAGGTCACGAAGTCAAAGTCGCCAGCGATGCAGGGCAGCCCCCAGCGTCGCGGTGTGTGCACCCGCGTGTACACCACGACGCCAAAGAAGCCGAACTCGGCGCTGCGGAAAGTCGCCAAGGTGCGCCTGACCAACGGTTTCGAGATCATCTCGTACATCGGCGGCGAAGGCCACAACCTGCAAGAGCACAGCGTGGTACTGGTGCGCGGCGGCCGCGTCAAGGACTTGCCGGGCGTGCGCTACCACATCGTGCGCGGCTCTCTTGACTTGCAAGGCGTCAAGGACCGCAAGCAATCGCGATCCAAGTACGGCGCGAAGCGCCCCAAGAAGTCGTAACAGCCCCTCGAGCCTGGCCGCAAGGCCGGGCAGTTTCGACAAGCCGCTGGCTTGTCGAGTAAGTGGGTGGCCCCGGATGTTGGTGGCGCCCGAGGCAAAGGCAATCGCCGGAGCCAACTGAAGCAAAAAAGGAAGAGAAATGCCACGTCGTCGCGAAGTCCCCAAACGGGACATCCTCCCTGATCCGAAATTCGGTTCTGTCGATCTGTCCAAGTTCATGAATGTCATCATGGAATCGGGCAAGAAGGCGATCGCCGAGCGCATCATTTACGGTGCGCTGGAGCAGGTCGAGAAGAAGTCGGGCAAAGACCCGCTCGAGATCTTTGTCACCGCGCTGAACAACATCAAGCCGATGGTCGAAGTGAAGTCACGCCGCGTCGGCGGTGCGAACTACCAGGTTCCCGTGGAAGTTCGCCCGGTGCGCCGTGTGGCCCTGGCCATGCGCTGGCTGAAGGAGTCGGCCCGCAAGCGCGGCGAGAAGTCGATGGCGCAACGCTTGGCCAATGAGTTGCTGGAGGCCGTCGAAGGCCGCGGCGGCGCAATGAAAAAGCGCGACGAAGTGCACCGCATGGCCGAAGCCAACAAGGCGTTCTCTCACTTCCGCTTCTGATCTTTTTCGCCTCCCGGCCGCTCTTCGGGTTTGCACGAACCCCTGAGCGGCCCGTGTTTTTGGCTTGTTTACTGGAGTGCCACCATGGCCCGCAAGACCCCCATTGAGCGCTATCGCAACATCGGCATCTCGGCGCACATCGACGCTGGCAAGACGACGACCACCGAGCGCATCCTGTTCTACACAGGTGTGAATCACAAGATCGGCGAAGTGCACGATGGCGCGGCCACGATGGACTGGATGGAGCAGGAGCAGGAGCGCGGTATCACGATCACCTCGGCGGCCACCACCTGCTTCTGGAAGGGCATGGATCTGGGCCGGGCCGAGCATCGCATCAACATCATCGACACCCCTGGGCACGTCGACTTCACGATTGAAGTCGAGCGCTCCATGCGGGTGCTCGACGGCGCCTGCATGGTCTATTGCGCTGTTGGCGGCGTGCAGCCGCAATCGGAAACCGTTTGGCGCCAAGCCAACAAGTACAAGGTGCCGCGTCTCGCGTTTGTCAACAAGATGGACCGCACTGGCGCCAATTTCTTCAAGGTCTATGACCAGATGAAGACCCGCCTGCGCGCCAATCCGGTACCGGTGGTGATCCCGATCGGCGCCGAAGACAAGTTCACCGGCGTGGTCGACCTGATCAAGATGAAGGCCATCATCTGGGACGAAGCCTCACAGGGCATGAAGTTCAGCTACGAAGAGATCCCCGCCGACTTGCAGGCCGACGCCGTCAAGTGGCGCGAGAACCTGGTTGAAGCCGCGGCCGAGTCGAACGAAGAGCTGATGAACAAGTACCTTGAGTCGGGCGAGCTGACCGAGGCAGAGATCGTTTCGGGCATCCGTGCGCGCACGCTAAGCGCTGAAATCCAGCCGATGTTCTGTGGCTCGGCATTCAAGAACAAGGGCGTGCAGCGCATGCTCGACGGCGTCATCGATTTCATGCCGTCACCGATCGACATTCCGCCGGTTCCCGGCACCGACGACGACGAGAAGGAAGTCGTTCGCCGTGCGGCTGACGACGAGAAGTTCGCTGCCTTGGCCTTCAAGCTGATGACCGACCCGTATGTCGGTCAGCTGACCTTCGTGCGCGTGTATTCCGGTGTGCTGAAGTCTGGCGACTCGGTCTACAACCCTATCCGCGGCAAGAAGGAGCGCATCGGCCGGATCCTCCAGATGCACGCCAATCAGCGCGAAGAAATCAAGGAAATCCTGGCCGGTGACATCGCCGCCTGTGTTGGTCTCAAGGAAGTGACCACGGGCGAGACCCTGTGCGATCCGGAAGCCATCATCACGCTCGAGAAGATGATCTTCCCGGAGCCGGTGATCTCGCAGGCCGTCGAGCCCAAGACCAAGGCCGACCAGGAAAAAATGGGTATCGCACTGGGCCGTCTGGCTCAGGAAGACCCGTCTTTCCGCGTACGTACCGACGAAGAGTCCGGCCAGACCATCATCTCCGGCATGGGCGAGTTGCACCTGGAAATCATCGTCGACCGCATGAAGCGCGAATTCGGTGTGGAAGCCAACGTCGGCAAGCCACAGGTGGCCTACCGCGAAACCATCCGCAAGTCGGTCAGTGATGTCGAAGGAAAGTTCGTGCGCCAGTCTGGCGGCAAGGGCCAGTACGGCCACGTCGTGCTGACAGTCGAGCCGCAGGAGCCGGGCAAGGGCTTCGAATTCGTCGATGCGATCAAGGGCGGTGTGGTGCCGCGCGAATTCATCCCCGCAGTGAAGAAGGGCGTCGAAGACTCGCTGCCTGCGGGCGTGCTCGCCGGCTTCCCTGTGGTGGATGTGAAGGTCACGCTGACCTTCGGTTCGTACCACGAAGTGGACTCAAACGAAAACGCATTCAAGATGGCTGCGTCGCTCGGCTTCAAGGACGGCTGCCGCAAGGCATCGCCGGTGATCCTTGAGCCGATGATGGCCGTTGAGGTCGAAACGCCTGAGGACTACGCCGGCAACGTGATGGGCGATCTGTCCTCACGCCGTGGCATGGTGCAGGGCATGGACGACATGCCTGGTGGTGGCAAGGCCATCAAGGCTGAGGTGCCGTTGTCGGAAATGTTCGGCTACTCGACCACCCTGCGTTCGATGTCGCAAGGCCGCGCGACCTACACGATGGAATTCAAGCACTACAGCGAGGCCCCGAAGAACGTGGCCGACGCGATCATCACCGCACGCGGCAAGTAAGCCGCGCAACGCATCAAGCTGGTCTTCGTCGGGATACCGTGGGCTGCCAGTGGCCCGCGGAACATCATCTCGACGGAAACCTTAAACACTGCACTGGCACTGCTCTTTATTCGGAGAAATTGAAATGGCAAAAGGCAAATTTGAGCGCACCAAGCCGCACGTGAACGTGGGGACCATTGGGCACGTGGACCACGGCAAGACGACCTTGACGGCTGCGATCACGACGGTGCTGAGCAAGCTGTTTGG
>Ga0214921_10006027_pt1 | contig 16827 bp, 17 predicted proteins | sample LL1505_MetaG_FD_177992 | JGI IMG/M metagenome (GOLD analysis project Ga0214921, IMG submission 177992) | Freshwater microbial communities from Lake Lanier, Atlanta, Georgia, United States - LL-1505 | ecosystem: Environmental > Aquatic > Freshwater > Lake | place: USA: Georgia | collected...
GTCGTAGACTACGACGTTGATAGGACGGGTGTGGAAGCGTGGTAACACGTTAAGCTTACCGTTACTAATAGCTCAATTGGCTTGATTTATGCACTGAAAAATTTTTTGATACAAATAACAATGTTATTAATTTTTGGTTTTAAAATTAATATCATAAGATACAAAGTCAAGTAATGACTGACTCAAAATACGTAGATATAATTTATTCAGCTGAAAAAAAACCATTTACTACCTATCCAAAAAAATTAATAAACCAATTAGTTAAAAGATTTGACCTAAACAGCAATTCATCAATATTAGAACTTGGCTGTGGTAGAGGAGAATTTCTTAATGAATTTACTAATTTAGGAATGAAAGGATTTGGTGTCGACCTTTCTAATTTTGCAGTAAATTTTTGTACAAATGCAGAAATTAAAGTCGTCGATATAACAAAAGAAAGTCTTCCGTACACAGATAATTTTTTTGATATTGTTTATTCCAAATCTTTTATTGAGCATTTTTATTATCCAGAAGAGCTCTTTAAGGAAGCATATAGGGTCTTAAAACCCTCGGGAATTTTTATTAATCTAACACCAGAGTGGAAGTATATTTATACTTCTTTTTATGAGGATTTTACGCACAGAACTCCTTTTACCAAAAAATCCTTGCAGGATATTTACTTGGTTTCTGGTTTTAAAGATGTAAGAGTTGAAAGCTTTAAGCAATTACCAATATTATGGTCTAATAATTTTTTTAGAAAAAATTTATTTAAGCTCCTTTCGGAGATGACTAGAATATTTATACCAGATTATTTTAGATTAAAATTTAAATGGATTAGATTTTCCAAAGAAATAATGCTGTTATCGTTTGGTATCAAGTAACCTTCATGATTGGGGTAATTCAAGGAAGACTCACGCAATCTGGAAAAAAACTTCAGTGCTTTCCAAAAGATCCGTTTAAAGAATTTAACATCGCATCAAAAATTCAATATGATTTTATAGAATTTTTTGCAGAACGACACATAAATAAAAATAACCCCATTTGGTCAAACAAAGGCATAAAAAAATATATTGAATTTGCACGTTTAAATAATATTAAAATTTATACTTTTTGTGATGATTATTTTATAAATCATTCTTTAATTAAAAAAAAAACTTTGATCTATGCGTTAAGAATTTTGAAAAGAATTAATTTATTAAAAATAAAAAAATATATAGTTCCCTTATACGGAAAAAGTTTTCTTAATTCCAAGAATGAAAAGAAAATAGTTAAAAATTTATCTGTTATAGCTAAAATTTGCAAGAATTATAAAATCCAACTCCTCTTAGAAAGCAATATGTCTCCTCAAAAATTTGAAACAATAAAAAAAATTATTAAATGTAATAATTGTTTTTTTTTATTTGACTCTGGTAACAGAGTTGTTTTGAGGAGAGATTTTTTCTCAGACCTTCAATTATTTGGAAGAAATATCAGACATATTCATCTTAAAGATAAAAATAATTTTAAAAAAAATGTTATAATAGGCAAGGGCATGGTTGATTTTGATTTATTTTTTTCATATTTGCAAAAAATAAAATATAAGGGTAGTTTTTCAATTGAAAGTCAGAGAGGATCTAATATTTTTAAGCAAGCAAAAAAGAATTATAATTTTTTTAATGATCTTATAAAAAAATATAAAATATAAAATATAGAATGAATATTTTAATTATAGGCCTGGGCTCAATTGGCCAAAGACATTTAAGAAACTTAAAAAAAATTCAACCCAAAGCACAATTTTATGCATTAAGAAAAAAATATATCACTCCATTATTGAATAGCGCAAACAATGTTATAAAAGGAGACGTCAAAAAAAAATATTCATTAAAATATATAAATAATTTAGAAGAAATTAATATAAATAAAATTAAACTCGATTGCGCATTTGTATGCACGCCAACTTCACATCATGTTTCTCAAATTATTTGGTTATTGAAAAATGATATTAATTGTTTTGTTGAGAAACCTTTAGGATCGTCATTAAAACAGCTTAAAGAGCTGGAATTTTTATTAAAGAAAAAGAATAAACTAATAACAATGATGGGATTTCAATTAAGGTTTAATCCTATTATTCAATATTTAGAAAATATTTTAAAAAAGAAATCTCCTATAGGAAAAGTTTTCACAGCCCATATTCATCATGGAGAACATATAAAAGATTTTCATCCATATGAAGATTATAGAATTTCTTATGCAGCTATAAAAAAACTTGGAGGTGGAGTCATTTTAACTCAAATACATGAAATTGATTATTTGCTTCATTTATTTAAAGGTTATAATTTTAAAAATATTTCTTTTATATCCTCCAAAGTGTCTAATTTAGATCTTAATGTCGAAGATGTTTTTTCTGCTAATTTTTTATTAAAAAATAAGAATAATAAAATTTTATGTTCTATGAATTTAAATTTTTTAGAAAGGCCAAAAAAAAGAAAAATTTATTTAATTGGAGAAAAAGGTTCAATAAATGTCTGTTTAAATAGTCAGAAAGTCGTAATCTTTAAAAATAACAAAACAATAGTTAAAAAATTTATATTTAAAAAAAATAATATTTTTATAAAAGAGTTAAAATTTTTTTTATCAAAAATTAAATTTAAAAATAAAATCTCCAGCAGTTTAAATTTATTTAACGGTATAAAAACACTACGTTTCGCAATTAAATTAAAGAATAATTTTCTATAATATTGTACGCCCACCATCAACTACTAGAGTTGTGCCGTTAACATAAGAGGATGCGTTGGAAGCTAAAAAAAGTATAGCATTATTGTATTCATTTTTTTTTGCCATTCTACCCATAGGAATTAATTTTTTAACTTTTGATATAAAGTCCTTATCTTGTCTATTTTCCATGCCCCCAAATGCTAAGGCATTGCATCTGATTTTTTTTGGCCAGTAAGTAGCAGTGTATTTTGTTAGCCCAATAATTCCATGCTTTACAACTGAGTATGTCAATGGCTTAACTGAATTTCTTTTATAAATTCTGTTATCTGGAGAAATAATCCCTAAATCAGAGGAAATATTTATTATATTTCCACCAGTTGATTGACGATTCATTTCTGTTCCAAATACTTTTGTGCAAAGCATCGCTCCTTTTAGTCCCACTTCTAAATCAGCATCCCAAATTTTTTCACTAAAACTTTCGAGTTTTATTTCAAAAGAACTCGATCCAGCAACGTAGTTATTGGCAGCGTTATTTATTAAAACATCAATTGACTTATATTTCTTTTTTATTATTAAACAGACAGCTCTAAGCTGATCTTCTTTTGTAATATCACATTTAAAATAATTTTTCTTATTACAATTTTTAGTGTCAAGAATTATTACATTGCTCAAATTATCTTTAAATGCTTTTTCAAACTGCGAAGCTAAAAATCCAAGGCCACCGGTTATAATTATTGTTTTCCTTTTTAAATCTGAGTATAAAATATTCATAATTCAAAACTATATTAGTTTAAAAATAAATGAAATTAAATAATCAAGTTTGGGCTTTTATTCCCGCCAGGTCTGGCTCAAAGTCTATTAAAAATAAAAATATTGTCATTTTAAAAAAAAAACCACTATTAGCTCACAGTCTATTAACTGCAAAAAAATGTAAGAATATTGATAAAATTATTTTTTCTTCCGATAGTACAAAGTATTTTAATATTGCAAAAAAATATGCAAATATTATTTTTCATAAAAGAAAAAAAAACATCTCAACAGACAAAAGTACTGACTTTCAGGTTTTTAATGATTTTGTAAATAACTTCAATGATACTTTGCCAAGATTTTTTGTTCATTTGAGACCCACAACTCCATTTAGAGATAACAAAATAATAGATAAAATTATTAATCAATTTGTAAAAAAAGAAAAAAAATATTCATCACTAAGATCTGTAGGTCTGATGATTCATCCAGTTAATAAATCCGTTATAATTAAAAATGGTAAGCTTTTTTCTCCTATTTTTAAATCTTTCAGCTTAGATAAGATTAATTACCCTAGACAAAAATATTCACAGTCTTATTTGCCAAATGGTTATATTGATATAATTAAAACAAAATCAATTTTAAAAGGATTTTTACATGGCAATCGTATTATGCCATATATTAATCAGCGATTTGTCGCTGATATTGACAGTTTATTTGATTTAAAAATTGCCAGCTTTTTAAGTCATGCTAAAAACAATAAAAAATTATGATAAATAATATTTATTTAATTGCTGAAATTGGAATTAACCATAATGGCGATTTAGAGATTGCTAAAAAACTCATTGATAATGCAAAAGATGCAAAGTTTGACTCGGTAAAATTTCAAAAAAGAACAATAGAAAAAGTTTATACAAAAGAAGCTTTGGACGCTCCAAGAGAAAGTCCATGGGGCACAACCAATAGAGAACAAAAAGAAGCTCTAGAATTTAAACTAGGAGAATATGAGGAAATAGATGAGTACTGTAGACATAAAAAAATTGATTGGTTTGCTTCTGCTTGGGACTTGGAAAGTCTTAATTTTCTAGAAAAATTTAATTTAAAATTTCATAAAATTGCTTCGGCAATGGTAGTTGATAAAAATTTTTTAAGAGCGGTAGCAAAACAGAAAAAATATACATTTATATCTACAGGAATGTCAACTTTAGAAGATATCAAAGATGCCGTTAATATTTTTAGAGAGATTGGTTGCCCATTTGAATTAATGCACTGCGTTTCAACTTATCCAATGAAGCCAGAAGATGCTAACTTAAAAACTATAGCTGCTTTAAAAGAGATGTTTAAGTGCAAAGTTGGCTATAGTGGACATGAAAATGGTGTTGCCGTTTCTTTAGCAGCTTCTTTTTTTGGAATATCTTCATTAGAAAGACATATTACTTTAGATAGAACTATGTACGGTTCAGATCAAGCGGCTTCTTTAGAATTTTCTGGAATGAAAAATTTAACATCTTCTTTAGAAAAAATGACAATTGCATTTGGAGAAAACAAAATAGGATATGTTACAGAAGAAGAAAAATTAATAGCTAAAAAATTAAGAGCGCATATTAAAATTTAAATTTATTAATGAACAAAAATTTTAATCAATTTTTTAAAAAAAAATTAGAAGAATCATTTTTAGTTAAAAGAAGATTAGATAATCAAGAGTTTAAAAAAAAAATATTACAAAGTGTAAATATTATAAACAGCTCATTGTTAGTGGGTGGAAAAATATTATTATGTGGCAATGGAGGTTCAGCTGCAGATGCTCAGCATTTAGCAGCTGAATTTTTAGTTAGATTAAGACCGCATGTTAATAGGAGGGCAATACCTGCCATTGCACTTGCTATGGATACATCTACTATTACGGCTTGTGCAAATGACTATTCCTTTAAATATTTATTTTCTAGAAATTTAGAAGCAATTGGAAATAGCAATGATGTTTTAATTGTTATATCTACTAGTGGTAATTCAATAAACATTTTAGAAGTTTTAAAAATAGCAAGAAAAAAAAAAATTTTTTCGATAGCGATGCTTGGAAATAAAGGTGGAAAAGCCAAAAATTTATCAGATTTAAATTTAATTATTCCGAGTAGAGTTACTGCAAGAATTCAAGAATGTCATATATTTTTAGGGCATGTTATATTTGAAGCTGTGGAAAATTTATTGATCAAATAAATAATGTTTCAATGATAATTTGCAGGACACCTTTACGAATTTCTTTTTTTGGAGGAGGCTCAGACTATCAAGAATGGATAAAGCATGAACCGGGTCTAATTTTATCCTCAACTATTAATAAATATATTTATATTACTGTAAGGCATCTTCCAAAATTTTTTGATCATAATTACAGAATAGTTTACTCCAAAATTGAAATGGTAAAAAAAATTAATGAAATAAAGCATCATGCTATTAAAGGAATACTTAAAAATCTCAATTATAAGAATGGACTGGAAATTCATTACGACAGTGATTTGCCAGCTAAATCAGGCATGGGATCTAGTTCTGCCTTTGTTGTTGGGCTTCTAAACGCTTTACATGCATTAAATAAAGAATCTATTTCAAAAAAAGATTTATCAAAGAAATCAATATTTTATGAACAAAAAGTACTAAAAGAGACGGTGGGTATGCAGGATCAAATAGCCTGTTCTTATGGGGGATTTAATGAAATTAGATTTCTTTCTAAAGATAATTTCATAATGAATCCAATAGATATAAAAAATCATAATAAAAATATCTTTCAAAAAAATTTATTTCTTGTTTATACAAATATTTCAAGAAGAGCCAACGATATTGCCAACACATTTGTTAATAATCTTTATGGAACTAAAAAAATTTATATAAAAAAAATCTTAGAACATGCCGTTTTAGGTAAAAGACTTTTACTTGAAAACAGTTTTGATGATTTTGGTTTATTATTAGGAGATAGCTGGAATATTAAAAAAAAATTAAGCTCTTCAGTTAGCAGTACGTCAATTAATGATATTTATAATTTAGCTTTAAAAAGCGGGTCAACAGGAGGAAAACTGCTAGGAGCTGGGGGCGGTGGTTTTTTTTTATTTTACGTTCCTAAAAAAAACCATGAAAGATTTCGATCGACTTTTTTAAATAAATACTTAAATATTAATTTTGATCTAGAAAATACCGGCTCTCAAATTTTAAGATTTAAATAATGAAAAATAAATTTAACCACCCACTAATGGAAAATAATATTACTAAGTCAGACTTGGGTAATGTTATTTCTTTTTTAAAAAAAAAAAATCAAATTTTAACATCAGGAAATAAAGTTAAAAAATTTGAAAAAGAATGGTCTCGATGGCTAGGCGTGAAGTACAGTATATTTGTAAATTCAGGATCTTCGGCTAATTTTTTAACTATTGCATGCTTGAAAGCAATGGGTTTGAAGGGTGAAATTATTGTGCCCACTTTAACATGGGCTTCAGACATAGTGAGCGTAGTAGAGAATGGTTTTAAACCTATATTTGTCGACATTAATTTAAAGAATTTATGTATGGATGAAAATCAAGTTTTATCAAAGATTGGTAAAAATACGATCGCGGTGTTTATTACTCATGCTCAAGGTTTTAATGGATTTAGCAAAAACTTACTTAATACACTTAAGAAAAAGAAAATTATATTAATAGAGGATGTTTGTGAATCTCATGGAGCTACATTTCAAAAAAAAAAACTTGGAAGTTTTGGCTTAATTTCAAATTTCTCTTTTTACTATGCTCATCATTTATCTACGATCGAAGGAGGTATGGTTTGTACTAATGATAAAAAAATTTATAATATTGCAAGATCTATGCGTGCTCATGGTATGGCTAGAGAAATTGATTCAAAAATAGAAGAAAGAAGAATAATTAAAAAATATCCAAAGTTGTCTCCAAAATTTATTTTCTGTTATCCAGGTTTTAATTTTAGGAATAATGAGATTGGTGCAATTATAGGTTTAAATCAATTAAAAAGACTTGATAGCAATAATATAAAAAGATCTAAAAATTTAAAATTATTTTTAGATTTAATTGATAGTAAAAAATTTTATAAAGATTTTTCACTTTGTGGAAATTCAAATTATGCTTTTCCTTTAATTTTAAAAAATAAATCTATTACAAATAGACTCGCTCTAGAAAAAAAAATGAAATTTTTTAATATTGAGTTTAGAAGAGGTAACGCGGGAGGCGGAAATCAGTTGAGACAACCATATTTAAAAGAACATATAAAAAGCATAAATTTTAAAAAATTTAAAAATGTAGATCATGTCCATTTTTACGGATATTATATCGGTAACTATCCAACATTAACTCATTCCAAGATTATTAAAATTTGTGAGATTCTTAACTCGGTACCAATAATATGATTGTTCCTTTTCAGAATTTAAAATTACTTCACAAGCCAATTTTTAGAGAATTAAAAAATTCATTTTCTAAAAATTTAAATGAATCAAACTTTATTCTTGGAAAGAACGTTTTGCAGTTCGAACGTGAATTTTCTTTATATAATGGTGTTAAATATTCAGTTGGAGTGTCAAATGGCAGTGATGCAATATTTTTAGCTATAAAAGCATTAAATTTAAGCAAGGATTCAGAAATAATCTTGTCTGCCATGACATACATTTCTGCTGCTTATAGTGTGTTGTTTAATGATTTTAAATTAGTTCTATGCGACATTAATTATGATACAGGACTAATGGATTTGGATTTATTAAAAAAAAAAATAACAAAAAAAACCAAGTGTATTATTTCAACCGATCTAAATGGAAATGTCGTTAACAGAGTAGAGCTAAATAATATTATAAGAAATAAAGGAATTTTTTTAATTAACGATTCCTCTCATGCGCATGGTTCATTTGATTGTTCTGCTTGCTCTAACAATAAAAATTCTCAGTGCTGCAGAAAGGGTAAAAAATCTGGGTTTGATTCTGATATTTCTTGCTTTAGTCTTTATCCTGGAAAAAATTTAGGAGCATTGGGGGATGCGGGAATAATAACTACTAATAATAAAAAGTTTTATAAACACTTAATAAAATTAAGAAATTTTGGCTCTGTAAAGAAATATCATCATGAAATTTTAGGTTATAATTATAAGTTAGATAATATACAGGCCTCTTTTTTAAGTATTAAATTAAAAAGACTTAATGTTTGGAATAAAAAAAAAGCTGCTATTGCAAGTTTCTATAAAAAAAATATTAAGAATGAAAAAATTAATTTTTTAATTAATTCAAAAGGATCTTCTTTTTATGGATTTGTTGTTCTAACCAAATATAGAGATAAATTAAAAAAATTTTTAAATAAAAAAAAAATACAAACTAATATTTATTATCCGTTTTCAATAAATAAACATAAATCTTTAAAAGTTTTTTTTAAAGACAATAGTTTTAGTGAAGCCGAAAAATTTTCTAGTAATTCTTTAGTTTTACCGATCTGCTCTACGTTAACAAAAAAACAGATAGAGCATGTTGTAAAATCTGTAAATTCTTTTATGAGAGCATAATGAAAAAGTTAAAAAAAATTAATTTTTATAAAGATGATGCTTTTGTTGACAAAAGAGGTATTTATTGGACTTCTTGGAAAAAAAATAGATACAAACTTGATTTTAATCACGATAAATTTTCTTTATCAAAAAAAAATGTTTTAAGAGGACTGCACGGGGATAAAAAATCTTGGAAATTAATAAGCTGCGTTTATGGAAAAATTTTTTTTGTCATTATTAATAATATTTTACGTAGTTCTGAATATTTAAATTATTCAACAATAATTCTGTCTCCAAAAAATAGATGGCAAGTTTTAGTGCCTCCTTATTTTTTAACTGGACACTTATCGCTTAGCAAAGAATCTGTTCTTCACTATAAATTTTCATATAAAGGATCGTATCCTGACGTAGATCAACAAATTAGTATGAAATGGAATGATCCTCGAATAAATATTTCTTGGCCAATATCTAAGCCAATCTTAAGCACAAGAGATAAATGAAAAAAACTTTTTTAATCACAGGTGGTGCCGGGTATATTGGTTCTATGCTTGTAACAAAGCTGGTTAATTTAGGTTATGAAGTTCATGTTATTGATAGACTTCTTTTTTCTAAAGAATCGTTATTTCATTTGTTTTCATATCCTAATTTTCACTTTTATCATTCGGATGTCAGAAATAAAAAATTACTTAAAAAGTTAATAAAAAAAGCGGACTACATATTGCCCCTTGCAGCTTTAGTCGGTGCCCCAGTTTGTGATAAAAATAAAGTTGAAGCAATAAAAGTGAACTATAAAATCATTGAATTTATAATTAAAAATATAAAAAAAAATCAGAGAATTATATTTCCAACGACTAATTCTGGATACGGTGTTGGTGAAAAGAATAAGTTTTGCACAGAGGAATCTCCATTAAGGCCAGTTTCTCTGTATGGTGTAACTAAAAATAATGCAGAAAAAATAATTCTGACGCACAAAAATTCTATTTGTTTTAGACTAGCAACTGTTTTTGGATATTCTTATAGAATGAGGACAGATTTGTTGGTTAATAATTTGCTAGATTTAGCGTTAAAAAAGAAAAGTATAAGAATATTTGAACCTAATTTTAGAAGAAATTTTATCCATATAAATGATGTTGTTAATGCATTTATTTTTGCAATAGAAAACTTCAGAAAGTTAAGAGGTGAAGTTTACAATTTGGGTCTTTCTGATGCGAATATTTCTAAATTGTCATTAGTTAATAAGATTAAAAAATATGTTAAAGGATTAAAAATAGCTGTTGATTTATCTAGATCAGATCCCGATCAAAGAGATTATTTTGTAAGCAATAGAAAAATTGAAAAAAAGGGTTTTCGAGCAAAAGTTAGTTTAGATGCAGGTATTATCGAACTTATAAATATATTACCATATTTAAAAAAAGTTAAAAATAATTACTAATTATTCTATTTCTTTTAAAAAATTTTTATTTGAATAAATAAATTTTATTTTAGTCTTTTTAGCCGAATCTTCGTCTGATTTTGAATCTCCAATCATATAACTTTTTTTCAAGTCTATATTCCAAGATGATATAATTTTTTTTAGCATTTGATTTCCAGGTTTTCTGCATAAACATTTTTTTTTATATTTATTAATTATACCTTCAGGGTGATGAGGGCAAAATAAAATATCGTTAAAAAAAATATTTTTTTTTATAAAATCCCTTTTTAATTTCTTGTGTAATAAATAAAAATCTTTTTCTTTGTAAAACCCTCTTGCTATTCCAGATTGATTTGTGACTATGAATAAATAATATTTTTTAAGTTTTGTTAAAAAATTTAATATATTTTTTTTAAGTATAAAATCATTGTATTTATATACGTACTTATTATCATGATTGATAACACCATCCCTATCAAAGAAAATTGCTGGCCTTCTTAATTTCTGTAAAAGTAATTTTTCTGCTTTTATAAAATTTTTTTTAATTCCAATATCAATAACATTTTCATTAGTTTTTATTCCTTTTAATTTTTTCTGTTTTATTAATTTTGTTAAGATATCGTTTTCTAGAGAAATCTTTTTATTTTTAATATCGGTAAGTAAATTTTTTTTAAAATAGTATATTCCACTATTCATCAGTTTTGAATTTTTATTAAAAAAAACAATTTTTTTTTTATTTATATCTAAATTAATTAATTTTTTATTCTCTTTGTAAGTGGTATTGTTATTTAAAAAAATGTAGTTATAGTTAATTTTTTTCTTGTTAAAAAATAATTGTAAATTTACATTTATAAATGAGTCTCCGTTTACTAGAATAAAATCATTTTTTATTTTATTTTTTACTTCAAATAAAGCTCCTCCGGTGTCTTTCCTTTTTTTTTCTATACAGCAGGTAACTTTTATTAGATTAAATATTTTGTTATGAAATTTTTTTTTAATTAATTCTCCTTTGTAGCCGGCTATTATGTAAATATTTTCAAAATTAAATTTAGAGTAAAAATTAATTAAATGCTGAATAAAAGGTATTCCGTTTACTTTAATTAAAGGTTTCGGTGTTTTAGATGTAATTGCTCCAAGTCTTTTTCCTCTACCACCAGCTAGAATGACGAGGTCTATTTTTTTCATATAAGTTTTTAAACTATTTTTAATAAACCTATCTATATGATAAATAAAAAAATGTGGAATTGAATTTAGAAGACCTTATTAATAAAGAAAAATTAAAGCCATGTCTAATACTTGGGCCTGGAGAGACAATGACTCAGTTTCCATTTAATAAATTCAAAGGAAAAATTATTGTTATTGGAAATGCCGCATTAAGAGGACAGGGGTTATTTACACCCGATTATTGGATTGCTTCCAATAATCATTTTCCAGTGCCTTATCTTCTATTGCATAGAAATATAATTAATAAGTTTAAAAAAACTGTTTTTTTATTTGCCGAAAGTGTTCTTCATGATCATTTATGGAAAAAATCTCCGCAAGTTCTGAAAAAATATTTAAAAGTTGATTGGTTATTTTATGATGAAAGACATTTTTATTTTAAAAAATGCTCACCTGAGCTTAAATGCTGCAAACATATAAAAAATAAACAATATAATTATTCAACAATACAGGAGCTTGTAAGTAAAATTTATAAACATAAAGTCATTGCTTCGACTGGAGGAACCGTATTCGAGTACGCTCTCGCTCTTGCTCTAATAATGGGGTGTTCTCCTATTTATATCCAGGGTGTAGATCTGCCAATAAGTGTCAGTAAAGATTTTTTAAATAAAATTAAATTAGAAAAGGAAAATGATTGGGTAAGATATGGAGAGCTAGGTTATAAGTATGCGGAGAATATTGACTATAAAGTATTAAGAAAAATTCGTAATTTAAATTTAAAAACACAAATGATTATAAAAAAACAATCAAAAAAAATTTTTTATGAAAAAAAAAATAATCCTATTTATTTTTTTTATTCTATAATAAAAAAAATTTTCCAAAAAAAAACATATTCGTCTTTTAAAGATGATATTTTTTTAATATTAAGAAATGTCGGTATATATGCAAAGATTGCTAAAAAAAATAAAATTAAAATTTACAATTTAAGCAAAAACTCTACTCTTAATAAGATAAAAGATATAACTTTTTTACAGAAAAATAATTTTTTATCATAATGTCAACTTTTTTAAATGTAATACAAATTTTAAGAAGAGAAGATAAGATTAAATTCTTATTTTTATTTTTTTTAATTATAATAAATGTTTTTTTAGAGATGATTGGAATTGGATTAATTTTTCCAATTTTAGGTTTCTTACTTAGCGAAAAATTCTTAATAGAGTACTCTGGCTATTTAAATAGCTTAAGTTTTTTTTTTGAAATAAATCGCAAGAATCTTACTATTTTTTTTTCTTTTACTCTAATATTTATTTTTATTATTAAGAATTTAATAAGTCTATATTTTTCTTACTATAAATATAAATTTACTTATAATTTATTAAACTATTTTTCAGAAAGATTATTTTTAAAATATATTAGTAAAGATATTTTATTTTTCTCAGAAACCAATACCTCAGTTCTAATTAGAAATATTGATAATGTAGGTGTTTTTACTGAAAGTCTGAATCAATTTTTATTTATTCTAATAGATATTATTTTTTTTATAAGTGTTATAATATTTTTATTTTACATAAATATTTTAAATACACTTTTTTTAATTATAATAACTTCAGTTGCTATTTTTTTTTTTAGGTTTTTTACGAAAAAAAAATTAATTGATTATGGAAATCAAAGGCAATTTTTTTTACAAAAAAGAATTCAAACCTTAATTGAGTCAATGAATGCAATAAAAGAAATTAAGATTTTTTTTAAAGAAAATTTTTTTTTGAGAAAATATAAAAATATTTTAGAAAAATATAGCAATAAAAGTCGTTTTTTTGAAACATACCAATCTATACCGAGGCTGTTGTTAGAAGTTTTAGGAGTTTTCGCTTTAGCCGTTATATTAATAGTTAATGTTGTATTAAAATACGAATCAGAATCGATTATTTCTACGATCATTATATTTGGCGTTTCAGCAATAAAAGTACTGCCAAGTTTAAGCAGAATCCTAAGTTCAGTGCAATTTTTAAATCATTACTTCCCAGTTGTTAAAACAACCGTTCAAGAATTAAATAGTATTGAATTACATGATTTGAAAAAAAAATATCAAATTTTTCAAGAAAAGTCAGATGATAAATTTGAATTCCAAAAATATATTGAAATTAAAGATTTAAGCTTTTCTTTTGGTTCTAAAAAAATATTAAGAGATATTAATTTAACAATTAAAAAAAATGACATTATTGGTATAGTAGGAAAGACTGGATCTGGTAAAAGTACTCTTGCAAATTTACTTGTGGGTATTCTAAAACCAAATAACGGAGATATTATTTTTGATGGAAAATATAAACTTTTGGACGCCTTAAGAATTAAACCTAATTTATTTGGATATATACCTCAAGCCACTTTTTTATTAGACGATACAATAAAAAATAATGTTGTTTTCGGACAGGATGAATCAGAATTTAATTCTGAATTATTTTGGGATTGTTTAAAAATATCGAAAATTGATACTTTTATAATGAATCTTCAAGAAAAAGAAAATACGTTCGTAGGGGAAAGAGGTGTAAAAATTTCAGGAGGACAGATTCAAAGATTGGGGATAGCGAGAGCCATGTACAGATCTCCAAATATTATACTTCTTGACGAAGCAACAAGCTCTCTTGATTTACAGACAGAAAGAGAATTTATTACTGCTATCAATGAAGTTAAGAATAAATTTACAATGATTATTATAACACATCGAATTGCATCGTTAGATATATGTAATAAAATTTATACCATTGAAGATGGTTTGCTAAAACCTTTTGACAAAAAAATATAATGGGAATTTTAAAACCACATATTGAAATTTTTTGCGAACTTAAAAAAAAATATCCAAGATTATTTCAAAAAAGAACTTTAACTATTAGTCAACAAGCTGTTTATGCAGATGAAAAGCAAGTGAAGAATATTCTGTTAAAAAATAATATAAAAATCAAAAAAATAGATCCAAGTTTTGATAAAAAAAATAAAATTCCAGATTGGTTTAATACTAAATATGACAAAAATATAAATGCACAATATTTATTTTCATTATTTGGTTCAGACCAAGTATTTTCATCTGATTCATCTAAATATGAGAATTCCGATTTGGTAATTGATTTAAATAATAGAGTTAATAATAAATTAATTAATAAATTTGATAATATAGTTGATATTGGAACTTTAGAGCATGTCTTTGATACGTGTTCAGCTCTTGAGAATTACATACGAATGTTAAAAAAGGGCGGCTATTTATTAATTGCAGTCCCATGCTCCAATATGATTGATCATGGTTTTTATACTTTTAGCCCAACTTTGTTTTATGACTATTTTACTTGTAATAATTTTAAAGTGTTATCATCTTATCTAAGAGAATCGTCGCCCTTTATATATGAATATAGATCAAAAATTTACTCGTATAAAAGGCTTGGTTTAGAAATACCTTTTATTTCAGATAGGGCTGTAGAATTTATAATTTTAGCTAAAAAAATAAAAAATATAAAAAAAGTAAAAAAACCAATTCAGAGCGTTTATTTAAATAAAAAAGGGTGGAAAGAAAATAAAATTAGTTTAAATAAAAATATAAGACAAAGCCTTTATTTTTTTATAAAAATAATTATTTTTAAAGCACTACTTTATTTGCCTTTTTCTTTTCAAAAAATAATTTTTATATTTATTAGAGGAAAAAATATAAAGAAATTTTAAAAAATGGATATTCTATTTATTAATCCTAGTAGTAATAAAAAAAACTACCAAGAATTGTCTAATAAGTATTCCGCAATAGAACCACCCACTTGGCTGCTGTTGTTAGCGGAGTCGTGCAGATCCAAGAAATTTAAAGTTAGCATAATTGATGCTAACGCTGAAAATCTAAGTAATCCTGAAGTTCAAGAAAGAATTGAAAATTTAAAACCAAACTTAATTTGTTTTGTAGTGTACGGACAGAATGTTAATGCAGGAACAGCAAATATGACCGGTGCTGTTGAATTATCGACTTATTTAAAATCTAAAAATAAAAATTACACTATTAGTTTTATAGGGTCTCATGTTCAGGCTCTTCCAGTTGAGACATTAACAAATGAAAAAAGTATAGATTTTATTTTTACTAATGAAGGAGTTTATGCTCTGCATGATATTCTAAATTTAAAAGAATTTACGCATAATCAATTAAAAAATATTAAAGGAATAGCTTATAGAGAAAATGATAGGATTAAATTTGGACCACCAGGAAAAGTTGTTCCTAATGAATTAATGGACACAGACCTTCCTGGGTATGCCTGGGATTTGTTACCGTTTAAAAAAAAACCTTTAGATTTGTATAGGTCTCCAATGTGGCATGCTGAATATGTAGAAGAAAATAGATCTCCTTATGCGGCAATTCAAACTTCGATAGGATGTCAATTTAGCTGTAGTTTTTGTATGATTAATCTTATTAACAAAGATGACAACGAAGAGACTAGTGTTGCTGGAAATTATAGCAAAATGAGATTTTGGTCACCAGAGTTTATAATAAAAGAGTTTGATAAATTAATTAAAATGGGCGTTAAGACAATTAAAATAGTTGATGAGATGTTTTTATTAAATCCTAAATATTATATTCCTCTTTGTAAATTACTAAAAGATAGAAATGTAAATGACGAATTGAGAATGTGGGCGTATTCAAGAATTGATACTGTAAAAAGGCCAGAAATTTTAAAATTAGTTAGAGAAGCAGGTATAAGATGGTTGTGCTTAGGAATAGAAAGCGGAGATAAAAAAGTAAGATTAGAAGTTGCAAAAGGAAAATTTGATGACGTTGATGTTAGAGAGGTGGTTAAAAAGATTGAATCAGAAAATATTCAAGTCATGGCAAATTATATTTTTGGTTTACCCGGAGACGATTTTGAAACAATGAAAAAAACTATGAATCTAAGCTTAGAACTGTGTACAGCAGGATGGAATGCTTATGCTGCAATGGCCCTTCCAGGCAGCCAATTATACAAAGAAGCTAAAAAATCAGGGGTATCTTTACCAGACACTTATGATGGGTTTTCTTTTCATTCCTACAATACTTTATGTCTGTCAACTAATAAACTAGAAGCTTATGAAATTCTGAAATTTAGGGATGAGAGTTTTTATAATTATCATAGTAACCCTATCTTTTTAAAAAAAATAAAGATTTTATTTGGTAAAAAAGCAATAAAAAACATACAGAAAATGTTAACGGTTAAATTAAATAGAAAAATTATAGAGGAAAATAAAAATAATGCTCACTAAAGAAAAATTAATAAATTTTGAAACTGATATTGCTAAAATATTTAATAGTGGAAAAATAAGATCACCAATACATC
>Ga0214921_10006028_pt1 | contig 16826 bp, 19 predicted proteins | sample LL1505_MetaG_FD_177992 | JGI IMG/M metagenome (GOLD analysis project Ga0214921, IMG submission 177992) | Freshwater microbial communities from Lake Lanier, Atlanta, Georgia, United States - LL-1505 | ecosystem: Environmental > Aquatic > Freshwater > Lake | place: USA: Georgia | collected...
GCTTGGTGGAGGAGTCGGTCTTGGATTCGGCATTAGATCCGCCGGAGATAAATCAACTGGTGTTATGCCACATCTAAAGATTTATGACGCTTCATCCTTGGCTTTCAAGCAGGGGAATACGCGCAGAGGATCTTACGCTGCTTATCTAGATATTTCTCATCCTGACGTTCCTATATTTCTTGAGATGAGAAAACCGACAGGCGATCAAAACATGAGGTGTCTAAACCTTCATCATGGAATAAACATATCCGATAGCTTTATGAAGATTATTGAGAGATCCATGATAGATCCCAATACTGATGACTCATGGGAGCTAAAAGAGCCACACAGCGGTCAGGTAAAGGAGGTTGTGTCTGCGAAAGAATTGTGGCAAAAGATTTTAGAGCTGAGAATGCAGACAGGAGAGCCATACATTCATTTTATCGATACATCAAATCGTTTCCTGCCAGATTTTCTAAAAAGTAAGGGTCTGCAAGTTCGACAGAGCAATCTTTGCGTCTCAGGAGATCAGAGAGTCCCAACTAATTTTGGAATATTGACTGCAAAAGAGCTTTATGATCTTGGAGAGGATCTGGTTCTTGCATCAAATGATGGCCATGTAAAGTCCACGAAGATGAATCTAATTGAGAGAAATGCAGAGACATTCAAAGTTACTCTCGACAATGGTATGACCCATACTGTCACTGGGTATCATAAGATTCTGGCAAAGAAGAACGGAAAAGTTGAAGCGATTGCACTTTCAGAATTGAACATCGGCGATGATATAATTATTCAGTCACATGAGGGCGTATTTGGAACACAGAGTAATATAGAAAAAGTAAGAGAGTACTTTTCAGAAGATCATTCAACAGAAAATACAATGGTTCCAAGTTGGCTTTGGAATTCAGATAAACAAACACATATTTCTTACATAAGTAAGATCGTTTTGTCATCATCCACATCTATAGATTTTGACAAGCGCATCTTTGTATCAAAAATAAGTATTCGATCATTCAAAGAAGATGCTGCAAGCCTTCAGCTTATTCTTTCGAATCTTGGAGTAACATCAAACATTGATGACGATACAAACTCAGTTTGTATCTCTGAATATTCAAGTATTTACAAGATTAATCATATAGTCGGCTCACCTTATGTTGCAAACGATAAATTTGAAAATAATTCAGAAAAATCTTCAAAAATTACAAAAATAGAGCCAGCGGGGAAACAGGATGTTTATTGTGTAGGAGTTCATACAGACCAGCATCTCTGGGTATGTAATGGTGTCATCACACACAATTGTTCGGAGATAATTCTTCCCACATCAGATGAAAGAACGGCGGTTTGCTGCCTTTCATCGTTAAATCTAGAGACCTACGATCAGTGGAAAGATGATCCTCTTTTCTTAAAAGATGTTGCAGAAATGCTTGACAATGTTTTGACTTACTTTATTGAAAATGCTCCAGAAGCAATATCAAGGGCTAAATTCTCCGCTATGAGAGAGAGGTCTATAGGAATTGGGGCGCTCGGGTTTCATGCTTATTTGCAGCAAAAAGGAATTCCTTTTGAAAGTGCTTTGGCAAAATCAACCAACATTAGAATGTTTAAACAAATTAGGGGCTTATTAGATATTGCCGACCTTGAGCTTGGAAAGGAAAGGGGTGAAGCTCCCGATGCCGTTGGAACAGGAAAAAGATTTAGTCACATCCTTGCGATTGCGCCAAATGCTTGCGTAACTTCTGATACAAAGATTATTTCTAGTGATGGAGAATCAATATCATTTGACGATATAGGCGCCAAGCTTGGTGTCGACATGAAATCATTCGAGTATCTTACTGTTGACTTTGATGATGGCACATCCAAAGAAATTCATATTGGTCAAACAATTGAGATTTTGAGAGATGGTAGGATAATGCAAGTAATCGCCTCCGAACTAATTGAAAATGATGAAATAACAAAGATACTATAACATATCTATGGCTCTATTAATAAAAAAATATTGGTAGGAGCCATAGATATATTATGAAATTAAATTTTGATAAAAAAAGAAAAGAGATAGAAGCTTATGATATTTTTTGTACAAATGATATTGACAAAATTCTAACATTTAAATCAACTGAAATTTCTAAAATTTTAAAATGGGCAAGTTGCGCAAAAAATGCAGGACAGATCGTTAAACTGCAAGATTATAGAAATAATAAAAGATGGGATGAAATCAAGGCCACATTAGATTTTGAATATTATAAAATAAGATATTCTACATATGATTATGAAAAGATATATAATGTATCAAAAGAAAATTTTCTGAAAAAAAGAGGATCAATGTATGATCCAGAGAATATTGCAATAAAAAATGGCATCTCATTAGAAGATGCGAAAAAAATTTCGGACGCACGAAAAGAAAAAACAAAAATTACAAAAGAAAATTTAATTAAGAAATACGGTGCAGATGAAGGGGAAAGAAGATTTTCAGAATTTGTTGAAAAATCAAAAACAACAAAAGAAAATTATAAAAAAAGATATGGAGCAGAGTGGGAGGGGAGATGGAAATATTTTTTAAAAACAAGGGATTCTTCAAGTCTTGAATTTTACAAATCAAAATATGGTGATGATGGCGAGAAAATTTTCTTGCAGCAGATTGCTAAATTCAAAAAATCATCGGATTTAAATTATTATAAAGAAAAATATGGTGATGATGAAGGGGAGCGTATATATAACTCCATAATCGAGAAGAAATCCGTGGCTTCAGCAAGATCCTGGTCTTTTGATCACTTTGTTGAAAAAAATAAAGATAAGTATTCAAATGCAGAGGAGATGAGGGAGGCTTTTGAATTTAAAAGTAAGTCTAGAAATTCAAAAACTATTGAATATTTTCTAGCAAAAGGATTTTCAATAGATGAGGCTAAAATATTAAGATTGCAATCGATAGAAACTATGTATCGCAGTAATAATAAAAACTCCCCAGTCTCAAAAGAATCAATTTTATTTTTTTCAGAACTAGAGAGAGCGCTTGGCAGAAAATGTGAATTTGGAGCAAAAAGTACAGAATTATCAATAAGATTCAAGAATAGATTGTATTTTTATGATTTTTTTGACGAAAAAACTAACACTATAATTGAATATAATGGTTCAGCATATCATGCTCCAGAAAGATTAACTGAAGAAGAAAAAATAAATTGGAAAAATAAATATGGATTAAGTTGGAACGAAGTAAACGAAAAAGATGCCAGAAAGCTTAATTCCGCAAAAGAAATGGGATACAACATAATTGTTGTATGGGATTACGAAGTTAAATCAAAAATGAGAAGAAAAGAAAAAATAAAAGAAATAATTAATATCCTAGGAAATAAACAATGAAAGTTAGAAATGTGAAGATGAAGCAGCCGCAATGGTTTGAGTCTGATAATAAGATTTCTATAAAAACATCGGAAGGGATTACTGATGTAAATAAATTTTATTTTAACGGATATGCGGAAGTTCTTGATTTAATAATGATCAAGGGAGAGTCCGTCTTCTCTATAAGATGTACGGCAAATCATAAGTTTCTAACGAAAGAGCATGATTGGGTTAAGGTGATTGAGCTCATTTCAGGAATGGAGCTTACAAATGGCTGGTATGTCGAATCTGTGATGGCGACAGGCGAAATTATGCCAACTTTTGATATTGAAGTTCCAACGACACATGATTATGTTCTTGAAAATGGGGTGGTGACACATAACTCATCCTCGATTATTCTAGGAAATACCTCGCCTTCTATAGAACCGTTTAAAGCAAATTGTTACAGACAGGATACACTGTCAGGTTCATATATGAACAAAAATAGGTATCTAGATCAAATAATAAAAGATATGTGTTCTAAAAATTCAAAACTTGATTATCAAGATATTTGGTCAAGTATTATTTCAAGTGGCGGCTCTATTCAAAATTTAGATATTTTTGATGATTGGACAAAATCTGTATTTAAGACAGCAATCGAAATTGACCAGAGATGGGTAATTGATCATGCGGCAGATAGGCAGCAGTTCATTGATCAGGGTCAGTCAGTCAATGTATTTTTCAAGCCCGATACCGGAATTAAATATCTTCATGCGGTACACTTTACGGCATGGAAGAAGGGCTTAAAAACTCTTTATTACTGCAGATCGGAAAAAATCATCAAGGCAGATAAGGTTTCTCAGAAGGTAGAAAGAAATATTATAGAGGAAATAGATATAAAGCAGCTTGCCGAAGGTGGAAACGAATGTCTTGCGTGTGAGGGATAAAATGATAGACCTTATTGTTGGATGCATGTTTTCTGGTAAATCAGAGGAACTAACCAGAAGATTGAGGAGAGCAGAAATTGCAGGATTAAAGGTTGTTGCATTTAAGCCATTTATGGATAATAGATATGACGGTACAAAGATAGCGTCACACTCATCTATCACTTTTAATGCAAGATGTTTTGAAGATCTTGATGATTTGTTTATGATGATTTTGGAATCCAAGGAAGAGTTTGGGAAGTTTCCGGATGTAGTTGGAATTGATGAGGCACAGTTTTTATCTACAGATGCTATCTCAAAGATAGAGGCATTCGCTGATAATGGAATTCATGTAATTCTTGCGGGACTTGATATGGATTACAAAGGAAAGCCTTTCGGACCGATACCTCAGTTAATGGCAATATCGGATAATATAACAAAATTAAGCGCTATTTGTGTAGCTAAAGATGAAAACGGTATTATTTGCGGTAAGGATGCGACACGATCTTATAGAATTATTTCGGCAGATTCGGGAAAATTAATTCAGGTTGGTGCAGCCGATTCTTATGAGGCAAGATGTAGAAAGTGCTGGTCTAAATGATTTATCTTTATGTAAAAACACATAATAAGACTGGATTAAAATACTTTGGAAAAACATCCAGAAAAGACCCATATTCTTATTTTGGTTCTGGAAAATATTGGATAAGGCATTTAAAAAAATATGGCTATGAATTTTCTACAGAAATAATCGGAAAATTTGAATCAGAAGAAGATTGCTCTGAATTTGCAATGAAATTTTCTATTGAAAATAATATAATAGATTCTGATGATTGGGCAAACTTAAGAAATGAAAATGGCCTAGATGGAGCGCCAATCGGAAATATATTATCTGAAAGTGTCAGAAGAAAAATATCAGCCTCTTTATATGGGAGGTCAAGTCCAAAAAGCAAATATATTATGAAGGAATCAGGAGAGTCCAGGTCTGAAAGAACTAGATTGCAAATTATAAATACAAGATGGGTTAATGATGGATTAATAAACAAAAGAATTAATAAAAATGATGCAATTCCAGATGGATGGGCTCTCGGTAGAGCGAACTTGAAAATAAAAAATAATAAGATTGCAGAGATAAATAAATCTGGAAATAATACAAGAGGAAAAAAGATATATAATAATGGGATTAAGCACGCATACTTTTTTGAAAGGGAGCAGCCTGATGGCTGGAGTCCAGGGAAGATGGAGGGATACCAGGGTGGCACCGGATCTCATAGAAAGGGAAAGAAGCTAAATGAAGGAGAATGACGTGAAAAAAAATGATATAAAAAAACCAAAATTAACAGAAGAACGTAATTCATTTCGACCATTTTTCTACCCTTGGTGTTATGATGCTTGGCTCCAACATGAGCAGGCCCACTGGTTATTTTCTGAAATTCCCATGTTGGAGGACGTAAAAGATTGGAAGAACAATCTAAATGACAATGAAAAACATTTTCTAACAAATATATTTAGGTTTTTCACAGCCGGTGATATCGATGTTGCTGGTGGTTATGTGAAGAATTATCTTCCAGTATTTCCTCAACCAGAAGTAAGAATGATGCTTTTAGGATTCGCGGCACGCGAGGCAATCCATATTGCGGCTTATTCCCACTTAATTGAAACTTTGGGTATGCCGGAATCAACTTATAATGAATTCTTGGAATACAACGAAATGAAAGAGAAGCACGATTACGTAGAAAGCTTCTCATTACAAGATGAAAAAACAATCGCACAACAGATTGCTGTTTTTTCTGCATTTACAGAAGGTATGCAGCTTTTCTCATCGTTCATCATGCTTTTAAATTTTCCAAGACATGGAAAGATGAAGGGGATGGGACAGGTAATTTCTTGGAGCATTGTTGATGAAACCATGCACACAGAATCCATGATTAAACTGTTTCGTACATTCGTTGAAGAAAACAGGCATATATGGAATGATGACCTAAAATCTCAGATTTATACCATAGCAACAAGAATGGTTGAGCTAGAAGATAAGTTTATTGATTTAGCATTCTCTATGGGGGAAATGCAAGATCTTAAACCAGACGATGTTAAAAAATATATTAGATATATTGCTGATAGAAGGCTAATCTCTCTCGGGCTGAAAGGCATTTTTAAGGTAAAAAAGAACCCCTTACCATGGGTTGAAGAAATGATTAATGCTCCCATTCACGGTAACTTCTTCGAAAATAGAGTTACCGACTATGCAAAAGGCGCTCTAACGGGATCTTGGGGCGATGTTTGGGCTCAGGATTGATAGTTAGACTTGGATGAGCTGGCGACATTAAGGCCAGCTCCAATAATTTCATACTAATGTTTTCCATTCAATCATGAATTATCATAAAATAAAAAAATTAGCCATAGCTTTAAAGAGTTTATCAGCCAAAGATGAATCAAAAAAAGCTAATAATATTTTTGATGTTATGGCTAAAGACAAGACCGTGATAGATACAAAAGAAGAACTTTTTAATGCCCTAAAAAGAAAAAAATTTAAAATTTTTATTGATTCACCAAAGGGAAGCAAAAAAGGATTCGGCTCTAAAAAAAGAGTTTTGCCATTTGACTATGGTGAGATCTCCGAATTAATAAATCCATCAGATGACATGGGCTGGGATGTTATAATTCCTCCATCTCAATCATCAGATGACTTTGAAAAAATTTATCCAATAGGTGTTATAGAAATTAATCCGGATAAGGAGATATGGAGAGAGAAAGCCGACAAGGCCCCTCCAGTTGGAAATGACAAAATTATAATATCTAAAGATGGTAAAATATCAGAAGAAGACAAGGAAATTATAGAATCTTTTTTTTATAAAATGTGGCAATTTAAAGATATTGATTGGTTGTAACTATATCATCATTATCTGAAAATTGCTAGTATGTGCTCTGGAGAGCAAATCACTATTAATTATATCATATAAAAAAGAGAGCGATTTGAATATTACTTTCCTAGCAGATAGAGATTACTGGCGTCAAATAATTGATGACGAATGTAATTCTTGGATAAAAGAAAATCTAAAAAATTTAGATTTAGATCTCGATATTGTTTACGGAAAAGACAAGCATAAATCCGTCAGATATTTGATTGAGAATGATTTAGCAATCGAGTACTCTCAGAGGGATTATTCCGTTCATATTTTTAAAAAAAACACCAACCTGGCTTGGTGGAAGGTTATTTCTATACAATTAAAAAGAGACAAAGACGGCTCTTTTTATAATGAAATTGTTGTTGATGCAGAGTCTGTTATAGCGAAACAGGGGAAGGTAAAAGAGAAAAATAAAAAATGAATAAAGACCAAACTTTAGTTTTGGATACATCGTCTATTTTAAATCAGCCCATGATATTTTCCATAGTTGAAAATACAAGATTTATTATTCCAGTGGAGGTTTTGGAAGAGCTTGATAATGCAAAAACAAAGCCAGATTCAGTTGGTTATAATGCAAGAAGGGCTAATAAAATTCTCGACCAATTCAGAAAAGATTCTGATGTCACCAAAGAATTTAATATAGATAATCATAATTCCATACTAATAAGCTTTGATTCAGATATCTCTACTTTACCATCCTCATACTCTCAAAATTTTGATGCAAAAATAATAGCTACTGCCAAGAAATATTCTGAAAGATTCGCTAACTTGTTTTTAGTCTCATCAGACATATCAATGAGAATAAAAGCCGCCGCAATAGGTATCGAATCTCTATCGGAAGACGACGTTATATTTGGCGACGAAGATATTGAGTCAAACAGCATTCAGACTGTATATGCAGCACATGAAGAGATTGAGCAATTTTATCAGGATGGGACGCTGCCCGTTGAGTACGCAACTTTCTACGATCAAAAATTTAATCCAAACGAATGCTTAGTTTTAAAATCACCAGAAGGATCGAGCGCTCTAGGTATCTATAAGAATGGGTCTATAAATAAGTTAAGATTGACTGAAAAGAAGGATTTCAATCTTCTCTCTATGAGCCCAAAAAACAAAGAGCAGAGGTTTGCAATAGAATTATTGCTAGATCAGTCTATACCGCTAGTTTCGCTTTGCGGTTTAGCTGGAAGCGGAAAGACAATGTTAGCAATTGCTGCAGCAATGCAAATGTTAGAAAAAGGACAATATGAAAAAATCGTTCTCACAAGGCCAGTTGTAAGTTTGTCTACAAATATAGGTATGTTACCTGGAGATAAGAACGAGAAAATGAAGCCATGGGTTCAGCCAATATTTGATAATATAAAATGGATGCTCAAGGGAGGAGATATGTTTATAAACCTCCTCCTTGAAAAGGGAAAGATTGAAGTTGAGTCACTTTCCTACATAAGAGGTAGAACATTCCCAAATACCATTTTTATTGTTGATGAATGTCAGAACACAACGATATCCGAAATAAAAGCTGTAATTACAAGAATGGGGTATAACTCAAAATTGATTCTGACTGGTGATATTGAGCAGATCGACTCTCCAAAAATAGATGTTTTTAACTCTGGATTGTCCACAGTGGTAAACAAGTTCAAGACAAGCGAACTTGCAGCCCACATTACACTCACCAAATCTGAAAGATCTGAGCTTGCCGCCCTCGCCGCAAAAATATTGTAAATAAGCTTTGAAATCTGGTAAAATACTTTCTATGAAAGTAAATTTACAGAATCAAGAATATTTTGAAGTAAAACTCAATCCTCAAAAAGATGCCGTAAGATTCTCCATCAAAACAAAGCTGGATGAAGAGTCATACGGCATTATTACTTGCGAGGTCCATCCAAAGGATGTAGATAGCGTTATAACTGAATTGATAAAATTTAAATCGGAGCTGAAAAATGTCAAAGTTTGATTGCAGCAAAAACTGCAAAAAAACAGCTCAAATGAGAGTCAGCAAGTATTGCACTGGCGAAGCCACCATTTCCGATGGAAAGATTTTATTTGGATGTGATGAAAAAATCAGCTGCTCTTCTGCAAAGGAAATAAATTTTAATAATTGTCTTTTTTGGGACGCCGGAATAGATACCCAGTGCATCTCTTGCAATCTTGTTTGCGATAAGAATAAAAATGAAAATATAAAAAATATAAAATCACAAAAAGACATTATAAAATCAATGCTTGATGTCTTTGGACCAATGGCAGCTATGAATGGCCAGTCAACAAAAAATATAAATGATATGTCTGGTAAACTGAACGATGATAATTTTAATCCAAATAATTTAGCAGAAGTTGTTCAAATTACTAATTATGCGAAGACTCTATTAGAAGCCGTTGTTTCAGGTAAGAAGGTTGATTTAGCTGAGTTTAATAGTGTTAAAGATCATGTAATAAAAAAATATAAAAAAATAGAGGAATAAAATGAGTTGTGGATGCAATAAGAAAGCTACCGTGAAAAAAATTAATAGCACTGGTGGCGCAGTAAGCTCTCCTCAGCCGATAACAAAAAAAATGCCTCTAGTTACAACCAATACCAGCAACGGCGTAAAGAAGACAGCTCTAGCCAACGCATCAAAAAAGATAAGTAAGAGGTAATTCCTATGACCATGATGAGATTGTTTGAAAAAACAGCAACAACTACAGCAGATATAGACGGAACTGTCGAGATAGAGCTTGACATGGAAACAGGAGGGTATAGCGCCTCTGTTGAAATTGTCAGAGTTACTGCTCAGCATCTCGCAGGATCTGCAGCTACATTCCAGGTCTCAATAGGAAATATTACAGGATTTGTTGCTGGCTCTATAAATCAAAAATATCTCAGCGGCGTAACCGCCGTTGCAAATACATTGGATGAGTCCGACACATCGGCCTATTGTGTTACATCAACTTCAGGAAAACTATTCTTAAAGTTTTTAACTAGCGCAGGAAGTGACAACCAATTTGCATATTCAATTATGTATAAAAGGTAATGCTAGGAGAGGAGCACTTACAATCCTTGGTTGTTTGGGCCTACTCGAAAGGCTTTACTGTTATTTTTGATAAAAAAGGTGGTGATAATATCTGCTTTTTCTCGAAGACCATAGAGATTATGGAATCTAGAGGCCTTGAGGAAAAGCTGTATATATTATCTCATGAATGTGGTCATATCTTAGCCAAGAAGAAGTCCACAAATTTTATAAATGAAAAACATAAACTGGTGGAAAGAATTTCCGAAGAAATAGAGGCTTGGAATAGGGCCGAAAAGCTTTTAAGAAGACTGAACATTCCTTTTGATCTTGATAAGTTTCAAGAAATGAAATATAATGCTTTGGATAAGTACTGTAAGAAATATCCAAATATTTCCTGAGCTAAGCTTCCGCTCCACCATAATTTGCTAAGAGAATCCCTTCTAATATATTCTCATCATTTGTTGAATCTACGGAAACTTCGGTCTTTACCACGTCTTTGTGTGTCAAAAGTTTATTTATAACTTTTGAAATCTCCCTCATAACTATATCTTTTTTGTCCTCCTCTACCTCCAAAATGCCCGATATAGAGAATTCGACAAAGACTTTACTACTCATGCAGTCTCCTTCACAATATTTTCTTATTAGTCTATTTACGGATTAAAATAGAATCGGTAAAATTAGAGGGATAAGGAGAATTCATGAAGATGCCGATTGTTAAAGTGAAGAAATTGGACGATAAAGCAGTTATTCCATCAAGAGGGCATGATACCGACTCAGGATGGGATTTAACCCTAATAGGAATTCATAAAATTAAGGGCGACACAATTTTTTTCAAGACAGGGCTTCAGGTGGAGCCTCCCACAGGACACTATTTCGAGGTATATCCACGAAGCTCAATATCAGAGCTGCCATTCATGTTGGCAAATTCAGTTGGAATTATAGATGAGTCCTATCGTGGAGAGATCCTGGTTCCAGTAAGAGTTTTGCACGGTGATGTTGGAAATGGTTCGGAGAAAACTCAATATCCGGGAGGTATGATTAAAGCTTTGGACGCAAGGCCTGCATCTATGTCTGAGGTTGCCAACCTTATTCTATCAAAGAAGCCAAAGCTTATGCAAATGATTCTGAGAAAGCGCCTAGAGTTCTCTATTCAGGAGGTCTCGGACACTCTGGCGGAGACCGCCAGAGGTGATGGTGGCTTTGGAAGCACAGATTCGTAAATAATAAAAACTATCTCCATCTAATTAGAAGATATTCTATACTAATAAAAAATCAATGTTTGTTCGACAAAAAATTAGATGGAGATAGCTTATGCCGAGAGCTTATAATACAAGAGTTATTACAATAACAGGCAATCCTTCGGACGAAGCTGAGGTTGAGTCGCTTGCAACTACAGCGCTTACTACTTCAGTAATTTATTCTAATGCGATAGATGTATATGGTTTTTCCACGGTTGATTTTTCGCTAAACCTTACATCATCGGCCTCACCAACATTGGCTGGAGTTGAAATATTTCCTCAGTGGTCTACAGTCGCAACACCAGCATCTGATGCAGATTGGACTCCATATCTAAGGGAGGAGTTCAATATGGCTTCTTCCCCAACTGCTGATGGCCAGGGAACCGAGAGCGTCTATTCGGCCTTAATTCCTGTCTCTGGAGGTTCTATACCAACAAGAAAGGTCGGAATCACCCTGAAGACCAAAGGTCTTTGGATTAGGATTGGTTGCAAAGGTGATGCGACAGTTTCAGATGTCGATTTCCAAGTATTTAGTTTGCGAAGATCATAGGTCACGGAGGGGTGTATGTTATTTTGTGAAGGTTTTGCTCACGGTTTGATGGATGCTTTTAATGGATATTGGACTTCTCCGAATCCAGGTGCTTTTGCTTTAAGTTCTTCAACAAAGCATCAGGATGTTTTAGGGAACGGTAGCGGATATTCTCTAAGAACTGCCGGCTTTTTTGAGTCGTCGACAACCCACATGTTTGGCAACGGAGATATGTGGGTTCATCTAGCAATGAAATGTGATACAAATTCTTATTCTATATTAAAATTTCTAAGAAACGGAGAAAACCAAGCATCGATAACAGTTGACTCCGGAATTATAAATTTAAGGCTTGGAAACTTTGACGGAACGATATTGGCTAGCTCGGCGCCAATAATCCTTTCTAATACTTGGTATTTTTTCTGGATCAAACTTGATGCTCAATCATCAGGAACTATGGAGGTTTATGTCAATGGAGATCCTACACCGGCGGTATCTTTTTCAGGAGACTGCCAGAACGCAACCCTCACCGAATGGGATCAATTTTCATTTAGAGGTGCTTTCGTAACCAATGTTTATTGGGCGGATATAGTTACTTTTACTGATGCGGAAAAAACAGCGGAATTTGGCTCTACCTTTCCGGAGTTATTTATACCAGCAATAGTACCAACCAGTGATGATACAAATGATTTTACTGGTGGATATGCCGAGGTAGATGATATTCCATGGTCCACCTCCGATTACGCTACCTCAATTACGGTTGGCGACGAGCTAATCATGAATAATTCTGGTTTAGCATGGACTCCAAGTTCTGTTCATGGTGTGGCGATAACAAATTACTTAACCAGAAGTGGATCGATCTATTCTTTTCAACCTAGGTTAAAATCTGGCGCTGCAGATTTTACGGGAGCCACTTTCGATCCCATGGCCGGCGGCCAATATGTTCAGAGGCAGGAGATGATTCAATTGAATCCAGATGGTCCTGCCCAATGGACATATGCGGATGTTACCAGCGCTAAATTTGGCGTAAAGACGGTGTAAGATGGCCGATGAGGGTAATGTTGCTGGCTCAAACCTATATGTAGTATCTCAAAATGAGCCGGCAAGCAGAGTTGCAAGTTCTTCATTATATACAGTATCTCAGCCATCCAATACGGGCAGAGTTGCAAATTCTTCGTTATATACGGTCTCACAAGTATCTAATAAGGGCAGAGTTGCAGGTTCATCCCTATATGTCGTCTCTCAGCAAAATAATAACGCTAGATTATCCGGCTCTCTTCTTTATGTTGTCGCCAAGGGATTCGTTGGTCCGACGGCAGTAGTACCCAGCATAACTGGTACTGTTGGTCTTCCAGCGCTCTTTGATGCATCGGGATCTTCTGGAAGTTCGGGATACCCAAATTATTACAGATGGATTTGGACTTCACTTCCCGGCGGAACCGCTCTAACAAACAATGCATCATCGGAATTTCCTGATAATGGTGGGTCATCATGGATTTCGATGACCAATAACGAACTCCTTCTTCACGCCGAAGATGCAACAGACTCTTCGGGTAATGGAAATACAATATCAGTATCGGATATTACGCTAGGAGCTTTGCCAGGAAAGGTTGGTCAATATTCCTGGGGCTATGATAATACTTCTTCACGAGCAGCATTATCATCTCCTATAAATTTTTCAGGAGATTATACAGTTTCGTTCTGGTTTTATAATTTAGGTGCCGATGGTTTATATCGCTCTTCGATGTGCGCAAGCTCTGGAGAGTTCCTTCCAATGGTTGTAAACCCATCTGGACAATTAGGGCTTTGGAATGGTTCGTTTGTAGGTTCTGGGCAATATATGTATGCCATAGATTTTTCCGGATGGCATCATGTAGTTATAACTGCATCAGGAACTACAACAAAATGGTATCTTGATGGTGAACTTTATGGAGAATGTTCTGCGAAAATTAGTCAGAGCTTAGGTTACATTGGAAATAATGGATTTTACAGTGAAAGATTTGCGGATAGAATAGATGAATTTTCAGTTTGGAGTAGGATCCTTACTCCAGCAGAGATTTCCGCCTCATATCTATTCCAAACGCAATCTTTTGCAAATTATGGCCAGACCTTTACATTTGTTCCAGATGTTGCTGGAACTTATGAGGTTACAGTAAGAGCGTTTAATGGCCCAATCGATTATTATGATGAGGTAGTCGCTCAAGCAATCATTTCGTCGCCACCAAGCGGGATGGTGTTTTCACCGCAAGGTCTACAGGGCGATATGTCGAATCTATCGCCATACCAAGGTAATATCAATCTGCAAGGCGATGGTACATCATTACAATAAAATCTTTCTAATTACTAATATAAGAATAATGTTTATCTGGTGAAAATTATGAAAGATAACGAAGATTGCGACTGCGGGATTTGCAGCAATTGCTCTCCAAATTCAGAAGGGGAGATAGTTGTTTTTCCAGAGATGGTTCTCTCTGTAATTCCAGAGGAATTAGGACTGAATTCCTCAATTACAAGACTTATAGATCAGATTCCAGGACATGAGGAAGGTATAATTCTTCTTAATGAGCTTAGGATTAATTCTGGAATAATAAAAGTTGCAGCAAAGCACAAACCAAACAATCCAAAATTATGGAAAAAGTGCTTGTCAGAAGCAAAGAAAAGATATGAGGTCTGCCCTTCAGCTTATTGTAATGGTTTTGCGGCAAAGCTTTATAAGAGGAAAGGCGGAACCTGGAGAACTATAAAGAAATAAAAAGAGGATATCATGTCAACGATAAGACCTAAGAAAGATGCGCAAACTTTAAATGGATACCCGGTAAGTACAGATGAGCCTACATCTGGAGACGCACTTGTCTGGGATGGTTCTCAGTGGGCTCCGACCGCAGGAGGGGGCGGAACGGGTACTATAGGAGGAACAATTGCCTCGGGGGAGATTGCGTTTGGTTCGGGCGTAGATACCATAGGAGGATCGGCAAATTTAACTTGGAACGGGAATACCGTTTTTGTAGAGTCTCCTGTTGATGCAAGCGGAATCACCATACAGGATACTGGGGTTACAGTAATTACGGATTTGCAGTCTGGCGCAATAAATATGACTAGCGGATTCGATCAGGCTTATGTGAGCGGAAAGGATGTTCTTTTACGTTTTACGGCAGATACTGCAGGCGGACTGATCGCAACAATAGCAGCAATTGATGAGACTTCTGCTCTTGCTCCCTTAGATCTTGAAATTGGAGAGTTGCAAATTGGTGGAGTTAGCGGTGTTGCTGGCCAAGTTCTAACCTCCAATGGACCTGGATCATCCCCATCTTGGCAGGCTGGAGGCGGTGGGGGTGCCGCAGGAGCTGCAAATGAGATCCAATACAATGACGGATCCAACGCCTTCACTGCATCTTCTGGTCTAACTTTCGATGGAACAACTCTGGCAATAAACAGCATTGGACCATCAGCTCTTACCGTCTCAAGCACGATAGACGGACAGTTTTTGGATGTAAACACCAGCCTCTATCAGCTGACATTACTCGATCCAACTCAGCTTCCATTGAATGTAAATGCAACACTAGGGCCGAGCGATCTCGCAATATTCGATGATAACGTAAGCCAGTCTGGTAATGTGCAGGCAGGACTAGTTGGCGTCTTTGATAACTCAACGACGAATAATCTAAAAATGATTATTCCTGCTGGTGTCGGAACAATCAAGAGTGAGGATGCGCTATCCATCGCTCAGGCTCTCAATCTCTCGATTGGTGAGCTTCAGATAAATACAGATCCAGGAACTTCTGGCTATGTCCTAACTTCCAACGGTGCAGGTCTTGCTCCAACTTGGCAAGTTTCAAGTGGAGCTGGTTTTGGCAGTAAAGTTCTTCTCTGCGTTGAGGGCGGTTCTTACGCCACACTGCAGGCAGCAGTTGATGCCGCTGGAGCAGAAGATGTAATTCTCGTTGGACCCAAGGCAACGGGCGACTGGGGTAATGTCATACTAAATGTTGTAAATAAGCCCCTCACGATTGCAGCCGTTTCAGGCTCAGGACCAAACAAGATTGTTGCAGTTGGCTCCATTACTTACGATCTTGGAAGCGCAGGTCCCGCTCTAAACGTCAATCTTAACGAGACTTATCTCCACGGCCTCTACATTCAGGGGTCATTCGCTGCCGGCTCAGCCCTAACTCTCACGGGCGGCGCCAGCTATCCAGGAAGACTTCGCTGCTACGGCTGCTACATTCTCAATACCAGCGCTACAGGTACTGCGGCTGTAACTAATAGCAATCAGGGAACGAACTCAAGTCTTTATCTTGACTCCTGCGTAGTCTCTCTGTCTAATAGTTCTGCGGGATCCGCAATCGTTCAGACTGCTGGCTATACAGTAATTAGAAATCGCTGTGATGTGGGTGGTTCGCTGGCGGTTGGTGCAACAGGAAATGCCATCAATGTCTCGGCCGGCACAATGGAGATCTATGATAGTTATATTTCGATCTCACGAGCTGTGCCAACAATCAATGTCACAGGAGCAACAACATTCGTTTCGGTTGGATACAGCACTGTGCTTAACAGCTCAGACGCTGCAGGAGCATGTTGTGCTTACATTGGAACCTCTGGGGCGAGATTTGGCGCAGGCGATGCAACTCTCGCTGCAGGATCCACCCTTCCAACATCAGCGGTTGCAGTGTCTGGCGTTGCAGGCGGCAGCTTCATCTATGCAAACGTCAGTTTCTCGTTCGTATCTACAGTCTCCACGGTGACTCCCACTGCAACGCCTCAATCTGGAGGTCTATTCTCTTACGGGCTGTCCGTAGGATCTCTTCTAGCAACGACATTCGTCGTTAACTCAACCGGTAATATTACAAAGCTCAATAACGTTACCACATCATTCCCATCTGCACAGGGAACTGCGAACCAAGTTCTTACAAATAACGGTTCCGGAACGTTAACCTGGGCGAACGGAAACCTCCGCACACTCG
>Ga0214921_10006029_pt1 | contig 16822 bp, 16 predicted proteins | sample LL1505_MetaG_FD_177992 | JGI IMG/M metagenome (GOLD analysis project Ga0214921, IMG submission 177992) | Freshwater microbial communities from Lake Lanier, Atlanta, Georgia, United States - LL-1505 | ecosystem: Environmental > Aquatic > Freshwater > Lake | place: USA: Georgia | collected...
TTCGCGCTGCAATGCCTTGAGCTGCTCGCGTTCGCTGCTGCTAAGCCCTTCGCGCTGGCCGCTGTCGACCTCATAGCGTTTGACCCAGTCACTGAGCGTTTGCGGTACGCAGCCGATCTTGGGCTGGCATTCCCCCAAACCTCTAGACATTTTTCATAGCGCAGTTTGACGCTGCCGCTCGAACTCAAGGGGGCTGAGCTGATCGAGATGCTTACGACGTCGAACACGATTGTAGAGACCCTCTATGTAATCGAAGATTTCTGACTTGGCCTGCGCTCTTGTGCTGTAAACCCGCTTCTTGATTTTTTCGCTCTTTAAGGTGCTGAAGAACGACTCAGCCACCGCCTTAACCCAGCAGTTACCCCGGCGGCTCATGCTCGGACTCAGGCGGTTGTCTTTGCACCAACGGTTGAACTCATCGCTGCCAAATTGATTGCCCTGATCCGAATGAATGATCACCGAGTCTTTGGGCCTTCTGCGCCACACCGCCATCGTTAGCGCATCGGGTACCGAGCTCGTTTGCATGCGAGACCCCATACTCCAGCCCACCGCCGCACATGAGTACAAGTCCAGTACGGCCGCCAAGTACAGCCATCCCTCATGGGTGCGGATTTAGGTGATATCCGTCACCCACGCTTGGTCAGGCTCTTGGTACTGGAATTGGCGTTGCAACTGGTTTGGCGCAACAAGTGCTGGCCTACCCACTTTGTACCTGGGGCGCTTGTAGCCGCGTACTGACTTGATATTCGCCGCGCGCATCAACCTCGCTACGCGGTTCTCGCCGCAGGCTACTCCCGCCTCGCGCAGATCACAGAAGATGCGTGGGCTGCCGTAGATGCCCATGCTTTGATCCAAGAGCTGTCTGATCTTCACCTTCAACGCATCGTGAGCCTTGGCCCTTGGTGACAGCGGCGCATCCAGCCACGCGTAGTAGCCGCTGCGGTGAACCTTGAGCACACGGCACATGCTGGTGAGTCGGAATTCGATTCGGTGCGCTTGAATGAAAGCGTACTTCACCCGAACTGCTTGGCAAAGTACGCGGCTGCCCTTTTTTAGGATGTCGCGCTCCTCTGTGGTTCGCCTGAGTTCGGCCTTGAGCGCAGAAATCTCCGCCTGCATGGCTTTGAGATCACTGGTGCGGAATTCATCGACCTTCTTGAACTTGCTTACCCACGTGTAGAGCACGTTGTCTGAAATCCCAAGTCGCTTGGCCGCGTCGACAACAGAGTGCCCCTTGTCGACGACTTGTTTGACGGCCTCGGATTTGAAATCAGGGGCATATTTCGATCGCTGCATTTGTAATTCTCCATTTCAGTTTTGACATCATTATTTGTCTACTGATTTGGGGGAATGCCACCAGGCCAGAGTCAGCAGCTGCGCCAATATGCGGATTCATGCTAATATGGTTGGCTAATGACTGGATGCGTTTTAGGGTCGGAATTAGTAGTGCTATCTCGCACGAATGACCGGCGCGGTAGTTGCGGTTCCCACTTCAACCATTAAACCCCGATCAATCACGCTGGCGTTGACACTCGCCAGCATTTGAATAGTAAACTGCTGCGCTTCAAGAATATGGCGAATCCTCAGGATAGTGCATGCATCCGGCAACGGAGTATTCCCTGCAACAAGCTGCGCAAACTCGCTAAACAAAGCCATGTCATGCACGGCCTCTTCCATGGCTGGGTCGCTCAGACCAACCCACTGTTGCATGAAGTGAACGCGCAGCATGGTGGACGCTGGGAACGGCAATCTTCTTATCTTACTCACAGGAGCGTGGAAGTAAATCAGCGCAAACACAATGCTGTCCACGGCACAACCAGGTTCATCTCTTCCGAAAACTCACGCCTGCGTGTGCATTTGGTGACCAATTCAAATCCGATAGTGGTACAGGTAGTTTGTTTCATTTACCTATAACGCTTGAGTCATTCCTGTGGATAACTTGTGTAAAGATTTCATAAATATATTTTAGGATTTCGAATGTTTGAGACATGTAATACCCCTCTAAATGAAGGCCCGGCAGGCTCTTTCGTGGGCAAAAAGGTCTGGATCACCGGTCATAAAGGAATGCTGGGTTCCGCCCTGGTCCGCAGCTTTGCCCTTGAAGGGGCTGAGCTTCTGCTAGCTTCGCGCGCTGATCTTGACTTGACTAACCAGGCCGCTGTCCTGGCATGGATGGAAAAGTATCGCCCTGAGCTGATTTTTCACGTCGGCGCCAAGGTTGGCGGGATTCAAGCCAACGCAACGCTTCCCGCGGACTTCCTTCGTGAGAACTTGATGATCCAGTCAAACGTCATAGATGGCGCCATGCGCACTGGCGTTCAAAAGCTGGTGTTCGTCGCCTCCAACTGCGCCTACCCCACCAATGCAACACAGCCGATTTCGGAGGACGCTCTGCTGACGGGGCCGCTCGACAACAACATTCGCGCCTATGCCGTGGGCAAGATCGCCGGCATAGAAATGTGCCGAGCGTATCGCAATCAATACGGCTGCAATTTCATATCGGTGATTCCACCCAACCTGTATGGGCCCGGCGACAACTACCATCCCCAGCACAGTCATGTGGTTGCGGGTATCCTTCGGCGCACGCATGAAGCCAAGACGGCAGGCAAATCCGAGTTTGTTGTGTGGGGCAACGGTACGCCTAGGCGCGAAATTCTGTACGTCGATGACCTGGCCGACGCCATGAAATGCATCATGTTGGCACCAGCAACGCACGACCTTTACAATGTCGGCTACGGTCACGACTTGGCCATATCAGAAATCGCCAGCACCATCGCGGATGTCATCGGATTTAAGGGAGCGATCGTGTACGACACATCCAAGCCCAATGGAACTATGCGCAAGCTACTCGACAGCAGCCGCATCCAGTCACTTGGCTGGAAGCCCAAAGTCGAAGAAAAAGCCGGACTTCTCGCCGCCTACCAGGACTTGCTGCACCTACTGCAAACACCGGAGCTGGGCGCGCGTCTTTGAAGCGCCGCCCCGTTATCGCTAAATTTGCTTCGGCAAAGCGTTCGGAAGCTGCCGCAGTTAGAGCAACCCATGACGTGCCCATAACAGTCAAAAAGGAATAAACAGTGCGGGAAGACTTTTCGTTGCCAAAGGACGCCATCGGCCGTTTTGCCGTCGTCAAACTATGGGCCGAGATCAAAACGGCTGAAGACGAATGCATCGCACGGCTCAAAATCGCCGCGCAGGCACTGGGAATCGAATGCGTGGAAGTTAACTCAGACGGCGGCCTGCTTTCTGCACCCGAAGTGAAGGTATCGAAGGCCAACGTGGACTTCGTGCTTCATCTTCACTACGACACGCCCAAACAGTACGACGCCTTTTCCTTCGTGGCCTTGTGGAACCCGCTGGAGTTTTATCACTGGTGGGGTTATACCCGCACTTCGCGCAACCTCACTACCCACGACGACTTCATCAGTTGCAGCTCAGATGCGGCTGACGACCATGTGGCGCGAATGGTGCGCACCACCTCCACCCACCTGCCGGCCCGCTTTCACCTTTACCACTCGACGGCCGACGTGATGCATCCGCCCTCCCTGGGTGACAGCAAACTTTTTTACTCCGGCATCAACTGGGAGGCCATCAGCGGCGGGAAGTCGCGCCACCAGGAAGTGCTTAAACGTCTCGACGAAACCGGCCTCCTCCGCATCTACGGCCCCACGATCTTCCAGGGTGTCAAAGTCTGGGCGGGTTACGACAGTTATGTCCGCGAAGTGGCTTTCGACGGCATTTCGATGATCGACGAAATATCGAAGGCCGGTGTAGCCCTCGTCCTATCGTCACCAGCGCACAGAGACTCCGAGTTGATGTCCAACCGCCTGTTTGAAAGCGTGTCGGCCGGCGCATTGGTTATTTGCGACGAAAACCCGTTTGCAAAAAAATTCTTTGGTGACTCGTTGCTGTACATCGATAGTCACTCACCGGTAGAGCAAATCCACACGGATATTACCGGCCACCTCGAGTGGACGCGAGCCCACCCTGACCAGGCGCTGGCAATGATTGCCAAAGCCCAGAACATTTTTCGCCAGAAGTTCACCCTTATCAGGAACCTGAGCGATCTTTACGGCGGACTTGCCGAACGCAAGAGGGAGTTGCTGGCGCGCCAGAACCCGCCTGAAACCCCTGCCCCCAAAGTCCGACTCCACCTTCTGATGCCCGGCTATGACGAAGCGGTTTTGCAGGGCCATATCAATAGCGTCAGCGTACAGGAATACGCCGACTTTTCACCCGCGTTGATTGTCGACAAACGCGCCGCTAATGCTTTCCGGCGCGAGATTGAAGTCGCCTTGGCTGCGGCCCCCGTCGCCATCGAACTGGTGGAACTCGACTACTTCAGTTACGGTATCCATCCTGAAATCAAAGCCAGACGGCGCTTGGGCAGCGTCCTTGCGCAACTGCTGGGCGCAACTGCCGGGTTTGATGCTTTTATGATCGTGGCGCCTAACGAAACACTTTTCTCCAACCACCTTGCTGTGCTGGCGGGCGCCCTGCAGCGGAAGCCTGACGTGCACTGCGCCGCTACCGCAGCCGTACTGTTCAATGGCGATGCGCCCGTGAATGACGTTCATGAGCTCCTCGACTTTGGCCATGTCAACCGCGCGGGACCGACCGGCTATGGCCGCTTTATCTTCCGGGTAGGTTCGATACCCAATGACATCAACATTGCACTTCCGTATCTAGATGGCCGTCCACTGGCGGTCCTGGTGGGGGACAACGCCATAGACCAGCAACTGCCGGCGTCCATCCTTATCTCCGTACAGCAAGACTTTCCCGAACGCACTTGGGACGACGCAGCTGAAATCGAGATCATTCACGCTTACAGTCCCCACGCCTTAAAACTCTCAACTGGCTTTGGTCCTCGCCCCGAACCGACAGCAATGCGGGCGCCCGTACCTGAGCCGACGCCAGTCCCTGAGCCGACGCCCGTCCCCGAGCCGACAGCCATGCGGGCGCCCGTCGTCAGCAAACTACAGCTTACCCTAAAGGCTTTTATTCTCCGGTGGGTTACCACGCAAATTCATGCAATCCGCAAGCAGGGATTGTCAGCGCGCCTCCAGGTTGTCAAGCGAAAGCTCGGCTTATGAACCCGCACGCGCCACATCCCGTTTCCTTGGGCTCGCTGGTACGCAACCTGTGGCAGCAGCGCGGCCTCATCCTGCATATGACCAAGCGTGACGTGATAGGCCGTTACAAGGGTTCGGTCATGGGTGTGCTGTGGTCACTGTTCAATCCACTGTTCTTGCTGGTGATTTACACCTTCGTTTTTTCTGTGGTTTTCAAGGCCCGCTGGGGCGCTGGCCCCGTTGAAAGCAAGTCAGAATTTGCCATTTTGTTGTTTGTCGGCATGATCGTGCACGCCTTGTTTGCCGAAACTTTAAGCCGGGCGCCTGGGCTGATCCTGGACAACGTCAGCTATGTGAAAAAAATCGTGTTTCCGCTGGAAATTTTGCCCGCTGTGGCCATCTGTGCGGCACTTTTTCATGCCCTCGTCAGCGTGTTTGTTCTAGCGGTTGTTTTTATTGTGCTCAATGGCTATCTGCAATGGACCGCCATATTTCTGCCGCTCGTACTGCTCCCGATGATAGTGCTGACTTTGGGGATCGCATGGGGGCTGGCCTCACTGGGAGTGTTCTTGCGGGATGTAGCACAGCCCATTGGCCTGATCATGACCGCATTGTTATTCGCCTCGCCGGTGTTTTATCCCCTCACTGCGCTACCTGAATTCATCAGGCCGTGGCTGATGCTGAACCCACTCACTTTTGTTATTGAACAAGCCCGTGCAGTACTGATTTTCGGTCAGTTGCCCAATTGGACGGGGATGGCGATCTATAGCTTGGTATCCGTTGCAATTGCATGGATGGGCTATGCCTGGTTCCAAAAGACTCGCAAGGGCTTTGCAAATGTCCTTTGATGGCATAGCAATTACGGTCGAGGGCGTGTCCAAGCGCTTCGAAATATACGCGCATCCACGCGATCAACTCAAGCAGTTCTTTTACCCGCGCTTCAGCCGGATGTTGGGACATGTGCCGCGACAGTATTTCCGGGAATTCTGGGCTCTCCAGGATATCAATATGGAGGTGCGGAAGGGGGAGTCATACGGCATTGTGGGCCTGAACGGTAGCGGCAAGAGCACGCTCCTGCAGATCATTACTGGGACGCTGTCCCCAACTTTGGGCAAGGTCACTACTCATGGGCGTATTGCAGCGCTACTTGAACTTGGCTCGGGCTTTCATTCTGATTTCACCGGGCGGGAAAACGTCTACATGAACGGTGCCCTGCTAGGTTTTAGCAGGGATCAAATAGATTCAAAATTCGAAGCCATTCAATCGTTCGCCGACATTGGCGACCACTTTGATCAGCCTTTGGTGACTTATTCGAGCGGAATGCAGATGCGGGTAGCCTTTGCAGTTGCCACGGCCTTTGACCCGGACATTCTCATCATTGATGAGGCCTTGGCCGTAGGCGACGCCTATTTTCAGCAGAAATGCTTTCACAGAATCGAGCGCTTTAAGGACGGAGGGGGAACCCTTTTGTTTGTGTCTCACGACGCTAATACCGTCAAACACTTGTGCAACAAAGCGGTCCTGATTAGCCACGGAAAATCCCTCAGCCACGGCGATCCAAAAACGGTAATTGACTTATACCAGGGCCTGGTCGCACAAAAAACGGACTTAGGCGACCGGGCGATCGTCGTTTCGCAAAACCAAAACACTCAGCCTACCGAATCCTCCGAGTCACTTGAGGCCAATGCGACTTGGACTAAAGCCACGACCATCACCACCAACAAAGACGCTGAACTGATCGACTTCAAGTTATTCGATGGCAGGGGTCAACAGGTGGTGCACATCGAGAGCGAAACTGCCTTGATTGTGCAGTACAGGATTCGGTTAAACAAGGACTTCGACCGCCCCGCTTTCGGCCTGATCGTGCGAGACAAAATTGGGCGATCCCTTTTTGAAACCAGTACCTATGCAATGAGGATGGAAGAAAAGCCGGTGGCGATGGGTAAAGGGGTGCTAGTCCGCTTTAAGTTCAACTTTAATTTGCGAGCTGGGCAGTATTCATTTTCGGTAGGCATCGCTGACAAAGGATTTTCGAGAAGCGAGTTTGAGGAGTACAGCCTCCTGATGCACGACGTAGAACAGATTCAGGTTCTTGAAGCTACCGACGCAAATTTTTACGGGGGAATCTTTAACATGAAACCCATCGTGGACGTTACCGTTTTAGATTAGTATGCTGCGTAAATTGTCAGAATTTCTCGCGGCTTTCCGCGCAACACCCCAACTGGTCGACTTGGTTTACACACAGACAGAACAGCTCGGTCATATTCGCGCATTGCTTCATGCGCAAGGGTCACAACTGAACATACAGGCAGAAAATCTCGGTCATATTCGCGCATTGCTTCATGCGCAAGGGTCACAACTGAACATACAGGCAGAAAATCTCGGTCATATTCGCGCATTGCTTCATGCTCAAGGGACAGAAGGCTTCTCTACTCCCCAGCTCACAATGATGAACCCCAGGTTCAGACGTAACGTCCTGCCCAACGACGACGCAGCTATGCACAAGCACCTCATGGCCATGTGGCGGTCTAGCTCAGATTCAATGATCGCCTACAAAGACCTCCTGGAAAGCGGCTTCCGCGTGTTCTCGCAAAACGACGAAGATGGTGTGCTGTTAAGAATTTTCAGTCACATCGGACTAACCAATCAGTACGTCGTCGAAATCGGCAGCAACTGCAGCGGCTCCGATCTGGGCATTCCTGAAAACATGTCTACAAATCTTATAGTCAACCATGGGTGGCATGGTGCTATTTTCGAAATTGATCAAACCGAGTGCGACCGGACCCGTTATTTCTTTGCTCGCGACCACGCAACTAAACACTTTCACGTGACGATCAACGAGCAGTCAGATTACTTTTCACCATTGGTCATCCAGAAGTCAATAAGCCCAGAAAACATAGATCAGGTGCTGCGAGACGCGCACGACGAGCCCGAACCGGACTTAATGGTCATTGATATCGACGGCGGGGATTACGCCGTTATACGCAGCATGAGCGCGGTAAACCCGCGGGTGCTGGTGATTGAGTTTGAAAAGCGCTTCAGAGATAGATATAGCGTCGTCCAGTTCGACAGCACCCAGTTCAGCAAAAAATGGTCCCAATCAGGTGCAGCCAGCTTACCCGCATGGGAAAAGCTGCTTGCCAACCGCGGCTACACCTTGTGCGCCATCGGATCCTGCGGCTTTAATGCTTTTTTTATCAGATCCGATGTTGCAATTGGTAAATTTTTACCTCTGACTTCCGGCGTAGCTTTTGACACCCATCCGACACTTTCCAAGGTGTCAGAGGACTTTTGGCTTTCACCCGATGAGACCTGGCAGTCGGTCTAATGAAAACGATGTCGAAAAAAAATACAGTGCTGGTTGTGGGTGGTGCAGGCTATATAGGCTCGCACATGGTGAGACATCTCCAAGATAGAGGACTTGCGCTTTTGGTTTTGGACGATCTGAGTTCAGGCTTTGCTGACGCAGTCTTAGGCGCAGAGTTGATTGTCGGCGATGTCGCAGATGCCGCGCTTCTGGACAGCATTTTTGCAACGCATCCGATCGATGCAGTCATGCACTTTGCCTCGTTCATTCAGGTTGGCGAGTCCGTTGTCAACCCCGCAAAGTACTACGAAAACAATGTCGCAAAGACCTTGGTATTGCTATCGGCCATGGTCCGGCACAACGTCAAAAGCTTCATTTTCTCGTCTACCGCCGCTATCTTCGGCAACCCGATCAGCCCCGTTATCGACGAACAGCACCCCCAAAGCCCAATCAACCCCTATGGCCGCTCTAAGTGGATGATCGAGCAATTGCTACAAGACTACGAATTGGCTTATGGATTGCAGTCTGTGTGCCTGCGCTACTTCAACGCGGCGGGGGCACAACCCGACGCCAGCCTGGGCGAGCGACATCAGCCTGAAACACACCTGATACCCCTGGCCATCAAGGCAGCGTTAGGGCAAGGTGGCGCGCTCAAGGTTTTCGGTTCTGACTATCCCACCCCCGACGGCACCTGTGTCAGGGACTATGTGCACGTGTGCGACCTGGCGAGTGCGCACCTGTTGGCAATGGAACATTTGCGCGCAGGCGGCAGCTCCTTGAGTCTGAACTTAGGCAGCGAATCAGGTTACAGCGTCAAACAGGTATTGGCTTGCGTCGGGGAGGTGGTTGGCAAAGCCGTCCCCCACGATGTGGTGGAAAGGAGAGCGGGCGACGCTGCGGTACTCGTAGCGTATGCGGCACTAGCACGCAGCACCCTGGGTTGGCAGCCGCAGTATCCGGCAATTGGTGATATTGTTGCGCACGCGGTGGCTTGGCACACTACGCACTAAGGCATTTACACCCTTCGATGCATGCCAGCAGAATGGGCTTTGACGCATCAGCTTGCGGAATAATTTTGAGTCATTTGAAAAGAAATTTTGAGGGGTCATGTAGATGGTCAAAACAAGTTTGTCAGTGGTAGTGCCTTGTTACAACGAGGAAGAAGGGGTCCGTGAACTGCATCGACGTGTCACCGCTATATGCCACGCATGTGTTGGTAAGGCGTACGAGTTGGTTCTCGTCAACGACGGCTCTAGCGATGACACCTGGAAGCTCATGTGCGAGTTGTCTGAACTCGACAAAAACGTAGTGTCCGTCAATTTGTCGCGTAACCACGGTCACCAACTTGCACTCTCAGCCGGCCTGCAAATGTGCAGGGGCGAGCGCATCTTTATCATCGATGCTGATCTGCAAGACCCGCCAGAGCTGCTGCCCAAGATGATGGCGCGCATGGATGACGGTTGCGATGTGGTGTTTGGTCAGCGTATCAAGCGTGAGGGCGAAACAGCCTTCAAAAAGGCTTCCGCCTTTGCCTTTTACCGGCTGCTTAACCGCATGGTGGACATCGATATTCCCCGCGATACCGGCGACTTCAGATTGATGAGCCGACGCGCAGTAGACATCTTGAACAGCATGCCCGAGCACCACCGGTTTATTCGCGGCATGGTGAGCTGGATTGGCATGCGCCAGGAGGCCTTGCCCTATGAACGGGCAGCGCGCTTTGCAGGCGAGACCAAATACCCGCTTTCCAAAATGATCCGGTTTGCGATAGATGCCATCACCGGCTTCTCTGTTCGCCCGCTTCGTCTGGCGTCCTATCTTGGCTTCTGCTTTGGTATTGCCACGTTGCTGTTGCTGGCCTATGTGCTCGTGGCCTACTTTCTTGGCCATACTGTTGAGGGCTGGACATCGCTAGCAGTCATCATTCTAGCCTTGGGTAGCGTGCAACTTTTTGTGGTGGGCGTTATGGGCGAATACCTGGGACGGCTTTACATCGAGTCCAAGCGTCGCCCACTCTTCGTCATTCAGGAAGTCATCTGTTCGACTGAGCTTACCCAAGAGATCTCTACTGCAAGCAGAAAGGTTTTAGCATCATGAACAAAGACACTGCGGGTCAGGGTGCAGGCCCTACCCGAATGCAAGCCGAGTTCGATTTGCTGGCAGACGAATACCGCGTACAGCACAAGGCCAACGTCGCCATCACCGGCGAGTCTCCAGAATACTTCTCTGAGTACAAGATTGCAGACTTGGCAGGTTTAATTGGTCGTCTGAAGTTGCCGAGCGCAAAGATACTGGACTTCGGAAGCGGCATCGGCAATTCACTGCCTTTCTTCCGCAAATATTTCTCTGAAAGCGAGATAAACTGTGCAGACGTTTCCGCACGCAGCATTGAGATTGCACAAACCCGTTTCCCGGGTCAAGAAAACTACGTGCTCATTGATCAGGGCATTCCGCTACTTACCGCAAGCCAGGATGTGGTCTTTTCCGCCTGCGTGTTTCATCACATTCCGCATGAACAGCATCCGCACTGGCTGGCAGAACTGCGACGAATCACCAAGCCTGGTGGTTTGCTGGCCATCTATGAACACAACCCACTTAACCCGCTAACGGTGCGCGCCGTTAACACCTGCCCGCTGGACGTAAACGCTCGCCTGATCCGTGGCGCCACCATGCGCAAACGCGCTCTTAAAGGTGGCTGGGAAAATACCTACGTCGACTACAAGCTATTTTTTCCTGCCATGCTGGCTGCACTGCGGCCCATGGAGCGCCATCTTGAATGGCTCAGCCTCGGCGCCCAGTACCGGATGACGGCCCAGAGACCGCTATGAGCGGATTGATCAGCCAGTCGCTTCGCTTCGGGACTGTGGGTTTGGCGAACACTGCGATTGGGCTGTTGGCTATTTATGCGGTCGTATTCTTTTTTAATACAGGCCCAGCCATTGCCAACGCAATTGGTTATGCGATAGGTTTGACGGTCAGTTTCGCACTGAATCGTTTTTGGACTTTTAGCGATAACCGATCTATAACGAAGGTCTTGCCACTTTACCTGCTGGCGGCCGCCTTTTCCTACCTGCTGAATCTGTCCGTTGTGCTACTTGGCACATTCCATTTCGGCGTCGGGCCTTATCTAGTTCAGTTCTTTGGAATTGGTATATATACATTAACCATGTTCCTGGGATGCAGGTGGTTTGTCTTCAAGACACCTGTGTTTAAAAATGAGTGATTAAAACTCAATTATTATTCTTCAAAATGTTTATTATTTCCCAAATTATAACTCTACGAAATCGCCCGTTGATTAATCAACTATTGGTTCTATTTTTAGTAGTTTTTATTCCTATTTTATTTGCGATGCACTTTATGCACTTATGGCAGTGGGATCTATCTATTCCGCTTGATTACCGAGAGCAAAATAGTGACGAAACTTGGCAGCATATTTTGACCAAAATGGTGGTAGACACCGGTTGGATATTGAGTAATCCATTTTTAGGTGCGCCCGACATTGCACATTGGCATAATAATCCGGCGGCGCAAACAAGCGCTTTGCACTCTATTTTGATGCTCGGGATTTCCAAGGTATTTAGCGATCCCATCGCAGTACAACAATTTTATTTTTTGTTGAATTTTTCACTAATTTCTCTAACTTCTTTTTACTCCTGCAGGCTGCTGGGGTTGGCACGCCTTGCGGCGTTATGCATCGGCATATTATTTTCGCTACTGAGTTTTAGATTTAATCACATTGCCTACTCATTTATTCCAAATTATTTTGTAGTACCTTTGGCCTTGGTCGTAATTTTCTGGATTATGACAGGCGAGTTCTTTAAGTTCTTTGCGAACGCAGACAAAAATAACAGGACTGCTTTTAAAGAGGTTTTTTGTTCGTCCCGCTTCCTCTCGGGCCTGCTTTTCATTGTACTTATCACGATTTCTGATGGATATTATGCTTTTTTTACGCTGTTGTTGCTTGGTTTTGCGACAGTTATAAGGGCAGCTTCCGGCGATATTAAAAGACCCGCTAGTTTATTGATACCCTTAACCTATATAGCTACTGTAATTATGGTGGCCCTCCTGTTGGCGTGGCCTATTGCTGACTACAAAAATAATCATCCCGAAGAATTCGCACCCAATGGTGTGACAGATCCAGCACTTATTAAGCATAATTATGAGGCCGAAATATATGTTCTAAGCCCTAAACTGTTAATAGCACCCTCGACTCGTCACAGAATTGAAAGTTTTTCTAACTTAGGGAAACAGATTATACAAACTAGTGATATGGCTCGACAATTTAAAACTCAAATAGTATACGTTCCACTTGGAATATTAGGAACGCTTCTATTGATGGGAGCCATGACACTACTGATTGTTTCGAGTTTTAATGGGTTTTCAGGAAGTAACCATTTAAGCCGAAATTCAGAATCGCAATATAAGTTAATATGGGCAGCTTCAGCGTTATCGTTGTTTATTTTTTTAAGCTCAATTGCGGGCGGAATCGGAACGTTGATAGCGCTTCTATACCCTACTATCCGCGCCTATGATCGCTTCCCCCTCTTTCTTATATTTGTTCTCTACGTAGGCGCTGGTGCCATATTAACGGTGGCCCTTAAACAGGCGCAAGGTAGAAAGCGGTCACTTTTAGTGGGTATGACTTTGCTGGTTGCAACTTTGAGCCTCTATGATCAGTTGCCAAACAACATCGATATGCGCAGTAACGAAACTCGTGATCGATTCTTGTCTGAGAAACACTTTGTCAAGGAAATTGAGGGAAAGCTTCCACTTGGTGCAATGGTTTATCAGTATCCTTATTCCCAGTGGCTGACAGACAGCGATTACTACGGATGGGGTTCGTTTGCTCATGTTAGACTATATTTACACTCTGCTGCGCTACGATGGAGTAACGGTGCATCCAAAAATAGTCCGGTCGATGACTGGCACTTACGGGTGTCTCGCTTACCCATCGGGCAACTGCTTACTGAGGTGAGGGCCGCCGGCTTCAACGCTGTCGTTGTGGACAGGCGAGTGGTTTCACCCGTGGAATATGAGCGCGTACGAAAGGCGCTGCTTGAGCACACGAGTGTCGCCCCGCTAGAAGATGCGGCTAGCAAACTTGCATTTTTCAGCTTGAACGAACCCGGTTACCGGCTTGTTTACGATAAGTCTTATAAAGATGCCGTAAGTCTAGTGATTTCTGACCGGTCTAAGCTGGTTTCAAGCACGCTGTCGCAACAGATTAATCTTCAGGCCTTAAAAAATCTACTCGATATAAACAACGACAATGGAGCTTTAGTCATTGATCGTGCAGCTCATCCAGAGGTGTTTTTTCCTGAGGGCGCGTTGGGTCGGGGTTTCGGAGATAAGCCCATATTCGCTATTTCCGAACTTTCCAGCATGAAGGGAACAGTCCAGTGCGCGGTCACTTCCTCAGCGTCTGCCGTTGCTGCTGGTAGCGGCATACTGGTAATGACAATTGCAAACAATACCGACTTTGATTGGAAGTTCAATCAAGGAAAGTTTCCTCTGCAGATTGGTGTTCATCTGCGCAGCCTTGACGGCACACTCCTCAGATGGGACGACGGTTTGAGGCTTTCAACCGGAACTCCCGGCTACGTAACGGGCAAAGTTACCCGCAGCGAGCCCCTGTCGATACCACGTGGTACCGCTGTGCAGCTTCGGTTCCCGCTTTCGCAGCTGAATCTGAAGGACCTTGGTGGGAGTCATCAAGACCTGATTGCAGATTTTCGTATGTTACAAGACGGTCATGCTTGGTTTGAACATCTTGGCTGCAAAGTAGCCGTCAAGAATTAATCAATAGTATGGATCTGCGCGACATTAAGTATGGCGAATTCAAGCACGAAGTGCAACACGGGATAACGATTGATGAAACACCTCTGCAGGCGTTCTGAATCCCAATCGTTTGCGGGGGCGGTTATTCAATCTGTTTTCGATCATCTTAATTTCTTCGTCCGTAATGCTTGCCATCTGGCGCTTCTTGGGCACGTATTGCCGCAGCAGGCCATTGAAGTTCTCGTTACTACCTCGCTCCCAGCTCGCAAAGGGCCGGGCAAAGTAGCCCGTACTCTTCAACGCTTCATCAATCAATGCATGTCCGCAGAACTCTTTGCCGTTGTCATAGGTCAGCGTCTTGACCCTGGCTTCAAACGGCTTGAGCGCTTCGATGATCGCCGAGCCAACGGTAATCCCCCCAATTTCCACCTGCCCTAAAAGTAGAACGGTTATGCAACCTTGGCCAAATGCTGCTTTGGGGTGAAACCGCCCAGGGCCATATGCGGGCGATCATGGTTGTAGGACCACATCCACTGGGTGGCGAAGTCCTGAACCTCTGTAATTCTGGACCAATAATACTGGGATAGCCATTCGTAGCGAACCGTCCTGTTGAACCTTTCAACATAGGCGTTTTGCTGGGGTTTTCCTGGCTGAATATATTCAAACCGGATACCCCATTCTTGAGACCATCGTTGGATCATGCTGCTAATGTTCTCCGGGCCATTGTCACAACGGATCACCTGGGGCTTGCCGCGCCAGGAGATGATCTGCATCAAAGACCGGATTACCCGTTCGCTTGGCAGCGAGAAGTCCACCTCAATACCCAGCGCTTCCCGGTTGAAGTCGTCAATGACGTTGAACAAGCGGAAGTTGCGCCCGTCTTCCAGGCTGTCATGCATAAAGTCCATCGACCAGACTTGGTTGATGGCTTGCGGTACCGCCAAGACCTCAGGCTTGTCGCGCACCAGGCGCTTTCTGGGTTTGATGCGCAGGTTCAGCTCCAGTTCGCGGTAGATGCGGTAAATCCGTTTGTGGTTCCATCCGAAGTTCTTCACGTTGCGCAGGTACAGGTAGCACAGGCCAAAGCCCCAGGTACGGTTGTTGTCTGTCAAGCGGATCAGCCAGTTGGCAATCTGCTCGTTCTCGGCGTTGAACTGGGACTGGTAGCGGTAGCACGGTTCACTGATGGAGAACACGGAGCATGCCAGCCGGGTAGCCACGCCGCGCTGTTGCACCACCTCTTTGGCCACCCCGCGCCTGCGAGACGGCCGTGCTACTTTTTTGCGAGGTACTCGTTGGCGATTTCCGCCTTGAGTTTCTCTTCCAGGTACATCTTCTTGAGGCGCCGGTTCTCGTCTTCGAGCTCCTTCATGCGCGCCATCATGGAGGTGTCCATGCCGCCGAACTTAGCGCACCACTTGTAAAAGGTGGCGCTCCTGATGCCCACCTATCGGCAAATCTCGGGCACTGGCATGTCAGCTTCAACCCGTTTGCGCGCAGCCATGACCTGGCTATCGGTAAATCTTGACTTCTTCACGTAGAAATTCCTTTGTGGAAAATTCCACTTCTGGGACCTTTGGTCTATCGGGGGGATTACCAACCCCTCTACTTGCTCACCCTCTCCAAACTGAATTTCATTACTACGACTGAAAGCTTACGAGGGTCATGAGGCGCATAATTCTCCTTCCCATGATTCCAGTCTTCATAACTAATGTCCAGAACGTTATTCCCCTTCCTCGGGTTCAACAAGACGTCTGTATTTATCAATTCATACCTTGCGACTTCTTCCGAGGAAAAGCGGCGGACAACAGTACCATTGAGGCGTATGGTCACAGTTTGGTTTGGAACCGAAACACCGTTTTTAAAAGCAAACTTAAGTAGCACTTGCCGCGACTCATCCGGTAAAGAAGGATCCATTTGAAACCTGACATGTGTGGCGGGCCCGAGCGCCCAGCGCCAGCTCTCCTTACCATTACTTTCAAAACTACTAAGCCCCGTCACAAGCACGTCATTTTGTAAATCTGCGGTTAGCAAGCTAAGAGGAAATTTGGTATGGGCCGAAGGCAGATCCGCCGAAACAAGATCGCTCATTGGATTTGCCTGAGCCTTGTCCCGAGACATCGGACCTGGAGTAGATAGTCCGTCGGCCTTAACTTCGTAGAATTTCACCTGCAAAAATTTATCGAACAAGGCGCTTTTTGATGGGGCTTCAAAGCTAATCCGAAAAGCCTTTGCCCAGTCCCATGGGATTGCATCCTTGTCGCCAACCGTCATCAAAACTTCATCCTTTGTTTGAATGACTGGATTTAGCAAAAATCCACTATTTAATTGTGCTACTGAGACCGGTAAACTTCGGATTGTTCCATCGTCAAGCGCAATCTCCAGACGCAAAAAATCAGGTTTATATAGAAACCTTTTGAGCTTGCCAAACAAGCTGGGGGTAGCATCGATTTGCACCCAAAGAATGGAATGGTCATTTGTCCTTAAGGGAATCCATGCACCATAATCCGCCTGCACTTCATTTATCTCTTGACGCTCAATAGTTTGCCATGCGTCAGCCTGCTTCCGCAGCACGAGCCAACTCTGAAAAGTCTCTATAACTTGATAATTGAACAATAGGTTCAAATACGCAGTACTATCCGATAGACGCAGCCCAAAATCTTTT
>Ga0214921_10006030_pt1 | contig 16818 bp, 16 predicted proteins | sample LL1505_MetaG_FD_177992 | JGI IMG/M metagenome (GOLD analysis project Ga0214921, IMG submission 177992) | Freshwater microbial communities from Lake Lanier, Atlanta, Georgia, United States - LL-1505 | ecosystem: Environmental > Aquatic > Freshwater > Lake | place: USA: Georgia | collected...
CCGGGGGTAACTGCCCGACCTCAACCACCTATCGCCGGTTTGATAACCGTCCAGACGTTAATGCCGAGTCCTATGCGACCTTCGGTCAGATCGACTGGAAAATTAACGACAAGTTTAAGATGACGGCGGGCCTGCGTTATTCCCATGACCGGAAATATGGCTCGGAAACGGTCCGTATCCTCTGCTTCGCCGTCGACGGTTGTGACTTCTCGGCGATTCCGTCGCAGTTCTTGGGCTACCCAGCCGGCTATAAGGTGCCGCCTGTTATCGACATCACCCAAACGCCGGCCAATGTCTCCAGCGGTGCGGTTCTGGAAAAGGGTGTAACGGGTAAAACGGTCTATAACCCCGCTACGGGCTTTGCGACCCGTAATCAGGATTATGAATGGTCTGCTGTGACCGGTACCGCCGGTATCGAATGGACCCCCGATCAAGACACCATGGCCTACGCTAAATATAGCCGTGGGTATAAGGCCGGTGGCTTCAATATCGGTATCTTTACCGTTCTAAGCTTCTTCCCAACGACGGACGAAGAAACTGTCGATGCCTTCGAAATCGGTCTGAAGAAGGATTTCGGACGCTCGCTCCAGACCAACTTCGCCCTTTTCCGTTATGACTATACCAATCTACAGATCCCCATTACCCGGGTCTCGACCGGTGCGGTTCCAGCCTTTGGTCCTGGACCGACGACGGCGACGGACTTCTATAACGTGCCCAAATCGGTGTCTCAGGGCTTCGAAATGGAGACGACGTGGAAGCCAACCCCGAACATGCAGGTGCTGTTCAACTATTCCTATAATGATACCCACCTTGAATCGGGTAGCGCCATCGACTCTGTCGATCCAACGGCTATTGACCCTAAGGCCAAACCCCTCCTGACCTTGGCTCAGTGCGCGGTTGTGGTGAACGGGGCAACTTCTTGCCCGATCGATCGGTTCACCGGTGGTTACTCCCGTATGCAGGACCTCAGCGGTAGCCAATTGCCAAATGCGGCGAAGCAAAAGCTGGCTGTCAATGTCAACTATAGCTGGGACTTCCAGCCCGGTTATCTGGTGGCCTCGGCCAGCTATGTCTGGCGCGATAAGCAGTACGGCACCCTGTTCGAGCGCAAGTATAATGAAGCGCCAGCTTGGTCCCAGATCGACGCACGCTTGATCTGGACCCAAGCGGAAGGCCGTTACAAGATCATCGGTTATGTCAAAAATCTGACCGATGTTATTGGCTATGATGCGGGTGCTACCGGTCAGCGTATGGCCGGTCTGAACAAGCTGGCAAATGGCAGCTTTGTGCCGATCGTCGAAGGTATCTCGAAGACCTACTCGGTGGTGCCACCGCGCACCTTCGGTGTGGAACTGCAATATAAGTTCTAGGGCCTGGCTCTAGACCAAAGGTTAGACCCCCGGGCGTTCACCACGTCCGGGGGTTTTCTTTTTGGGCCCACGCCAACGAATTGGCTTGAAAGATCAGGTCAGAGCTTTGACACTCGGGAACAGAGACGCAGAACCTCCGATCAAGGGGGCGGCGAGGGAAATTGCAGATGTCGCGATCAGATTTAAGCGTGGTTCGGGCCTTGGCCCTGATGGTGGCCCTGATTTTGCCGGTTCGAGCCTTCGCGGTACCTGTGCCTGACCAGATTCCAGCGGGCCAAGCCCTCTATAATGAACGCTGCAAGAGCTGCCATGAGCCCGCCCAAGGCCGAGCGCCCGGCCGCGAGCAACTGGCCCAGCGCGATCCCTCCGATATTTTCATCGCCCTCAAGTCGGGGGCGATGAAGGCGATGTCTCAAGGTCTGTCCGACACGGATATGAAGGACATAGCGGGCTATCTAACCTCGTCTGGCAAGTCTGACAGCCTAACCAGCATGCTCAACCCGCCTGCTTCCAAATCGGGCACGGTCGACAAGCTCTGCCCTGCAGGCAAGACCTTGAAGGCCAGCGCCTCCAGTTGGGCCCTTTCGGGCTTTGACGGGGCTTCAAGCCGCTTCCAAACCCATCCCGGCCTGACCGCGCAAAATGTTTCGCGTTTAAAGGTCAAATGGTCGTTCTCAATGGAAGGCGGTGGCCAGCCTGCCGTTCTGGGGGGCTGGGTCTTTGCCACCAACCGCAACGGTTCTTTCTATGCGCTGGATGGCAAGACCGGCTGTGTCATCTGGTCCGTCTCCGATGCCCAGTCGCGCAATACGCCGCTTGTGCTGAAGAGCACGGCCTCGCCGAGCGGCTGGATGGTTGTGATCGGACAGTTGGACAAGCGGGTTCGCGCCTTTGACGCTCAGGACGGTAAGACCCTCTGGCGCAGTCCTGTGCTCGATAGCCACGTTGCCGCCTCACTGACGGGGGCGACAACCGTTTCTGGTGACACGCTCTATGTGCCGGTCAGCTCCTATGAGGAGGCCGTGTCCATGTCCAAGGCCTATGCCTGCTGTACCTTCCGGGGTTCACTGGTGGCCCTAGACCTTCGCACCGGCGCTCAAAAATGGAAGACCTACACAATCAACGAGGTCCCGCGCGACTATGGCCGGGTCAATGCTTCAGGTATGGGCCTGAAGGGCCCCGCCGGTGGCGCCATCTGGACGGCGCCGACGGTCGATGCCGCCCGAGGCCTGGTCTATGTCGCAACGGGGGACAGCTATACCGACATCGACAGTGAGGGCTCTGATGCGATCATCGCCATAGAGATGGCGTCGGGAAAGATTCGCTGGACACAGCAGGTCACCGCCAAAGACAATTTCGTCATGGGCTGCGACCGTAAGGGACCGGCAGCGACAGGCAACTGTCCATCGCCCATGGGACCGGATCATGATTTTGGTGCCGCTCCGATCCTCTTCACCCTACCCGGCGGCAAGCAGGTCCTCTTGGCGGGGCAGAAATCCGGCATGGCCTATGGTCTATCGCCAGAGGATGGCAAGCAGCTTTGGAACACCCAGGTCGGCGTCGGTGGTGCCTTGGGCGGTATCGAGTGGGGCATGGCCGCCGATCGGGCGCAACTCTATGTCGCTATGGCCGATCTAACGGGTCTGTTTCGTGCAGCATCCGGTGACAAGAGCCCAGATCTCGCCAAGCCCGGCCTATCGGCGCTCGATCCGGCAACCGGCAAGATCAAATGGTACACACCGTCACCTGTCGCCCCGTGTGGACTGCACAAGCCCACCTACGACCTAAAGGGCTGTATGCGCGCCCAGTCTGCCGCACCGAGCGTCATTCCAGGCGCGATCATCTCCGGTACGACCGATGGCTGGCTGCGTGCCTACGAGGCCAAGACCGGCAAGATCATCTGGGAATATTCCAGCACGGCCCAGACCTTCTCGACGGTGAACGGCGTGCCCGCTCAGTTGGGCGGCGGCTTCGACGGCATGGGACCGGCCATTGCCGATGGCATGGTCTTTGTCATGTCCGGCTTTAACGGCGCCTCTCGCGTCGCAGGCAATGGGCGAAACGTCCTGCTGGCCTTCTCGGTGGATGGCCAATAGGGGCCTGATCAGCGTTTGGCCGTCTGCATCGTCTTGAGCAAGGCCTGAAAGCGGCGCCCGCGATGGGTTTCGTGAGCGTCCTTAATCTGGGCAAGGCCAAGGCCTGCCAAGGCTGGGTCCTGCGCGCTGTCAGGCGTGAGGGCCGCCATACGCTGATAGGTCCCTTGGTCAATGCGTTGGCGAACAGCCTTGATATTGCCGTTTGGGTCTCCGGGCGTACCGTCGCCGAAATAGCCATAGCCCTCAACCATATTAGCGATGGAGGTGGCGTTGAACCCCATGCGCCAGAGCAGCTTGTCACTGGCCTTGGCCAAGACCTCGGGCGAAACGGTCAGTAGGAAGTTCTCCTGCTGACGCACCCAGGATTTGACGATCGAGTTGGTGAGAATATAGCGCAGCCGATCAGAGCGATTGACCGCACCCGCATGGAGCAATCGCCCGTCCATTATAAGGATCGTGCCGGCTGGTGCCTCCAGGTTGATGGGCGGCGGCAAGGGTCCATAGGCCTCGGGACCGTCCTTCATCTGATGGGAACCGGGGACGACCAACGTGCCGCCGTTCACCTCATTGACGTCCTGTAGGATGTATATCGTATTGACCAGCGCGGGGGCGTCAAGGAAACGGAAAGGCACAGGAAAGGATTGATCTTGATGCAGAGCCTGCGGCTGACAGCCCGGAAAAGAGATGTTGGCCAAAAAGCTGTAATGGTTCCAACCTGGCCCTAGGGCCTCATCCATGAACCGCTCGATCAAGGGGCCGGCCTGCACAGCGCTGGGGTCATGTTCCATGCACTGGGTGAACATATCGCCCTTATTGACCAGAGCCCAGACATGCTGCTGCGCGGGACTAATATGGGCCAGACCTAAGGCGCGCTCGGCGGCGGCCTGCTCAATGACCCGTTCGTGCAGGCTTTGGCACTGGTCAGGCGACACGCCATCTTCAATCAGTCCATAGCCCCAGCGGATAAAGTCGGCGCGAAGCTGGTTCAGCTCCTTGGTGGGCTGAGGCAGGTCTTGATGGCGCCAATAGTCATGTTTGCGGGCCACGGTCGTGTCGTAATAGCGGCCAACACCCCATTCCAGAGTGTCCGTCGGCTTGGGGGGACGCATGGCGGGATTGTGCCGCATCAGGGACCGGTAGGGCTCGCCATTGGCATAGAAATCGGCATAGCCAAGCTTTATGCCATCATTGCAATCGAGGTAAGCTTGAGTGAACTCCATAGGAATAGGCATGACCTTCTCCAGTTCGCGATAGTTGTAAGGGATGCGCCCCTAGGCGAACGCGATCCAGCGTCCGCCTGCGGCTGCGGTGACCCAGACGAGGATCTGAGAATGGGCGATGGTCTGGGCGAAGGTCGAGGGTCCACCGTCCTTCATGATGGCTCGGCCCCTCACGACGGCAAAGCCAAGAACCCAAACGAACCAAACGCCAGAGAGCACGATATTGGCCATGTCGATACTGGCCATGTCCTCCGGCTTGAAGAGCAGATTGGTCGCCACAGACATGGCAGCCAAGATCGCGAGGCATCCAGCGCCATAGAGCCAGCGCGCGCGTCCCTGCACCACGACCAGAACAATCAAGCTGCCCGCGCTCAAGACATGGAGCAGGCCTGGTGTGACTAAGCCGCCTGTGGCCAAGACCACGACCGACAGGGCCCAGAGACCAAGGCCCAGACCGGCCCAGAGGCGGGTAGCTGATCGCGTTTCGTTTAAGGCAACAGGGCCAAGGACCTTGAAACTCAGCACGATCCCGCCGATCAGGGCGATGAACTTGGCAAGGAAGGCGGCACTATCATAGAGCCGCTCGGCATTGGCCATGCCAATGAGCAAGCCACTGACGGTGGTGGCCACGAGGCCAATGGCGATCAGGCGCGAAACGCCGCGATAGGTCTCTTCAATCGGCCGCTCGACCAGTCCGACCCCTAAAATCCTGAGGCTTACCAGAGCCGATGCCCCGCCTAACGTCAGGACGGAGATAATGTGGAACACCTCCCAGATCGCGAAATTGGCCTTGATGTCATAGGCTGGCCAGACCTTGACCAGATGGGCGACGAAGGGCTGAAGGGTTGGAAATAGGTCGGATAGGGTCATGGGTGAGCAGCCTCAATGGCAACCGCGCCCTGTTCAGAGGTCGCGCAGGCCTGAACCTGATTGATGAAGGCCGTCTGGGGCTTGCCGCACTCGTACCAGTTATAGGCAATGAACCGGCCCATAATGATGACGAGAAACCACACGGTGAGAGAGGCCAGTCCTGACAGTCGAACCGCCGTCGGCGGCCGCTCCAGGGCGTCCCATTGGGCCTGAGTCTTATGGAGCACAAGATGGAACCAAAGGATGTTCAAACCAGCCAGGACAAGGAAGCAAAGCTTCAGCCTGAACCAGATGTTATGATAATAAACCAAGGGCTTGGCAAAAAACAGAGCTATGCCCGTGATGACCATAATGGCAAATCCGCCCAGTACGAGGGGCAGGAGGCGCCTCGTAATCATCGAGTTCGGTATGGTCTTGAGCGCCACGCCCATGAGCCGCAAATCGATGACCAGCATGACGCCTGCAAACAGCATCAGGCTGATCAGATGCGTGCCCTCAAGCAGACCCCAGAAGTTCAAGGACCCTAACAGGGCCTCACTCCACGATGGATCAAACTCTCCAGGACCCTTACCCAGAGACGTCTGCAGCCATACCAAAAAGGATCTTAACACCCACACCCTCCCGTGCCGCCATTATGCAAAAGCCGGTAATCCGACGACCTGCAGGGCCCCGCTTTTGTGCGGACTTGATTAAGGGCTCCGAGGGCGAGGTTGCGACAGGAGCCATCGCTTTGCAAGTGCGCCGATCAAATGCGCTGCAAGCGTTGACAATCACCGTATTGGCTGTGCAGCATTCAACAGCGTTGTATCTAACCAAGGGTCACCAAGTTGATCCGCTGCGGCGCGACAAAAATGGTGAGGAAGCCCATGGTATCGAAAAAAGCCACCCTAGTGGCCGTTGTTGCATTGGCCTGTGCGCTCGGCGGCGCGGCTATGGCGCAAGGCCCCGCCTATAAGGCTCCACGCGGACCCGACAAGGTCCATCCGGATCTGAATGGCGTCTGGCAGGTCTTGAACTCAGCCAATTACAATATTGAACCTCACCTGAGTTCGGCGGCTATGGCCATGCGTTCGGGTCCGGTTGTGCCTGTGCCCGCCAAAGAGGTGGTGGCACTCGGAGCGGTCGGTTCGGTTCCTCCTGGCCCCGGCGTCGTGGTTGGTGGGACGATCCCCTACAAGCCTGAAGCGCTCGCCAAGCGTGATGAGAACAGGGCTCAATGGCTAAGCCGCGATCCAGAGATCAAATGCTACCTGCCCGGCGTGCCGCGCGCGACCTACATGCCCCATCCCTTCCAGATCGTGCAGGGGCAAAACAGCATGATGATTGCCTATCAGTATGCCAGCGCGACCCGGACCCTCCTGTTCAAGGATCCCGGCGAATATCCCGCCGATAGCTGGATGGGCCAATCCGTCGCGACATGGGAAGGCGATACGCTGGTGGTCAAGGTGACCGCGCTAAATGACCAATCTTGGCTCGACCGCGCCGGTAACTTCCATTCGGACATGATGACGGTGGTTGAGCGCTATACGCCGACCAGCGCCGTGACCATGCGCTACGAGGCGGAAATCACCGACGCAGAGACCTATACCAAGCCGTGGAAGATGGAGATGACGCTCTATAAGGCGGTCGGTCCCGACGTCACGCTCGGACAGTTCAAGTGTGTGGAACATGTGACAGAGCTTCTTTATGGCGACCTGCGTAAAGAGCCGCTTAAATAGTCCCGAAACCCATTCTCTAACGCCCATTCCGGAGCCTAAACGCCCATGACCCGTGGTCTTAAATTCGCATCCATCGTCCTTGCTTTCGCCCTTGGTATGTCCGGTCAGGCCGAAGCACATCATGCTTTTGCCGCTGAATTTGACAGTAACGCTCCTGTGCTCCTGAGGGGCAAGGTGACGCGGGTCGAGTGGATCAATCCTCACGCTTGGGTGCACCTGATGGTGCAAACCCCGGGCAAGCCAGATCAAGAGTGGATGGTCGAGGGCGGCACGCCCAATACTCTGTTCCGTTCGGGCATCAACAAGGCCTCGCTCCGCCCCGGTACCACGATCATCGTGCGCGGCTACCAGAGCAAGGATCACCTCTGCACGCCCCAGTGCCGCGCCAACGGTCGCGACCTGACGCTTGAGAATGGCCAAAAGCTGTTCATGGGCTCGAGTGGCACCGGCGCGCCGAAGGACGGCTCTGACGCTTCTGAGAAGAAGTGACGATAGGGTAGAAGAGGGGCAAGAGCATGCGTCGACAGTTATCTGTTTGGGCCTTGGGGTTAACGGCGGCATTGCTGCTGACTTCGTGCGGTAAGCCTAAGCCCGCGCTCTATGATACGAGCCTGCCGGTCTTGGAGGTGATGGATCACCTGATCGATCCAGGTGCTTGGGCCTTTTGGCGGGCATCCGGAGAAGTGACTGAGGAAGCGGGTACCAAGAGCTTAAGGCCGACGACGGAGGAGGGGTGGCTTGCGGCCGAAAATGGTGCCGTTCAGGTCGCCGAGGGCGGCAATCTTATGCTGCTTCCGGGCCGCGTTCGCGATGAAGAATGGATCCGCTTGGCGAAAAAGCTGACCCAAGATGGGCTCGAGGCCAAGGCCGCGACTGAAGCCAAGGATTCCGATCGAATGTTTGTTGCCGGCGCGGAGATGTACAAAACCTGCAAGGCCTGCCACGCGAAATATGTTCCGGCTCTGCAGCCCGGTGCCGAGCCTGTTGGCGCGCCACTACCAGATTGGCCGGAAGACGTAAAACAAAAACAAAATCAATTCCTTGAAGGAAAAAAATGATGATTTTCCGTCTCCTTGCTCCATCGACCCCTCGCCTTGGCGCGATGGTTGCCGCTCTAGTCCTTTCTGGAGTGGCAGGCCAAGTCGTCGCGGCGGAAACGCCTGCGGCTGCCCCTCTGAACCTGGCGGTTATCTCGGACCGCGCTCAGGTCGCTGCTTCGCCTGAGGTGGTCTGGAAGAAGACCGGGGGCTATTGCGATATTGGCGCGATGTTGAAGACCACCTGCGTGATCACGTCAGGCAACGGTGATGTCGGTTCGAACCGCCTGATCGCTGGCCGGGTCAACGAGATCTTGGTCGCCAAGACCTCGACCTCCTACACCTATGCGCAGCCCATGGCCCCGAACCTCTATCACGGTACGGTTGAGGTTCTGCCTGACGGCCCAGGAAAGTCGGTGGTGATCTATACGCTGCTGCTTGACCCGACCTTTGGCGGTGACCCAGCCACGCGTGACGCCAAGATCGCCGAGCGCCGAGGCTTCTTGAAGCTGATGCTCGGTCAGATCAAGGCTGCCTCAGAAGCACCATAAGGATCAGGTGGGCAGCAAGGGGGATCAGGCTCTCACGCCTGACCGTCTTGTAACCAGGAACCCAATGATATGACAGGCACCCCCTCCGCCGCACCAACGCTCGGGACCAAGCTCGCCTATGGGTTTGGGGCTGCGGCCAATGGGGTTGCGGATAATGCCTTCAACTATTTCCTCTTGATGTTCTATGGCCAGGTCATCGGCCTCAGCCCGATCCTCGTCGGCTTGGCCATGACCATCGGTATGATGGTCGATGCCTGCCTTGACCCCATCGTCGGCCTTTGGTCGGATAATCTGCGCTCACCTTGGGGGCGTCGCCATCCCTTCATCTATGCGGCGGTGGTGCCGACCGGGCTACTGTTCTTCCTGATCTGGAATCCGCCTCATGGCTGGTCCGAGCAGGCGCTGTTCTTCTATCTTCTGGGGCTGTCTGTGTTGATCCGCGCGGCGGGATCGCTGTTCCAGATCCCGTCATCGGCTCTCGCGCCGGAACTGAGCACCAGCTACGACCAGCGCAGCAGTCTGATGAGCTACCGCTACTTCTTCGGTTGGGTAGTCGGCAATATGATGACGGTGTCGATGTTCTATCTCATCTTCCCGGCCTTCTCGACAGCGGCGGTGCCCAATGGTCAGTTCAACCGTGATGCCTACGCCTTTTATGGCGTCTTGGTGTCGATCTTGGCCCCCTTTGCGATGCTGGTGTCAGGGCTTGGAACCCATCGCCATATCCCGAACCTGACCGTACCGCCTCTGCGCGAATCCAAGTCGATCAAGGAATTGTTCGGCGAGATCTTTGCCACGCTCGGCAATCGCTCGTTCGCAGCCCTGTTCATCGCGGCGACCTTCGGCGCGGTTTCGACGGGTTTAGCAGCCGGTCTGGCCTTCTATTTCTCGACCTATTTTTGGCGCTTTACGGCCATTCAAAATGCCTATCTGGCCATGGGTGTCTTTGGTTCAGCGGTTATCGGCTTCTTGGCTGCGCCTTTGGCCACGCGAACCATTGGCAAGAAACAGGGGGCGGTGATCATCGGCCTAATTGCCTTTTTAGGCTCGCCGCTGCCAATCGTGCTCCGGCTTCTGGGCCTCATGCCGGCCAATGGAACGCCAGAGACCTTTTGGATCGTCTTTGGCTTCACCGCCATTGATACGGGCCTGATCATCTGCTTCCAGATCTTGGCCTCCTCAATGATGGCCGATTTGGTCGAGCAGGCTCAGTTGCGCACCGGCAAGCGGTCGGAGGGTCTGTTTTTCGCCGCCGATGGGTTTGCGCGAAAGATGGTCACGGGGCTTGGCCTGATCCTAGCGACCCTGCTTTTGCAGTTTGCGAACTTCCCCAAGGGGGCCGACCCGAGCGAAGTTTCAGACGCGGTCACAGCCCGACTGGCGATCCTCTATGTCCCCTCTATTCTGTTTCTTTGGTTATCCATGGTCGCGGTTATCTCGACCTACAAGGTGAGCCGTTCTGATCATGAAAAGGCCTTGCAGGACCTTTCTGACAAGGCCGCCGGACCCGCTTTGACATCAACCGATTAGTCGACACACCAAGACGGAGAAAACCGATGCGGATCAAATTTTTGGCGATGGGGGCGGTTGCAGCCCTTGCCCTTGGGGTCGGGGCCTTTGGCGTCAGTGCCATGGCCGCGGCGCCTGCAGCCTATAAGGCCCCCCGTTTGGCCTTCGGTCAGCCGGATCTAGGGTCCAACTGGTCCAATGTGAGCCTAACGCCGGAGACACGTCGCGGTGGCATGGGCACGCGGGCTGTCCTGACCGAAGACGAGGTCAAGGCCATCGAGAGCGGTGCCGTCAAGGCCCTCGATGATGCCAATCAGCCAACAGACCCCAATGCACCAGCGCCTACGGCGGGCGGGGATAAGCCACCTCCGGGCACGCGTCCGGAGTTCGCAGCCGCTGGCGGTGCTGTGGGCGGCTATAACGCTTTCTGGCTTGATGCCGGCAGCCGGGTCATGCGCGTCAATGGTCAGCCGCGCTCTTCGATCCTAACCACCCCGAATGGGCAGGTTCCGCCCTATCTTCCCGGCGTTAAGGGGCCTGAGCCTTGGTGGAAGGCCGGGGACCATTATGAGAACCCCGAAAACCGTTCCTATGGCGAGCGTTGTATCATGGGCTTTGGGCGCAATGCCGGTCCGCCCATGTTGGCCAATGGCTTCTATAATAACGATTATCAGATCGTCCAATCACCGACTGTGATCAGCATTCTGGTCGAGATGGTTCATGATGTGCGGATGATCCGGCTCAATGGCAAGCATCGCACGGACGGGCTTCGGCCATGGATGGGCGACTCCATCGGCCATTTTGAAGGCGACACCTTGGTGGTTGAAACCACCAATATCCCAGAGACCCAAGCCTATTATGGCTCGTGGAAGAATCTGACGGTTGTCGAACGCTTTACCCGCGTTGGACCTCAGCGCCTTCACTATGAGTACAGCATCATCGATCCAACCATGTGGGCCCAGCCCTGGGGCGGGGAATATGAGTTCTCGCCGCTAGAAGGTGAGGTTTATGAATATGCCTGTCACGAGGGCAACTATGCGCTGAGTCATATTCTGGCCGGTGCCCGCGCTGAAGAGGCGGCTAAGGCGGCCAAAGCGGCGCAAAAGCCTTGATCTAAGCGCTGATAGACGATCGAACGCCACTGCCACCCCTTCATGCAATTGAGGGGGTGGCATTGTCATTTTAGAGGACAAATGGTCCTTGCCTAAGTCGCCGCCGCCCATAAGCTGACGGTAATCAAAACCAAATCCAGACTGGGGAACACCATGGTCGAAGATATTCTTGAACCGAACCTGCCGATCATTGATCCCCATCATCATCTTTGGGACCTGAACCCGCTGCTCGGCCACTTTCCGGAGCCGCACCATCCCTTTATCGCCGCCGTGGCGCGCACGCCCTACTACACGTTCGACCAGCTCCGCAGTGACGCCCAAAGCGGTCACCGCGTGGTCGGGACGGTCTTCATGGAGTGCGGAGCCTTCTATCGCGCCGATGCGCCTGCGGAGATGCAGCCCGTCGGTGAGGTCGAGTTCGTCAATGGCGTCGCCGCTCAGAGCGCCTCGGGCATCTATGGCGAGTTCCGAGCCGCCGCCGCCATCATTGGCCATGCCGACATGACGCTCGGGGACCGCGCCAAGCCGGTGCTGGAGGCGCTGATCGCCGCCGGTAATGGCCGTTTCAAGGGTATTCGTCATCAGGGGGCGTGGGACGCCAATCCTGATGTCCTTGGCCCTCCCTTCCATGCGCCGCAAGGCCTGCTGGCCAGTGAGGCTTTCCATGAGGGCTTCAAGGCGCTAGCGCCGATGGGCCTGACCTTTGACGCTTGGGTGGTTGAGCCGCAGTTGGACGATGTTCTGAAGCTTGCCAGAGCGTTTCCGGACACCAGCATCATCCTCGACCACTGCGGAACCCCGCTGAACATTGCCAACTATCAGGGCAAGCTGGATGAGAACTTCGAGCGCTGGCGCACCTCGATCCGGGCCATTGCCCAATGTCCCAATGTGACGGTCAAGCTTGGCGGCCTCGCCATGGCCTTTTGCGGTATGCCCGAACAGGGACCGGAGGCCGGTGTGGGCTCAGAGGCCTTAGCCGCCATGTGGAAGCCCTATATCGAAACCTGCATCGAAGCCTTCGGGCCGGGCAGGGGGATGTTTGAAAGCAACTACCCGGTGGATAAGTGGGGCGCGAGCTATGCCACCCTCTGGAACGCTTTCAAGCACATCACGGCCGGAGCCTCCGCCGACGAAAAACGCGCCCTCTATGCTGGGAACGCTGCGCGGGTTTATGGAATTGAAGACCTGCTGGTGGGGATTTAAACCGAGGCAATGGACGGGCGGCGGGGCGTCAATCGGATGGCCCCGCTGTTCGTCATTATAAAGACGTTTGGCAAAAAATAGCTAAAACTTTGATTTTTTGAGAATTATCGCTGTCATCCGGTCACGGAAGCTTGTCTTGACGGGATGGTGGGCGCAGTAGGATTCGAACCTACGACCCGCTGATTAAGAGTCAGCTGCTCTACCAACTGAGCTATGCGCCCGCACCAGAACTGCCTTTGGTGAGGGCAGAAGCGAGGGCGCGATACATACGCTAATCTATTGGGATGGCAAGCGGCTTGATGGGACTTTAGGAAGGAAAATGGGGGCACCCATGGTTGGGCGAAAAAAAACCGGAGCCTTGGATTTCGGATATCTCGAAAACTATGCCGATGGCGACATGGGGGTTGTGGAGGAGGTTCTAAATCTCTTTCGCGAACAGGCGGCCCTTTGGTTGCGGGTTATGGATCCTCACGATCCCAGTGAGGGCTGGCGCGATGGGATCCATAGCCTCAAGGGAACCGCCATGGGTGTGGGTGCGGTGTCTCTGGCCCAAGCCTGCTCAACGGCGGAGTGGGTGATCGGTGATTCTCACATGGACCGGACGCTTGCCCTGATCCGCGTGCGCGATGCGGTTGAGGCGGTCTTGGCTGATATTGCCATCTATCAGTATGAAAAGAATATTCAGTCCTTGCGCGACTGATCCCAGACGCTGAGCTCATAGGCGATCGATCGGTCGATGAGCAGGCGCCAGACCGGCTCGGCGATGGCGGGCGACAGGCCAACCTTTTGCGCCTCGGCCTTGACCCTGGTCACCACCTCCTCGATGCGCGGCACATCGCGCACGACATTACGATCCTGCTTAATTCGGGCGGCGGCGTCCATATAGCCCTGACGCTCCGCCAAGAGGGCGACAAGGGCACGATCGAGCTCATCAACCCCATGGCGGACTTCGGCCATGGTGGTGCAGTCAGAAGGGGGGAGGCGTTTAGACGTCATAGGGCCTTAGATTCCAGCACCATTATCAATGGACAGAAGCGCAGCCTCGTGGGCCTCGGCTTCCGCGATGAGCCACGAGACGAAGGCCTTAACCTGCGGCAATCGTCCCTTGGCCTTGGGATGGACGAGGTAATAGGCGAAATCGACGGCGGTGGCGATCTGAAAGGGCGCGACCAATCGGCCTGCATCCAGATCCGCCTGTGCCAAGGCCCGCTTGGCCAGCGCCACGCCGCGCCCGCCGACCGCCGCCTCGATGACCAGCGAGGACTGGTTAAAGCGCGGCCCCCGGGCCCCGTCCATACCCTTCACGCCGCGCGCCGCCAGCCACATGGTCCAGTCCGGGCAGCTCTCATCCGCATCGGGTGAGCCGTCGTGCAACAGGATCTGACCGCTGAGATCGGACAGGTCGCTCAGGGGGTGAGCCTCTAAAAAGGCCGGACTGGCAACCGCAATTACCGTCTCTTGCATCAGGCGGTGGACCTCTAGCCCGGGATAGCGGCCTGAGCCATAGCGGATCGCGATATCGACCTCACCGCCGCCAAAATCGACCAACTCCATCCCCGCTGAGACCCAGACATCGACATGGGGATGGGCAGCCTCGAACTTGCCGAGGCGCGGTACCAGCCACTTGGCAGCAAAGGAGGGCGCGACCGAGACGGTCAGGCGACGACCATCAATCGCCGCTGTCAGCATCGAGGCGGCTTCGGCCAAACGATCAAAGGCCTCGCGCAGCGCGGGCAGGGCGATCTGGGCCGCGTCGGTCAGCAACAGGCCCTTGGGCGTGCGCTTGAACAGGGCCGCACCGACATAGTCTTCGAGGTTCTGAATCTGCTGGCTTACCGCGCCGGGGGTTACCGATAGTTCTTCTGCGGCACGACTGAAGTTCAGGTGCCGGGCAGCGGCCTCAAAGGCCCTTAGCGCGTTTAAGGGTGGTAGGCGGCGGCGGTCCATAGTTTTCCTATAGCCTTGGGCAGAAGTCCTCGTTTGCGAAGTGGCAGCATCCGCAACATTTTGCAACTGTTCCGCAACGTTATGGCCCTTTCGTTGTGGTGCGGACTGCGGAGTGGATGCTAATCGTCCACTCCGTTCACCCCGGCAATCCATGCCGGTCCGACCCAGTGAAGGCTTTCTAGGCTTATGGCCCGACGACTTGTTGTCCTGCAATCCTCTGCCAATGCGCCGGAGTCTGGCCGCGTTGCCGGTAAGGTGTGGCTGGTCGGTGGTGGTCCGGGCGACCCTGATCTCTTGACGGTCAAGGCCCTGCGGCTGCTGCAAAGCGCCGATGTCGTGGTCCATGACCGCCTGACCCCTCAGCCTGTGCTCGACCTTGCGGGTCCCCAAGCGCGGATGATTGATGTGGGCAAGCGCAAGTCGCGCCACACCCTGCCGCAAGAGGATATCAATGCCCTGTTGGTCGCCTTGGCGCTCGAGGGCCTAAAGGTCGTGCGGCTCAAGGGCGGTGATCCCTTTGTCTTTGGCCGGGGCGGCGAAGAGATGCAGGCCTGCCGTGAGGCCGGGGTTCCGGTCGAGGTCGTGCCCGGCGTCAGCGCGGCCCTTGCGGCGGCGGCGGGGGCAGGGGCTCCCTTGACCCATCGCGGCATGGCGCAGGCCGTAACCTTCGTGACTGGCCACGCGGCCAGCGGCCAAGCGCCTGATCTGGACTGGAACGCCTTGGCCAGCGCCAACCACACGGTCGTGGTCTATATGGGCCTATCCAGTGCGCCGATCATCACCGCCCGTCTGATCGAGGCGGGGCGTGCAGCATCCACGCCGGTCCTGGCCGTTGAAAATGCCAGCCGCCCGGACGAGCGCCGGGTCCTATCCACCCTTGGACAGTTGCCCTCGGCCCTCAGCGGCATTGACGGTCCTGCCATCCTCATCATCGGAGAGGTCGCCGCCTTGGCAGAGGACGCGACCCTTCTGGATCAAGTTTTAGAGCGAGTTCAGGCATGAGCGCCGAGTTTTTAAAGGCCCTGACAGCCAATCGGCTGAGCGAGGGTGACGTGGTCTTTTGGTCTAGCGGTCAATGGGTCGAGCAGTTTGCCGATGCGGAACTGTTCACCGACGAAGCCCCAGCGGAGGCGGCAGTGGCCTCTGCCAAGAGCCAGAACAGAGTGGTCGTGGACGCCTATCTGATCGATGTGACCCGGTCCGATCAGGGCGTTGCGCCCGTCAGCTATCGCGAGCGTCTGCGGGCGCTCGGTCCAACCAATGAGCTTGGCCATGGCAAACAGGCTCTGGGCGGTGCCGCCATCGCCGCCCTGCAAGCCGCGTCCGGAGCCGCCCGCTCGACCGGTCGCCTTGACCTCATCCGTCGCAAGTAAGGACACCGCATGTACCGCTATGATGCGATTGATAAGGAATTTCTGACCGACCGCTCGAACGAGTTTCGGCATCAGGTCAGCCGTCGTCTGGCAGGCGAATTGAGCGAAGACCAGTTCAAGCCCCTGCGCCTAATGAACGGTCTCTATCTGCAGCTCCACGCCTATATGCTGCGGGTCTGCATCCCCTATGGCACGTTGAATGTGGCCCAAGTGCGCCGTCTGGCCTGGATCGCGCGGACCTATGACAAGGACTATGGTCACTTCACCACCCGTCAGAATATCCAGTTCCATTGGATCAAGCTGCGCGACGCCCCGGACATTCTCGATGCCTTAGCTGAGGTGGATCTTCACGCCATCCAGACCTCGGGCAACTGTATCCGCAACACAACCTCCGACCCCCGCGCGGGCGCGACGGCTGAGGAGATCGACGATCCTCGAGTCTGGTCCGAAGCGATCCGTCAGTGGTCGACCCTACATCCGGAATTCTCGTACCTGCCGCGCAAGTTCAAGATTGCCGTAACCGCCTCGGTCAAGGATCGCACGGCGGCGCGGGTTCACGATATTGGGCTGGCCTTGCGCCGGGGCCGCGATGGCACCTTGGGCTTTGAGGTCATGGTCGGCGGCGGCATGGGGCGCACGCCCTTCATCGGTCAGACGATCAAGGAATTCCTGCCCGCGACCCGGCTGCTGTCCTACCTAGAAGCGGTTTTGCGGGTCTATAACCGCGCCGGTCGCCGGGACAATATCTATAAGGCCCGGATCAAGATCTTGGTCTCGTCTCTTGGTGCCGAAGAGTTTGGTCGTCAGGTGGA
>Ga0214921_10006031_pt1 | contig 16816 bp, 17 predicted proteins | sample LL1505_MetaG_FD_177992 | JGI IMG/M metagenome (GOLD analysis project Ga0214921, IMG submission 177992) | Freshwater microbial communities from Lake Lanier, Atlanta, Georgia, United States - LL-1505 | ecosystem: Environmental > Aquatic > Freshwater > Lake | place: USA: Georgia | collected...
GGCCAATCACCGCCTTTTACTTTCTTTCCCAGCGCTACACCAAGATGGTCATGGTCGGCACAGGTGCCTGGTTCTACTTCACCATCAACGCCATCAAACTCCCGTTCAGCTGGCAACTCGGCCTTCTTAACGGAAAATCACTCCTCTTTGATTTGATCCTCTTCCCCAGTGTTCTTTTAGGTTTTTACATCGGCCGCTTTTTCTCCAAAAAGATCACCCAGGAACTTTTTGAATGGATTCTGATCCTCATGGCCGCAGGCGCCGCCCTGCGAATGGTCACGAAAAGCTAGTCGGATCACCTCTCCTAAAAACAAAACGGGTGACCTCGGCTAAAACCGAAATCACCCGTCTTGAATCAAAAAGAGCTAAAGATTAATGGGTTGGCGAATTTGTCGAACTGTCTTTAGAGCCCCCGCCCTTATGCGGCTTCTTGGGAGGCAACTCCTCCTTATCAATCTTACCATTCCCATTCTTATCATACTTTGAGACCATCGCCGCTTTTTCAGCTTCATCGAGCTTCCCGTCATGATTGGCATCAAACTCTTTTTCAAAGGGTTTAAGCTTATGGGCCGGAGAGAGCTCACGCTGATTGGCTGGGGCTGCGTCTTGGGCCCGAACCGAGGCAGTTAGCCCAGTCAACCCAGTTAGGATTATTGTAAGGAATAGGTTCATTTTCATTGAGCCGATGATGCTGCCGCCCCTTCTTTTACGCCAGATCTATCATTTATCGAAAAGAACATCATTTCCATCGTCTGACGCCCAAACTTACTCAACTTCATTCCACCTTTTCCATCCGCCTGAACCAACCCCCTGCAGTAGTGCTTTCCTTCGCTAGGTTTTCCAGGGTTGGCAATCAACACAGGCTCTACAACCAGCTCACTTCCCGCCTCCATTCTCAAAGGCAACCCCCAAGGGGTCATTTCAAGATCCCAAGACAAAGGCAGGGCAGACGGCGATTTACGCTCAACCCACCGCATCCAATTTGGGGTGCCCTCAAATGGAGGTACACGGACCGTGAATCCGCCCGGCTGCTTGGAAAGTGCCTCTTCGCATGTCAAAGGAGTTGCCTGATTCGCCGCCTTCAAAAGGGGGATTGGATCAATTCCCATTAAATTAAGTCCGTTCCACTCCCCATGCCGATTCGGCTGCCATAACCTGCCAGGCTTGGCTGTATCTACCCATTCCGCAAACTTTCCATTAATTTGAAACGCGATCTCAAAATGCAGATGCGCCCGCTCCCGCACAAGTCCTGGCCCCGTCCATCCCATCACGCCCAACGGGTCTCCCGCTTCCACTCTCTGCCCCATCTCGACCGAAATGGAAGCGAGATGCCCATAGATCGTATAGACGGGCTGCCCTCCCCAGTCGTGACGCAGAATCACCTGCTTCCCGTAATCAGAGATTTTTTCATCTAGATTGACCCTCACAACCTCTCCGCCAGCCGAAGCCCGCACCACATCGGTCGGCTCACCCCGACTGTCCCGATGCTGTGCCCGAATATCGATGCCCTTGTGGAAATGCTCAAAGATCCGTGCTGGCTCCGGTTCCGAAGTCCGAACAAAACCAAACATGCCTGAAACCGGCCGCCGGCTGATTGTGGGTTGATAAAACTTTTTATCTTCACCTTGGAAAAGAGCCCTATTTTCTGTTGGCAATTGCCAATCGATTCTCTCACTTCCTTGGACACTGTTTAGGACGAAAAACCCAACACCCGCCAAGCAACTCATCCACTTCAAGAGAAATTCCACCCCTGTGCTCTATCGCGCCTTAAGCTCTACAGTCCCGCTTCTCATCGCCACAAAGTTTCCCTGAGGAGTTGCACCTAAAACTGTGACCCTCACGCTTTCCCCTCCCTTGAGCTGCCTTACAGACCTAGGTAATTCACCCAAACTTCTGCAAGGCACTGACCCCAACCCTACGATCAACATCCCTTTCTGGATGCCTGCCTCTTCTGCAGGACTACCCTTGTCCACCCCCGCCACCAAAAGTCCCAATCGTCCTGCATAACCAAATTGAAGTGATTCCTGAGGCGTAAGATCTTTCAAGGAAAGCCCAAACTTCTCCTTCAAAACGACAGCCGCTGAGCGGGTCGCAGGCGCCTTGATTTTTCCCTCCACAATGCTGATTGCCTCCTCCACCCACCGCTTCACCCGCTCTCCAGGAATGGCAAAACCGATGCTTTCTACCGGTAGATTTTGTGCGATCGCCATTTTGGCTGAACTCAGCCCCACTAAGTTTCCCTCCACATCCACAAGAGGGCCGCCACTGTTGCCAGGATTAATGGCTGCATCCGTTTGTAAAAGGCCCTCCATCGTCAAATCCCCAATCCTCAAAGTCCGATCCTTTGCACTCAAAATCCCCGCACTCACACTGCTCTCATATCCCACAGGGTTGCCTAAAACCAAAACAGTTTGACCGAGCAGATTCGGGGACAGTTTTTCCATATTTAGGTAAGGAAGCGGAGTTGGAGACTCAATTTTGATGAGAGCCAGATCCAGAAGGTCATCGTCTCGTAGCAGAGTCGCCTCCGTGTCAGTTCCATCCGCCAATGTCACCTTGATCTTCAGCTTGGCCGTTTTATCCACCACGTGCTGATTGGTCACAATGTACCCATCAGGGCTGACGATGGCACCCGACCCAAGATTTTGCACGGGCGTCTGCAAAATCCTGTTCCCCCGCGACACTCCTCCTCCAAAATATCGCTCAAAGAAAATATCACGTGGATCCCGCACCTCCTGCGTGATGATCCGCTCTGTATTAATATTAACGACAGCCGGCCTTACCTTCTCGACCGCTTTGACAATCGGCTCCTCTTGGGGTGACAAGGCCCATAACGGCCCCACCCCGAATCCCAGCATGATGATGATCGCCCACTTCACTCTTCAAAAGATAATCCCTGCTTTAACGCACACAAGCCGACAGGAAACCCCTTCCTTTGTAAAAGAATCGAACCCTTTGACGTAATTCCCGGTTTAATCCCTATGCCAATCACATATAGGAAATGGGTTAATGGCCATGTGCTCAGGGAGGAGCCAGGCCCCATCCTCTCAGAATCCATTCTTCAGAGAATCTGGTTCGAGTTTCTTATCCAAAATCCCCTCACCACCCTTCAGGGAGAGTTGATTACCCTCAAACATCCTGGGATCTGGAATCATCGTCCTGGCCCTGACTTTCTTCGCGCCTCTTTCCTAACCCAAGATGGGCGAACTCTTTCAGGAGATGTTGAAATACATCGCCACTCCTCCGATTGGGATGCCCACGGTCACGGCACAGATCCCGCCTATCGACAAGTCGTTCTCCATGTTTTCTGGCAAGCTGACCCAGCCCTATCCGAGATCACGCACGCTTCAATCCGCCAAATCGCCCTCGCCCATCAACTCGCGGCACCCCTCACCGAACTCATCTCCCTGTTCCAAGCCAGCCCAACGGAGATTCTTTCGGGTGAAAAGCCTGGTCGCTGTCATACCGCCCTTCTCTCTCTTCAACCCGAGAAGTTGCGGAGAGTCCTTGAGGAAGCAGGATCCCATCGTCTTCAGCAACGCCGCATACTTTCGACCGCTCGGGTCTCAGCCCACGGCTTCGATCAGGCTATTTGGCTCGCCCTAGCAGAAGGACTCGGATTTTCCGAAAACCGCGAATCTTTTGCCACACTGGCCCGTGCTGTACCGATTCAACATCTGCTACCTCTCTCCGACTCCTCTCTTCGGGCTTCTCTTCTTTACGGCGTAGCTGGACTTCTATGCGATCCCACCACACAGACGACTCCACGAGCACAACCTATTTTAAAAGAACTATGGGATCACTGGTGGAAGCTTCGTAGTTCTTGGAATGAGCAAATTCTGCCATCCCACCTTTGGAAAATGGGATCAACTCGCCCCAACAACTCACCCCTCCGCCGAATCGCCGCCCTTGCCCACCTTTCCAGTGAACAAATCTGGCCCCGGCTCGTCGAATCCATTCGACAAGCCGACTCACACACTTTTTTGCAAATCTTAAAATCTATCTCTGACCCCTTTTGGGATCACCATGCGGGCTGGGACGGTCGTCCTCTCCCCAATCGATGTCGTCTGATTGGATTAGATCGCGCCCACGCTCTGCTCTTTCAAGTCTTGGCTCCACTGACCGAACGATCTGTATCCGAGATTCATGAAATCATCTCCACATGGCCTGTTGGAGGGGATGCAGGCCTGATCCGCTCAGCCTCCATCCGCCTGTTTGGACTTCCGTTCCCCCCGCTCGAGACCCGATCCCACCTTGCCCGCGAAGGTCTCCTGCAGATCTACAAGGATTTTTGCCGTTCCAAAGCTGATGCCTGCGAGCAGTGCTCTATGCCCGAGTTTTTGAAACAGCGGTAGGATCACCCAAAAACCGAACCCCTAATCTCTTAATCTTTTTGCCTCAATCGGCTCATAGCTCCCCCAATCCCTCAAATCGTAGTGCCACCACTCGTCCGGCACGCCAGAAAAACCTGTGCTAAACATCACGTTTCTGAGGATTCTTGCCCGTTTTGCCACTTCTTTCGGAACGTCGGAAAAGTCCTCATCCGCTTTTTTGCTAAACTCGTCATGGTCACTTGGCATTTCCAATATCTTTCCATCCTGATCGGCAAGGGAGACATCCACACTTGTTCCCCTGGTATGACGACTCACCTTATTCGGTGGCGTCAAAAATCTTCCATCCGGCTTGGCCGTCCATAACGCCTTCTGTGCAGAGGCCGGCCTCCACGCATCCCATAAAACCAGTCGATATCCCCTCTCATTTAATTCGCGCACCACCTTGGCCAACTTCTGGATCGTCTCCTGTCGCAACCAAGCCCGACAATCTGGATAAATCTTTTGCCCCGTAATATTTCGATCCGTTCCATATCGGATCTCCATCACCACCCCTGGAACATTCTCAGACGTCACCTCAACAAGCTTTTCATGGGGCGCCTCCCCGTAAACAACCCCCCCGCTCATCGCCAGGGCCACTCCAAGGACAAAACCTACAATTCGTGCAATCAACGCTTGCTCAGCGGGACTACCTTACGCCCGAGTGCTGGGCCCACATATTCGCTGTCAGGCCGGAAAAGACGATTATCCGACCACTGCTCAAGAACATGCCCAGTCCATCCCGCCATTCGTGCCACTGCGAAAATTGGGGTAAAAAGATCAGTCGGCAGGCCAAGGCTGTAGTACACCGTGGCCGAATAAAAATCCACATTGGCCTCCAGTTTTTTTTCCGTCCGCATGATGTGGGCAATCCGCTCGCTCATCTGAATCCACTTCGGTTCTCCCAACTCAGCCGTCAACTTTTCCGCCATCCGCTTCAAGTGCGGGGCCCGCGGATCCAGCACCTTATAGACGCGATGTCCAATTCCCATAATCTTCTTCTTTTGACTCATCTGTTCCTTTACCCAGGCATCCACTTTCTCCAACGAACCAATTTGCTGAAGCATGTGGATCACACCCTCATTCGCCCCTCCGTGCAAAGGACCCTTCAATGTCCCGATGGCTGTGCAAATCGCGGAATAAATATCGGTCAATGTCGAGGCACACACCCGTGCCGCAAAGGTGGAGGCATTCATCCCGTGATCCGCATGCAAAACAAACGCCATGTCTAGCGTGGCCACCGCCTCAGGCCCCGCCTCCTGACCATTTAGAAGATAAAGAAAGTGAGCGGCTTCCCCCAGGTCCCTTCGAATCGGCGGAAGGGATTGCCCCCGACGCGCACGGTGAAAATAGGCTGCGATCACCCCGATCTTCGCTGTAAGGGAAATCTGCCGTTGCCGATTCAGTTCCACATGCTCCGCTCCGATCGCATCATAATCGTAGAGCCCAAGCATCGACACACAGGTCCGCAAAATATCCATGGGACCCGCATCTTTGGGTGCCCGGAGAATGTAGTCTACCACCTCCGTCGGCAAATCTCGCTCAGCCGCCAAGGCTTTTTTGAGTTCTGCCAATGCTTTTGCCTTGGGAAGCTCTCCTTCCCACAAAAGATAAGCTGTTTCCTCAAAACTTATTTTCCCGGCCAACTCATCAATATCGTATCCGCGATAAATCAGTTTTCCCTCCAACCCCAGCACATCGGACAACGCGGTTCCCGTAGCGACAATTCCCTCCAACCCTTTCGCCACGATCTTGGCAGGAGAAGATGTTGTGCTCATCTTACTTCCCTAACGCTTGGGCGACTTCTTTACCGATTTCACCCAAATTCTTCGCCATCCGAACCCCTGCTTTTTGCAAAGCCTCAATCTTGGCCTGAGCCGTTCCCTGACCACCTGAAATGATCGCTCCCGCGTGTCCCATTCGACGTCCCGGAGGTGCCGTTGCACCAGCAATAAAGGAAACCACTGGCTTCTTTACCCGTGCCTGAATGTATTCAGCCGCTTCCTCCTCTTCGGATCCTCCAATCTCACCAATCATAACAATCGCCTTGGTGTCGGGATCCGCATGCAGATACTCCACCGCTTTTTGTAGGGTCAATCCGTGAATCGGATCTCCCCCGACTCCAATACAGGTGCTCTGCCCCAAGCCCTGACTTGTGATCTGCCACACCGCTTCATACGTCAACGTTCCACTGCGCGAAACCACCCCTACGTTTCCAGGTCGATGAATGTATCCCGGCATAATTCCGATCTTGCAGGCCCCAGGGGTGATAATCCCAGGACAGTTCGGCCCAATTAAAACACAGGAATACTCCTCCAAGGCATGCCGCACCCGCATCATATCCATGACAGGAATTCCCTCTGTAATTGCCACGATCAGCTGAATTCCAGCATCCGCCGCCTCTAGGATTGCATCACCCGCAAACTCAGGCGGTACAAAAATCATTGAAGCATTTGCACGAGTCGCTGCAACCGCCTCTGATACAGTATCAAAAATGGGAACGGTATTCTCAAACTTTTCCCCACCCCGTGCTGGAGTTACCCCTGCGACAACCTGGGTGCCGTACTCTTTGCACGCGGAAGCATGAAAGGATCCCGATTTACCGGTAATTCCTTGCACCAGGAGTCGGGTATTCGCATCTACGAGAACCGACATCTTATTTACTCTTCTTTCCCACGGCTGCAGCGACCGCTTTTTCTGCGCCTTCCATCAATCCCTCGGCAGGAATCAAAGGGAGCCCGGACTCTTTGAGTAATTTCCTCCCCTGCTCCACATTCGTGCCTTGAAGCCTCACGATAATCGGAACGCGGGGCGGATTGCTCTTGCAAGCTGCGATCATCCCCTGCGCCAAAAGGTCACACTTTAAGATCCCCCCGAAAATATTTACAAATACCGCCTTTACCGACGAGTCCGCCTGCAACAGCCGAAAAGCAGCGGTGATCATCGCCTCGGAAGCCCCTCCTCCCACATCCAAGAAGTTTGCCGGCTTTCCGCCCGCTGCTTGAATCAAATCCAACGTGGCCATGGCTAAACCTGCTCCATTCACCATGCACCCGATATTCCCCTCCAACCCGATATAATTCAGATGATGCTCCGCAGCCGCCAGATCCCGAGGATCTTCCTGCGATGGATCTTGTAATTCCTGGATCTCTTTGTGTCGGAACAGTGCATTGTCATCAAAATTAAGCTTCGCATCCAAAGCGACCACATCACCCCCCTTGGTCACGGCGAGGGGATTGATCTCCACCTGCGAACAATCCTTTTCAATAAAAAGCCTGTAAGCGGCGTGCAGTAAACGGCAGGGAGCCCGCAATCCGGTGGATGGAAACCCCAGAAAAATACTCACCTTTCGTGCCTGATAAGGTTGAAGACCTAAACCAGGATGAATGACCTCACGAAGAATCGCCTCAGGGTTTTTTTCAGCCACTGCTTCAATCTCCATCCCTCCCTGCTGGCTGGCAACTATGACGGGACACCCGGAAGACCGATCGAGGACAATGGCCAGATAAAGCTCCCTAGCGATCTCCGTGGATTCTCCGACCAACACGGAGTGAACGGGTTTACCTTCCGGACCGGTTTGATGCGTGATCAGGGTATTACCGATCATACGCTGGGCCACATCCCGGACTTGATGCGGGGTTTTCACCAAATGCACCCCACTTTTATACCCATCCACAAAATGCCCTTTTCCACGTCCACCCGCATGAACCTGTGCCTTCACCACAAAACTGTTGCACGGAAGACTCCGGGCAATGGCCTCCGCCTCCTCGGGTGTTTTTGCTACGGCACCCCGGGGGATCGCTACCCCTGATGCTGAGAGGAGATCCCGTGCTTGATATTCGTGAATATTCATAAAGAAGGAAAACTAATGGTAGGGAGAGTCGAGGAAAGTTGCGTTTGAGTCAACCCACCAATCCCGTGCACTTACTCCTCTTTCGGCTCTTCCACAGGCACCGAATCTGTTCTCGCTGCTTGCAAACTCACATCTTTACTCTTGGAACCACTTTTCATGGTCAATGGCTGAAGCTCTTTCGCAGAAAATCCAGTGAGATCCCGTTCCGTTTTACTTGCGTCACCTAACTCCAAGTTGCTTTGCACAACCGTAGGTTGAATCATCACTACCAACTCTTGCCGATCAGTAATATCGGATGTCGATTTAAACAAATTACCCATCAAAGGGATCGTCGACAAAAAAGGAACTCCAGCAACATTCTTATTGTCTTGCTGGGTTACTAAGCCGCCCAAAAGAATGGTGGAACGGTCTGGCACAATCACCGTCGTGTTTAGTTCTTGAGTATTGATGTCGGGCACCTCCACGCCACCTCCAATCGCCTGACTATTTTGAGAAAGGGTATCGTTCGTTTGCACAATTTGAAGGCTAATCTCCTTGGTGCTGTTGATGAGCGGAACTACCTCAATCTTCAAGACTACATCTTGATACTGAATATTGGACTGCTGGGAACCCGATGTAGCCGTGGCACTACCACCTCCTCCCAAAGTCGTGACTGTACTCGTAGGTATAGCAATTTTCTTTCCGTTGTAGATCGTCGCTTTCTTGTTGTTTGCTGTGAACACGGCAGGGCGAGACGCGATTCGAAAGCGCGATGTTGCTGTGAGTGCATTAATGTAAAGATCAATCGACCCAAGGATGAAAGTTGCGATCTGCATTCCTGGTAATGCACCTGATGCAACCTGGGACATTTGAGCCAAAGTCGCCGCCCCTGCTACTAGGGGTGTTGTTCCCTGGTTGGTGTACGTGTAAGGAATACCTCCGTTTGCACTACCTGTTCCAAATGAGGTTGACGTCGTACTAGGAGAAATAAATGGCTTTCCACCGGAAACAGAGGCTGCCCCCGTCTTTGGCCCTCCAATATATTTTTGCAGAATATTTACCGCAAACTCATCATCATTACTTACCTGCAACTGTCCAATTACCGTCGCCAAATACACCTGCATTGGTTTTTTGTCCAACTTGGTCAGCAGTGCCTTTACTTTGTCTTTTGCCTCAGGTTGCCCAATCACAAGGATTGAGTTCGCCCGATTGTCAGCAATCAACTTTGTTTTTCCGACGATTAAAGACTCAGCTGCTTGCTCCTCTCCGGGCTCTGACAAAACGTCCGCTTTTTTTCCACCGGAACTCGATGAACCACCCGGCCCTCCCGCTACCACACCCCCAGCTCCAATTCCTCCAGAAACTTTGCCAGTCGATTGACTGCCCCCCGCCGCACCGTCACCTCCCTCATCCCCCTCCTCCTTCAACATATCCCCCAAAATCTGAAGCATGTCCGTAGCCGCAACATAGTTCAACGGATGCTCGTATGGATCCATTAACTCGACTGCAATATCGAACTGCTCAATCAGTGCCTTGATCGACGCAAAATCAAATGGGGTCGCAATCACAAGGATTCGGTTGGTTCGAGTGTCTGCAATCAGCTGAATGTCACTTGCAAAACCGCTTTTCCCTCCACTGATCGTCACTCCCGTCGTCCCACCTGCAGGTGCCTGCAACCCGGGAACGGGTGGCTGCGCCGCCTGACCCGTAGCCGCCTTACCACTTGCACCACTCCCACCCTCCTGTCTCTTTTCGAGAATCGTGGTAATCAACTCCACCACCCTGTCCGCATTCGCTTGAGCCAAGGTAATAAATTCCCGTTTCTGTTCAGGAGCTGGGATATCGATCAGATTTTTCACATCAATCAATCGCCGGATCAGGGTGGAGTTCTCCGTAATCACAACTTGGTTTGCCACGGGGACTGCAACCATGCTTCCGTACGGGTGAAGCACAATAAACTGGTTAAAGATCTCCACAGCATCACTGGCCGCCAGATGGATCAACGGCATGACGTAAGATGCAACAACCTCACCTTCAGGCAACTCACTCTCGTTGTTAAACAAAAAGACCCCCTCGCTCCTGGGATTTTTTCCACCCGCCGTATTAATCACCTTCACCGAATTCTTATCCACCGCGATGAACGCATACCCGTTCAGTAGAAGCGTCGACTCAAGAAGGCGAATCGCCTCCGCTTTGCTCACAGGTTGATTGAGGGTCAGACTTAGATTTGCACCACCCGCCAATAAACTGGCATCTTTAATCAAGGTGACCCTTTTCAATTTCTCATAAATCATTAGAAAATCGGAAACCGGATTATTCGGAAACTGGATCGTATCGGGAGATATCATTTCAGAAGTTGAACCCTCAGTTGCCTTCGCATCTCCCCCAGGAGTCAAATCTGTTGGGATCGAGGTCTGCGCCGCTACCTGCGCATGGACTGTTCCGTTTAAAAAACCAAAACCGGTCAGAAGTAACGCCAATGAAAAAGATTTCACTTTTTACCCCCTTGTGGAATTGGAATTACACGACGACGAATAACGGGAGCAGGGGTTGCGCTAGGCCTGCCTCCAGAATTCATCTGACCTTGCCCAGGCATACCGGGAATAGGAGGTTGACCTTGAGCCGCAACAGGAATCGGAGCCACAGGTGCCCCACCCCCACCAGTAATCTCATACTTGAGCGTCGCCATCTCCGTTCCCTTCTTAATTTTTGCCTGCAACTTGGAGGGATCTCCCGAAGGATCTTTTTTCAAATCCATTAAAACCATACCCTGCGCAGGCGGAGAGGGCTTTCGGCCAACCAAAATTCTGTCTGGTTTCGTCTTGTTGGCCACAATTACAAAATCCTCCCCATCCATCCGAACATATCCCCCTAGAACGAGCTCTTTAGCAAAATCCGCCTCCGCTGTTGCAGAAGCCAAGGTAAAAGGTGACTTCTTTCCCAACGCATCGAATCGGGATAAATCGAGAGGCTTGGGTAGACCGGAACTCGTCGTCGTCGCAACGGGAATTACAGGAGGCTGCGGAGTGATTTCGGTCTTCATCTGTCCCCAGACTATCCCCTTCCCGACTAAAACGAGGATAACCCCCACCGCCAATGTGAAGAACTTGTTCACTCTTTGGATGTCCTAAAGAATTGCCCCACCTCAGCCTCCCCCACCATCTTGGGAGGCTCGGGACTCAGCTTCAGATTTAGCAAGGTTAAGGCCACCCCACTCTCAGGTTGGTACAGTTGCCCCGCCCACTGAATAAATTGCCCCAAACTCCCTGTTAATCTCATTCGATTACTCACCACCGTGCAAGCCACCCCTAAACGTGGGGCTTGAAGCGTCTGCTCCTCAATCTTTAATCCCGCAGCCGTAGCCGCACTTTGAGATTTTTTCTGCAAAGCAGGGGCAGGATTCTCCGTGGGTACGGTTTTTAAGTTCCGTTCTAACCAAGCCGACTTCTCTTCCCACTCCGCTTTCTGCTCCATCCAACCTCTCGCCTCCTCAAGCTCATCCCTCTTTTGGACAACATATCGACGATTCGCCTGATCCCAACTTAGCAAAAACTTAAGCCCTAAAAGATGAATCCCAGCCAAAACCGCAAAGGCAAGGAAAAGGGTCAGCTTTTTCTCATGGCGCGTCAGGGTTCGCATCTGTCCCTCCTTCCTCGGAAACTTGGCTTCCCAAGGGAAGCCCCTCCGCTTGAAACCGGGCGTTCCCATTCGGCAATAATGTGGGTTGCGGATGTTTCCACTGAAAGGCCGCCAGCATCGGCTCCTTCTTTAACCACTCAAAATACTTTTCCGTCTGCTCCAAATCTTTTCCCTCACCCTGAAGAAGCAATCTTTTGGAATTATAATCGAACGTAGTCAAACGTACCCCATCAATCTCCCCGGGATCTTTCTCAATCAATGGCCGCGAGACCTGCCACAATAATTCCAAAGCGTTCATCTTTGGATTGACCAAAGCCCCTGCCTCCCTCCAACTCATCGCCGCATCCCGAATCTTTGCAGACTCCACCCCAATGCCCGCTAGCTCCCTTTGAATCAGGTGGCGCCGCACCAGCGGGACTGAAACATAAACAACAGCCAATGCCATAAGAGCCGCGTAGAGTCCTATCCCCATACGAATAAATTTCTTCCGCTCGCCCATCTGCGCCTTCGCCAACCTTCGCTCTGCCAAAACCGATGGCTCCAAGTCCCAAGGAGCTGTAGGCAGGCGAGGCGCCGCCCGCGATTCAGTTCTCACAGGACATGGCAGCTGCTTCAGGAAATCCTGGCCCCCTAAAGGAAGCTCCCCCTCAGCCCTTAATACGAGTAAACTTAATGGACCTAAAGTTCCCTCGGCATCCATCTGGGCGAGCAGAGAAGCGATCTCTGCAGACACCCCTTTCTGCAACTCTCTAGCCAAAAGCGGCTGGGTGTGAAGCCACTTCCCCCCCGAGTAAAAATCGACCACCCAACGCCCCAACTCTTTTCGCAAAACTCCCGAAGCGCCTCCTGCGGGAGCTGGCAAAACCCTCCCAGCTATTTCATGCCTACCCGCCTCCTCAAGAAGCCACTCCTCCTCCAACATGCCTGAAAGGACAGCGACTGCTTCCAACTGACGCGATCCAGGCTCCCCCTCTCCCACTGCAGGGACGGGCTCAGTTCGAATTGCTTCCATGGCCCACACCGCCGCATCGGGATTTGTGCCCAGAAGATTTTTCGATTCGAGTGCAATCTTCGCCAACTCCCTTGGTGCGATTCCCTCCTCAACAGGGATCCATAATGGAATCGAAAAGAAGGAACGCGAAGGAAGGCAAACTACGCAACCCACACCCCCCTCCACCTTTTTTGGGCTATCCATTGGCCCCACACACTGAGCGCCATCCTCCGTCGTACTCCACGCCTCCCACCCCTCAGGCCCTGGAAAAATAAATACAGGACCCGTCGCCGCTTTCCCTTTTCCTTTCTTTACTTTGGCTACTTTGCCTTTCATGGAGACTCCTCCTCCGACCAACGGGCCCTAACCTGCGGGGGATTAGATTTACGGGAGATTAAAGCCACAACTTTTCTTGTAGCTTCCCCCACTGTACCCGTCGAGGTCACCCGCCAAAGATCATCCTCATCAGTCGTGACACGGTCCGCCCAAGCCGCCGAGTTCGGACCCAGTAGAGCCTGATTCACGAGATCGTCCTGAGTCCCAAGGACTCCATCCTGCCCTGGACGCTGCTTGATGAATTCACCCGCACTGGCGTTTGGTAAACCAAGGAATGCCTCGATCACGTCCTGATCTGCCGATCGAAGGGAAAGCTTTCCCAACCCAAAGACTGTAAATTTTTTTATCGCATCCACCCCCTTACTCCCCTCTCGTGCCTCCTTTGCCATCTCAGCCCACCCGATTACCTTCTCCAGTTCATCCACCTTTTCGAAAACTCCGTTTCGCACATTACTCTCTGTCGCACTGTTTGAGCCTGTTGCAAACCCATCAGAATCCACCCAATCGATTAACGCATCGATCAGGGAAGAGGAGGTCGTCAAATTCACCTCCCAACCCGCAAAGAGGTTTTGCAGTACCGCCCGTGCCACCCCCTTATCTCCCAAAAGTAGTGCGTTGATGTTTAGCTTTCCAGCCTCCCCAGTCATATCTTGCGTATCGATCGTAAACTTAACTGGCACCTTGCCCTTCCCCGTTTTCCAGCCTTCGCTAATTCGACCACTCAACTGTTCAGACGCAATCTTCATATCTCCTGGATAAAGCCCAGGATTGAGAGCCATCTGGATTCCCGACTCTGCCACAAGCGTTGCTCTGGCATTTTGCAGTGCCGCAAGCTCCTGATCCAACTGTCTCTGCAGCAAGGCCGCCAACCCAAGCATTGCTGTCGCAATCAGACTCACGGCCCAGAGGACAATGATGAGCGCTACGCCCGACGAGTATTTCGATGGATGAACTCTTTTCATTGGGTGGGCGGACTCGCCGTTGGATTCGTACTGTTCGTGGTCGTCATCAAACTCCTCGTCACTGGATCTACCGGAGCTTGCCCTGTTGGACTCATACCTGCGGGAATCCAAAACAATGCCGTGTTGGTAAATGTCTTTTTTCCTGTCTGCCGCTCCAGTGTCAGCCTCAAAAAAGCTGGCTTCACGGGCTCATTCCAGTCAGGTCGATTCATCTTCTCCTGATTTCTTGAGTCCCCAGCCTCCCACTTGAGCCCCTTTACATCCTCCATAAGCCGGAACTCGTTGACCTCTGGCTTTTCCGTCTTTCCCGTGTTTGTCCGAGTTAAGGCCTCAACCAGCCACAACTCCTTGTCATCCCCTGCCTTTGCTTTTCTCAACTCAAACCCTAAAACCCGTACCCCATCGTACTGCTCTGGAAAGATCGCCACAGGCGCGTTTGTAATCACTAGCTCGTAACCCTTTCGACCACTCCGATTTTCTAAGCCCAGCTGCGAATTTACTGGCAGATCCAAACACAACTGCCGTACTAGCGCAAAAAGCCCGCTCACCTCCCGGCTCCTTAAACTCGACTGGGCCGCAGCATTTGCCCCCATGACAGAAAATTGCACAAGTTGGAAAATCACCCCGAAGATCAGAATCAGAATGGTCAATCCTAGGGTCACCTCAATCAGGGTAAACCCCCTCCAATCTTTGCTTTGCCACCTCATCGCTGGGGCCACATCAGGAAAGAGATGCTTTCCAGTTGGGCTCCTTTTTTTGTAGTCGCTTGAATCTGCACCTCCCACCAACCCGCAATGAGTCTAGGCGCAGGGCTATTATTTGTTCCAGGCAGTTCGATCGGGGGATTGATTGGGTTCACCGCAGCACCCAAAAAAACCGTCCCGTCATCTTCTATGGGCCGAAACTCCTTGCCCGTTGGTTGCAGATTATTCGTAGTAGCCAGAATTTTTGCGGCACACGACTCCATCGCCTGCCTTCTCATCCCAGTTCGAAGTAACTCCACATTTATCCCGATCACCTCGTTCAGCGCCACCGCAAAACCCACAGCTGCAAAGGCAAATACCGCCACCGCCAACATAACCTCGATTAATGTAAAAGATGGAGACCCCCTTTTCACCGCTTCTCCCTAGCTTCCGTCACGCTTTCGCCCGTCAACGCACTGAAGGAAAACTGCTCCTCGTTTTCGTTATGTTTTAATAGCACACGCACCGGTTCCACCAACCCACCCCCGGTAAACAGCCACTGGTAATCTTCAGGGGTTCTCCATCCGCTTTTTCCTTTCGACCGATCGAGTGGAGTGATAATCATCATCTCAACTCCATTAGGAAAAGCACTCCCATCCACACCTCCCCCACCCAGTACAACCCTCTGCGCCCTTCCCGTACTTAAGGCCTTTTCTCGAGCTTGCCCCGCCTTTTCTTCCAAAAGCTTTCTAGCCGACTCCAAATCCCGATCTCCCCCCGTCGAAGAAAGAAAAACCGCCGCTCCCCCCATAAACACCACACCAATTCCTACCGCTAACATGATCTCGAGAAGTGTGAACCCATTTCTCCCACGCCCCTTTGTCCCACGCCCCTTTGGCCGCCGCATCATCCGGCCGTTCTCCCAACTTACTTAGAACTAATATCGTCGCCCTTGCCCCCATCGTCCTTGCGGTCAGGCCCCATGGAGTACACCTTAAATCCTTTGGCGGATGAGGAATCGATCTTGTACTTGTAATCCTGACCCCAAGGATCTTTCGGCAATTCCTCAAAACCTTTTCCTGTACCGACTAAAGCCTGCAAACCGGCCGATTGGGACAAAGGTACACCCCCATTTTTCATCTCATACATGCGAACTTGTGTAATTATCGCTTGCAGATCCCCGCGTGCCCTTTGCTCCTTCGCGAATTCCAAATTACCCGTTAGCATAAAGATGGCCGAACCCATTAAAACGGTGATGATACCCACTACCAACATAATCTCGATTAAGGTGAATCCAGCGCCACGAGCCAACCGATGATTTCTTAAAATTTTTGTATTCATTCTTGCCTCAATCCTACGACCCCACTGCCAGTTGACAATCCTGTCCGTAACTGCGGTTGTGCCCTTTTTTCAACAAACCTCTCCGCCCCTTTCTCCAACACAGGAAAGGAAACCTGTGAAATAACAGGTTGTGGCTTCGAAACGGCAGGCGACTTAGCCAAATCCTGACTCGCCTCACCAAAAATTATCTGAAGCCGCAAATTCCTCAGCGTCATTCCGCCCCCCACACACGCTTGCCAATCCACCTGATTGTCCCCTTGTCGCAACAAACCCACTGGCACATACGCCAACACCGTACGCCATCCCCCATAACGAAGACTTTGCCCAAGAGCTCCCTGACGAAAACCTGGGTCATCCAAACCAGGAAGCTCCACGGCCACTGCCGCTAAAGCTTGACCATTCACCCATAAACACGGCTCCTCCCCGGGTGCCAATCCCGCCACCTGTGCCTCCAATCTTCCATACGCAGGCGATCCAGCAATCGGTGCAATAAATCGAACGGGACTCTGCTCATCAATCTTGATCGGTCCCTCATCCAAAACCGCATCCATAACCCGACCCTTGTCCTCATCCATCGGCCGATGCCGACCCCCTCCATGCATTTCGTCCCCAGGCAAAACTTTTCCCCCAGGAGTCAGATACAAACCAGACGGCGCCGCCCA
>Ga0214921_10006032_pt1 | contig 16816 bp, 22 predicted proteins | sample LL1505_MetaG_FD_177992 | JGI IMG/M metagenome (GOLD analysis project Ga0214921, IMG submission 177992) | Freshwater microbial communities from Lake Lanier, Atlanta, Georgia, United States - LL-1505 | ecosystem: Environmental > Aquatic > Freshwater > Lake | place: USA: Georgia | collected...
TTCGTTCTTTGACCATTTGCTCCCATATTTCAGGTTTACCTAGTTGCCAAAGAATCATATCTTTAAGTTCGCGCTCGTAGGTGCGCAGAGCATCACTGTGCATAGCGATTTGAAGGGCCTCATGACCAAGCTCAGCGTCAGTCTTTCCAAGACGACTTGCTTTAGCCTTTATTTTTGCTCGCTCCCGATGTATTGCATCAGAAGATTCAAAGAACTTGCTAAACTGCCCTGTAAGACTATGGACGTCTTTACCTAACGCAATGGCTTGCTTAATGTAACCTACCGCGCTTTGCGCAGCTGAGAAAGCAAGCCCAATTGTAAGCGGATCCATTATTAATTACCGCGCTTACATATATCTACATACAATCTATTTGAGCAATCTTTAATTACCCACTCTACACAATAAACCTTACGTTCAAATACATCACCGATCCACATCCACCGCGCGCACACCCTTGCTTCATTAGGTTTAAGTTTTTCGTTTTGCCCTGCAGCTGATAATGTAATAGTTAGCAGTAAAACTACCAACCACTTTAGAAAGGTAGCCATAGCCAAATTCCTTGGCTCATTAAAAGTACACCAATAGCACCAGCACCCAAGCTTGCCCAGAACATACCCATGCTGACGGCCAGTATAGCAGCAGATAGAAGAACTATACTTAATTGTAAGGCAGACCCTGCAAACGTTAACCACGGTCCATGCTTTTTCGCATTGTCTCTTTCAGCTTCAAGCCCTTTTGCTTTAGCCATTAATTCTTTTTTACCTTCACCTGTCTTAGGGTCAGAGTCATATCGTTCTATTTTAGCTTGTAACTGCTCACGTCTTTTTGGGTCTTTTGCATCCTCAAGTTGACCTTCGGCAATAGATTGCTTGATAGATTTGGCTTGATAGAAGTTCCAGGTATCGTTGGCTTTAATTGTATTGGTTAATACGCTGCTACTGATACCATTTGCAATATAAGTATTAACAGCAAGTAAAGCAGCTATAACCGTAATGGTCCAACCCGCTTTATCTTTAATTTGCGCTTCACGCTCTGAACGGGAGAGTGTTTTTACCTCTGTCATTTTTTAATACCTCTTACATTTTTCTTTACTATTGGTTTCTTTACCGTACTCTTTACAACTGGCTTTTTTACCGTTGTTTTTCTTGTTGCTGTTCTTACAGGCTTAACAATATAATCTTTATGCTTAATAACCATTACAAGCAAGATTAAACTTAGATTAATAATAATGATCATGGTCCAGGCAGCTGTCATATAGAATTGATATTCTGTTTGCAGTCTATTTACAACCATTGCATAAAATGTATCTGTTGTACCTACAATTTCTTGTTTGTATTTTTTATAATCATCACCAAACATTAATAACTGAGCTGCGGTGTAATGAAAGGTTTGTAAATCAAAATTTGTTTCATTTCTACCTTTTTCAACCTTTGTAAAAGCGTCAGCTTCAATTTTAGCAAGATTGTTACTTTGTTCTTCTGCTTTTAATAGCATATCTAATTCTGCTTGTAAAAACGGTACAGCTTTTACCCTTGCTTTAAAGGATTCTTTAACACCTTTTTCGTCTGCAATTTCACCGTTACGAATTTTAAGTATATTATTAAATTCATTTAACCAATGTTCGTTTTTAGTTGTTACAAAGTATCTTGCATAGTTAGTTAAATCATCAGAAGACTTAGCCATAGCCCGGCTAAGTGAAGCAGCTTTGTTTAAGGTTGACAACTGAGATTCAGCACTTTTAAAGCAACTAAGTACTGCTAAACTACATATGAATATAACCCCGGTAATAATGTAGGGGGTTCTTTTAAATTCCAAAATTTTATCTAGTATTTTCATGTCATACTTTTTAATAAAAGGTTTAATAGCTGCTTTACCTCAGCTTGATAGTTGGTAAGCACGACCATACCTAGGCCTAAAGCTGCAGTGGGGAAGCTTTTCGAAGGCAACGGAGCAGGAGCAGGAACGGTCGCTCTCCGTTTATTAGTAACTTTTTTGGTTACCATTTTATCTCCATTAGTTGTTGTTTTAATGTAATGGTCACGAACACGTTGCATGTTCAGATAAAGTCATATATACTATGGTATTATTTATGAGTCCTTTAGATGCTATTTTATACTAATATCTATACGCGGGGTAACTATGTTTACTTTCGTGGTTTTAAAAACGGAAAGCGCGTCAACCAAAAAATACCATTCCAACCTACCTATTTCGTAAGAGCAGGCGGGGATACCAAGTATAAATCTCTGTGGGGTGAAGGGCTTGAGAAGGTTAAGTTTTCATCTATCTCAGAAGCAAGAGAATTTGTTAAAACCTATAAAGATGTAAGTAACTTCCCTATCTTTGGTAATCACAATTACGGGTATCAGTTTATTAGTAAGCTGTTCCCTGATACTATTGAATTCGATATTTCGTTGATAAAGACTGTAACGATCGATATCGAGACGACGACTGAATACGGGTTTCCTGATGTACGCAATGCACAGGAACAGATTACTCTAATTACCGTACAGGACTTTAATACCAAGCAGCTAACTACCTTTGGTTGTGGTGAGTATAAGAGTAAGAAGTCTAATTCTGAATATGTTAAGTGTAATGATGAGTTTGACTTACTGCGTAAGTTTATAGAATTTCATTCAAGTGATTATCCCGATGTTGTAACTGGTTGGAATTGCCAGCTGTTCGATATTGCATACCTATCTGCTCGCATTATTAAAGTACTTGGTGAGAAAGCGTTAGATGAATGCTCACCATGGGGTACTATTACGACTAATGAAGTACCTTATGCAAGAGGTCGTACTCAGCTAGCATATAACTGGCAAGGTATTTCTATTCTTGATTTTATGGACTTGTATAAAAAGTTCTCGTATAAGATGGTTGAGAATTATAAACTTGAAACCGTTGCTATGGAAGAGCTTGGTGAGGCGAAGTTAAAGAACCCGCATTTAACCTTTAAAGAGTTTTATACGAAGGACTGGGATCTATTCGTCGACTATAATATTCGCGACGTAGAGTTGGTTGACCGCATGGAAGATAAGATGCGGATTATTACGCTCATTCTTACTATGGCGTACGATGCGAAGTGTAACTATACCGATATCTTTTCATCGGTAAGAACTTGGGACTGTATTCTCTATAATAAGCTTCTTAAGCAAAATATTATTGTACATAACCCACCTAGTATTGATCCCTCTATGGATCGCCAGATCATGGGTGCGTATGTTAAAGAACCTAAGCCCAAGCAATACGACTGGGTTGTATCTTTCGATGCTACTTCTCTGTACCCTTCTATTATTATGTCTTGGAATATGTCTCCTGAGACGTTAGTCGATGGTAAGAAGTTTCTTGCTGACGACGAGAGAAGTATTCAGCGTCTTATTGATCGTGACGTTAGTACGGCTGAAGCTCATGATCACGATTGGTCAATGACTGCTAACGGTCAGTGCTTTTTACGAAATAAGACAGGTATCTTTCCTGAGCTGATTGACTTCTATTTTACTTCGCGGCAGATTGCTAAGAAGGAAATGTTGGCAGCTCAGCGCATGTACGAGGAAACGAAAGATAAAAAATACCTCGGGTTGATCTCGAGTCTTAACTCCAAGCAGATGGCAGCTAAGATTTTAATGAACTCGCTTTACGGTGCAATGGGTAACGTACACTTTAGATATTACGATATTCGAATTGCTGAGGGTATCACGATGACCGGTCAGCTGTTGATTAGATCGGTCTCTAAAAAACTTAATGAGTTTGTTAACTCGGAGTGTAAAACAAATGGAATTGATTATTCTTTCTACGCTGATACTGATTCTACCTACATTACCCTTGGCGATCTTGTCAGTAAGAATATGGCTGATAAGTCGCCGAGCGAAATCGTCGACGTCCTCGACAAATACTGTAATCAAAGAATAGAACCAACTATTAATGAAGCGTGTGAAGCTCTCTCTGAATATCTAAATACCTATCAGCATAAGATTAAGTTCAAACGAGAGATTATTGCCGATCGAGGCATCTGGATTGCTAAGAAGCGGTATGCAGTTAACGTACATAACTCCGAAGGTGTAACTTACGACCCGCCTAAGCTAAAAGTATTAGGTATGGAGATTGTACGCTCATCTACTCCAGCACCGGTACGTAAGGCACTAAAAGAGGCTGTTAGTATAGCGTTGACAAAAGACGAAGCTACACTAAGAGCATTCGTAGCTGATCTTGAAACGAAATGGAATAAACTTGCTCCGGAAGATATTGCCTTTCCTCGCGGTATTAATGGGTTAAAAGAATATAGCGATTCAAATTCTATCTTTCGAAAGGGTACACCTATTCATGTAAGAGGTGCACTCATATATAATCATCTGATCGAAAATAATAATTTAGAAAAGAAGTATCAGCTAATTCAGGAAGGTGATAAGATCAAATTCCTATACTTACGGGAACCGAACCCGTTGGGTACCCATGTAATTACATTCGCAGGTGAAGTACCTGAAGAGTTTAATTTGCGTGAGTATATTGATTATGACATGATGTTCGAGAAATCGTTTCTTGATCCATTAAACTCTCTACTAAGCTGTATTGGATGGCAGGTCAGGGAACAAGCCACATTAGAAGGATTATTTTCATGAAGAAGTTTATTACAGTACTAAGTTTAGTACTTTGGTCATTAGTTAGTTTAGCAAACCCTATTGACGATAATTGCCCGCAGTATGCAGCTTTTGGAGCACCTGTTTCGTTAGTACCTCCCAATCAAGGTCAGTATATGTGTAAGACAGGGTATGCATTACATTATGTATACAATAACAAGCTATCAGAATATGCTGTTGAAAAAGTAACAAGAGAGTCTATTGCAGGTAAAAATCCTCGCAAAGATGAATTCCGCGAAGACCCTGAAGTACCTATTCAATATCGAGCAACGTTGAAAGACTATATAGGTTCAGGTTATGATCGCGGTCATATGGCACCCGCTGCAGATTTAAATTCTTCTGCTAAAGCAATGTCTGAGTCTTTCTTTCTATCAAACATGATGCCGCAGGTACCTGGTAATAATAGAGGTATATGGAAGTATGCTGAAACTTATACTAGATCTTGGGCAGATGCATTTGGTGAAATCTATGTTGTTACAGGAACAATTCTAGATAATAATTCTAAAGAGATCGGTGCCGGGGTTAGAGTACCTTCGTTTATGTATAAGATTGTTTATGTACCGTCTACCAACCAATCTATCTCGTTCTTATTTCCAAATGAGAAGTTACCCGTTGAAGATATTCCAAAGTACATTGTAACTATTCATGATATTGAAAGATATACCGGTTTAACTTTTCTACCAAAGCTTGCTGTTAACTTACAACCTGTAAAAGGTATTAAAGCAAATTGGAAAGAATGGGCTGGCCAGTAAATAAGAAGTGAGCTATAATATGTTGATTATATGAGGAGTTTATAAGTGTCTATACTTGATAAAATTAAGAAAAATTCTACGATTAAAGATTCCGCTATTCTAGCGGATTCTGTTTTCTTTCAGAAGAAAGATATGATCCCTACTTCGATACCTGCAATTAATATTGCGCTATCGGGTAAGCTTGACGGTGGTTTAACGCCTGGTCTGACTATGTGGGCTGGTCCTTCAAAGCATTTTAAGACTGCATTTTCGTTATTGATGGCGAAGTCTTATCTAGATAAGTACCCTGATTCGTGTTTATTGTTTTATGATTCTGAGTTCGGTACTCCGCAATCTTACTTCGATTCGTTCGGTATCGATTCTAAGCGAGTCATTCATACTCCTTTGACTAATATTGAGCAGCTTAAGTTCGATATTATGACCCAGCTTGAAGGTATTGAGCGTAGTGATCATTTGATTATTATTGTTGACTCGATTGGTAATCTTGCTTCTAAGAAAGAAGTTGAGGATGCTTTAGAAGGTAAGTCTGTTGCGGATATGTCTCGTGCTAAACAGATTAAGTCACTGTTCCGAATGGTAACGCCTCATTTATCGCTAAAAGATATTCCTATGATTGTTGTTAATCATACGTATAAAACGATGGAATTATATTCAAAAGATGTTGTAGGTGGTGGTACTGGCTCGTATTACTCTGCCGATAATATCTTTATTCTTGGTCGTCAGCAAGAAAAAGAAGGTACAGAGGTTGTAGGTTATAACTTTATTATTAACGTTGAAAAGTCTCGTTATGTAAGAGAAAAATCTAAGATCCCTGTTACTGTAAAGCATGATGGTGGTATTAGTCGTTGGTCTGGTCTACTGGATATGGCTCTTGAATCTGGTCATGTTGTTAAGCCAAGTAATGGTTGGTATTCGCGAGTAGATAAAGATAGTGGGGAGATCGAAGATAAAAAATTCCGTATCAAAGATACTGATACAAAGGAGTTCTGGATGCCTATTCTTACTACTAAGTCTTTCCATGACTGGGTTAAAGAGACATATCAAGTTTCGAATGGTGCAATTATTAGTGACCTTGAAATAGACGAGGAGTATGCAGATGCTGAGAAATGATTTATTTCGCCCATGGTTTGTGGGGGAGAAAGATTGGGGTATTGAGATTATTGATGGAGAATTCTCCGGTGTTAGTATTCAAATTGAGAGCGTTGAGTTTGATGAAGAAACAAAAGACGGCAATTTAAAATTAGATTATCATACGGTACATCGACCTGAAGATATTACCGAAGAAGCCTTGCAAAGTGATATGTTTAAAGCTACACTAGAACTTATCCTCAATGACGTACTAAGAGAAGCAATTGATAATTATGAACAGACTCGAAATAACGATACTACGGAACCTAGTTCACAATGATGCGTATATGCGAAAGGTACTTCCTTTTCTAAAGGAAGCCTACTTTACAGACGAGAACGAGAGAAACGTCTATCATACTATTAGTGACTTCATTACAAAGTATAATAAGACGCCAACGGTTGAGGCTCTAGGTATTGCTTTACTGAATGCAAGCTTACCTGAGAGTCAATTTAAAGAGAATAATATACTCTTACAGCAATTGAAAGAGTATGAAGAACCTAATACAGAATGGCTTACTGATGAGACTGAAAAGTTTTGTAAGGATAAAGCCGTCTATAATGCTATCCTCCAATCCATTGGTGTGCTTGAGGGTAGAGATAAGAACGTTGCAAAAGACGGCATACCATCTTTACTACAGGAGGCGCTAGGTGTTTGCTTCGATTCTTCCGTGGGTCACGACTACTTCGATGATTCTTCTGATCGCTATGATTTTTATCATCGTATCGAGTCTAGGATTCCATTTGATCTTTCGTATTTCAACAAAATTACAAATGGAGGCATACCTAATAAGACGCTTAATATTTGCCTGGCTGGCACTGGGGTGGGTAAGTCTCTTTTTATGTGTCATATGGCTGCGGCATGTCTAGCACAAGGTAGAAACGTTCTCTATATTACTATGGAGATGGCTGAGGAGAGAATTGCTGAGCGTATTGACTCTAACCTTTTGAATGTGGAGATCGATCAGTTAGCAAATCTATCGAAGGATATGTTTGAAAGCCGAATTAAGAAGGTTAATGATAAGTTTCAGGGTAAGTTAATTATTAAAGAATACCCTACTGCTTCTGCACATACCGGTCATTTTAAATTGCTTCTTAATGAGCTTAGCTTAAAACGTACTTTTAAGCCGGATATTATCTTTATCGATTATTTGAATATTTGTGCATCCTCTAGATTCAAGCCTGGTGGCAATGTCAATTCTTATACATATATTAAAGCCATTGCAGAAGAGTTGAGAGGTCTAGCTGTAGAATTTAATGTGCCTATCATGTCAGCGACGCAGACGACGCGTTCGGGTTACTCGAATACGGATGTGGAGCTTACCGATACGTCCGAATCCTTCGGTTTACCCGCCACGGCAGATTTTATGTTTGCCTTAATAAGTACAGAAGAACTTGAGAATCTTAATCAGTTAATGGTAAAACAGTTGAAGAATCGGTATAACGATCCAACTTTACATAAAAGATTCATGGTTGGCATTGATAGAGCCAAGATGAGGCTATATGATCTTGAGCCGTCTGCTCAGACCGGTTTGGTAGATATTGGTAAATTTGAAGAAGAACCTGAGCAAAATAACTTTAATAAAATCTTTAATACCAAAAATAAGAAAGACTATTCTAGCATCAAAGTATAAATAAATGTAAAAGGGGGCGTTATGTTTATGGCAGACCAAATTAATAACGTAATCGAATCTCAGAAGAGTAAACTACTCGGAGGAGTTTCCCACTTCTACTTTGCCAGCACTTTGACTAGAAGTTTTACCAAAGCTAAAATACCTTTTAAATTTAGGTACGAAACCTACACTGATTACAGTCGTGAGGATTTTTCGGTATCCGGTCTATACGATATGGATACTAATATTAAGTACATTATGCTTAATTTTTCTAAGTACTGTAAGAATTATAAAATTGAACCAGAAAGATGGGAAGAATTTAAGTTCTCAGTATCCCAAGTTTGCCAACATGAGACAATTCATGAACTACAATGGCAACATCGCGATGGCACTATCACTGATAAAGCACCTCTAGAATTTAGAAGTATTAGTTCTTCAAATGATGAAGAAAAAGAATACCTTGCCGATCCTGACGAGATCGATGCTTACGGTCACGATATTGCGATGGAAATTAAATTTTACTATCCTAAACAAGACCCCTATGATGTGCTAAATAAAATAGGTAGTAAGAGAAAACTGTGGTCATACAACTACTATAAGAAGACATTTAAGGGTGACGATTGGTCACACATTAAAAGCAGACTCTTAAAGAAGACATATCAATGGATACCGCACGCAAAAGTATAAAGGGGCTCAATGGTAATAGATCTCTCGTGGCTAGACGTCACGCAAATTATATGGATGCTTGTAGCTTGTTGGGCTTGTTTTTACTGGGGGAAGGAAAAGGGAATAGAGGAAGCAGTTATATTCCTTATTGAAGATGGGCATCTTAACCCAGATGATCTCGACTAACGTAACCAGGACCCGAAAGGGTCCTTTTTTTGGACGTAACTCTTGCACTTTGGTTGGTAATGAGCTATAATAAGGTATAGAAAATGAAAGAGGTGAATATGTTAGCATACTGTGACTTTATTGCGGATCGAGTTAAGAAGTGTCTCGAAACTGCAAAGAACGATATACTACAGCCCGTTAAGTTACAGACGGTTGGTAAGGTTGAATGGGATCTCGGTAGCGATGGTAGTTTTCAATCAACAAAGAAGACTATGTACGTTTGGGATGCTTACGGAAAAGAATATCGCATTACAGTAGAGGAAGTATAATGCAAACTCAATACAGTTCAAAAGCTCGTGTTAAAAAAGATACGGTTGGCAGTGAAGGCCTTACGTTTATTTTTGCACAATACAGTATTCAACCAATAGATACGTTTCGTGTGCAATGCACAGAACTGATTGAAGCGTCTACCGGTAAGAGGGAGACAAAGGATTTGTTTATCCGAGAGATCGGAAAGGCAAACTCAAAAGATATGATGTTAAAAAAAGTAACTAATTATCTTTTGGCAGGCCAAGGACTTGGGGTGTAAATCCCGAAAGTACTTGATTTTAAATTGATAGTATGTTATAATTGTTCTATATGATGGAGGTGTGATATGACTACATTTACTGTAGCGGGTGTTTCGAAGACTAGTGATCGTGTAAAGGTTCGGTTTTGTTCTGATTTGGTATTGCGTGTTAAGAACTTGCAGAAGCAAGGTGATACGGATATCCAACTTGTTGAACTACCTACACCTATGACGAAGTTTGATGCATGTCAATTCTTGCTTGATTCTGGTCAGTTTGATGCATTCGCAGCTGACATTATCGAAACGCAAGGTAAAAAAGAACCTAAGAACAAAGTCGTCATCAAAGCGTCTCCTAAAGAGGTTGCGGTTGATGAGGACCTTGAAAGTATTAAGCAGCTCGCTGTTGCTTAATTACCGCTCGGTAAGGAAGACCGCACCTTACCGGGTATTATTTGTGCGGGGAAATCCTTTAAGGAAATAAACTATGTCATTGCAAACTAGCGTACTAAAGACTCTTGAGTCAGGTCGTCAATTCACAGCCGGTCAAATGGCTGGCTTGTTCCGTTCTACAGAAGCTTCTGTAGCGGCACGCATTACTGAGCTTCGTGCTCAGGGCTACTCCATCTATAGCAATACTGCTAAGAATGGCAAAACAGCATACCGCTTGGGCAAGCCTTCGCGTCGTATGGTAGCGGCAGCATACGCTGCAGCTGGTAGCTCAGTATTTAACTAATACTGTACGGGTGGTTACAGCCACCGCCGGACCCGTAACCGGCTTTTTTTTAAATTCAGGAGTTGTTATGCCATTGTTCGTCGTTGAAACTATCAGTCAGTTCCGCACTCGATATGTCATCGAGTGTCAAGAAGCCGAGCACGCAGAAGATACTGTAACCATGGAAGAAGCTGATGAGTTTTCTCAAATGCATCTTGGTGAGACTATTCTATCAACTCGTGAAATTACGTACGAAGATTTTACTCGTATGAATAAATCTCTCGAACAATATGGTGATGGAACTAAGTATCGACCAGAAAATGGATCACCATGGATGGGTGATCAAATGATTCATAGGGTTGACTACGGAAATTAATTATGGGTGTACTGTCGCAAATTAATAAACAGCGGATTATTTTTGATCCTGTTAATAAAAAGCATATCGCAACGTATCGTGAATATCTGGTTAATAACTGTAAGTGGTCAGCTAATGGTTGTCCTTACGAACTAGAATGGCCGTATCTCACAGTACCTGATATGATACGCGATAAGATCATTCGAAAGTATCTTAAGCTCTAATTTAGCCCCCTTCTGGGGGTTTTTTATTGTATAAATATAACTAAACAACTTAGGGCTTAAAATGGGTGTAAGTACTAACGCACAATTAGCAGAAAAACTAGCGTTTGAGAAGCTTTCAAAGAGACTCGGTAGTACTACCGCATTTGCTAAACCAGCAGGTTTCGATACAGGATTTCCAGATTTTGGTATCCGTATGATAATTGATGGTAAAAAGATTGACCTACATATTGAATATAAGGCTGATGCTAAAGCTCAAATGGGTTCAATGAGAGACTGGATATTTGAAGGTACACGATTCTCAACACCGGATACACAGTCAGATGAAAAGAATGACTTAATTGATATTATGAATTCCTCACCTGAATGTATAAAGAACGGCAAACGTCTCTTAGCTGACTTTAAAAAATATGCTGATCCTAAGATTACAAAGATCTATTCTGGTATGATGACCATTGAGAAGGATCAAAAAGAAAGACGTAAAAAATTAGAAAATTTTGCGGCTAAAACTAATAATTATCAACTTGCAAAGATACAAGATTCAACGCTTGGTAAAAAAATTATCGAACACTACGAATCAAAATTTAAAAAATCAAAAAAGTCAGATGCTAATTACAGTATGCTGTTAATGATGATTGAAAATGATATCTGGTTTATTGATGAGTCGGGCACTGCCTCAAAAGAAATATATGAAAAAATATTAAAGAGATTTGGAACTACTAGTATACCGGTACTTAGCAATCTTGGTGCTGCACTAGAGGTACGTATACAGCCACGTGGTTTAAGTGCACCAGGAAAACCTGTTTCAATTGACGTTATGGCAAGTTTTAGATTATCGGGTAAACCATCTAACGGGTATAAAGTAATATGATATCATTTCAATACTATTTAATTGAAGCTGCTTCCGAAGACAAGCTCAAGCACTTAGAGCATGCTGAAGACCATGTCATTAATGCTGGCTTCGATGGCTTTGCCCATGCATATCATAACCTACAAGACGTTCATGATCAGTTAAGCGGTAAGAAGAATAAGACCAAGATTACAACTAAGTACGATGGTTCACCGTCTATTGTATTTGGTCATCATCCTGAAACAGGTAAGTTCTTTGTTGCATCTAAGTCTGCATTTAACAAAGATCCAAAGATTAACTACACGGCTGCAGACATAGAAAAGAATCACGGTCACGCTCCCGGTCTTGTTCAAAAGTTAAAACAAGCATTAGAACACCTACCTAAAGTTACCCCTAAGACTGGTGTATATCAGGGTGATGTAATGCATTCAGGGTTAAAGACAAAAGATAACCCTAACGGGGATGTTACTAAAGAAGGGGGAAAGTATCACTTTCAAGCTAACCCTACAGGTGTCAAGTACTCAACAAAGACAAGTTCAGAAGAAGGTAAAAAACTAGCTACCGCTAAATTTGGGGTTGCTGTTCATACCATGTACCACGGTAAGACGATGCAAGATATGAAGGCAGAATACGCACCCGATCTATCTGGATTTAAACATCACCCAGATGTACATAACATCGATACCCAAGATGATGTACAGCATGCAAAAATGACGCCTGAGCAAGACGAGTTATTTAAGAAGCATATTAAGTCTGCTACAGATGCTTTCAAAGCTACACCAAAGAGGGCGTATAAAGCGCTAGAAGGCCATCAAGATCTTTTAAAGACCTATATTAATAGAACTGTACGCGAAGGATCAACACCAACCGTTGCTGGTTACCGTTCTCACGTTAATGAATACCACTCAAAGTTAATTGCTAAAGTAAAGACTGCTAAAGCAATATCTGCAAAGACTGAAGCCCTACATAATGATCTATCTCATATTGATAAGCATGCTGATAACTTTAAACATATACTTACCATGCATCACCATTTACAGAATGCTAAGGATCAGTTAAATACTGCACTATCGGCTAAACCTAAATTCGAAACATCGATGAGAGGTAAACCTACTAAACCAGAAGGTTATGTAATCGTTAGAGATAACAGACCAACTAAGTTAGTTGATAGAGGTGAATTTAGTAGAATGCACTTAGGTGCAAGAACTGAGTAAGTTCTGAAAAGCCCACATATGGATTATACAGGCAAGGCAACTGATCGTCAATGAAAAACTTCAAAGAAATTAGAGAGAATTTCCAAAATGGCCGTAACCCCCAAGACAAGGGCGACATGGCCAGACATGGTCTTAAAGGTAAATCTATTACTCAATTAAAGAAAGTAAGATCATCTGACTCTGCTTCACCTAGAGAAAAGCAATTAGCCCATTGGCGAATCAATATGTCACTAGGTAAAAAGAAAGATAAATAAACGGTCCAAATAATAGTTATTAACATGTCATTTAAAGACTATCTTCAAGAAGCTGCTGGAAAACACGGCGTACTAGCGTACGGTCGTATGAACCCACCTACCGCTGGGCATGAGCAGTTGGTAGATAAGATACATTCAGTTGCCAAGGAGCATGGGGCTGTACACCATTTGGTCCTGTCTCATTCTCATGCATCTAAAGATGGTTCGAACCCATTACCACCAGACGTTAAGTTAAAGCATGCTAAACGTGCTTTCCCAGGTACACATATAACATCTGCTTCAAAAGAAGCACCTAGTATTCTACATCACGCTGCTGCAATGTATAAGCAGGGCGTTGAGCATTTACATTTCGTAGGTGGTTCAGATCGTAAACCGATGCATGAATTACTAAAGAAGTATAACGGCAAAGAAGGCTCTCACGGCCATTACAATTTTAAATCAATCACATTCCATAATGCTGGTGACCGCGACGAAAAGTCAACAGGTACAGCAGGTATTTCTGGTACAAAGTTAAGAGCACATGCTGCTGCAGGCGAGCAAAAGAAGTTTGAATCGCATCTTTCATTTAAGATGAAACCAGCACACAAGACAGCGCTCTATCACGATTTAAGACATCACATGGGAGTAAAAGAAATCTTTGACCCTCATCTTAAAGTTTCAGAATTTCAATGGGGCGAGAAAAAAGGGGTTGATAAGATGAAGCGTATGACACCGGGAGAGGGTAAAACTACTTTTAAAGAGTATGACTCTTATTTAAGAAAAATTCCTGTTTTGTTAATGAATGAAGATCAGAAGCGTGCTCTAATGGAGCAGACCGAGCAATTGGAATTTGATGGTATACAGACAACTAGTTTTGATATGTGTCCAACGGCTTATAAGCGGTTCAAAGAAATGATCGAGACTATTCGTGCAGGTAAGCATATTGGTGAAGTCGCCGGTCACAACTTAAAGCCTGATACTTCTCAAAATACTGATAAGATACAAAAAGTAGAAGCTGGGATAGCTGTAAAGCCCGAGCGTATGAGACAGATGCAGTTTAGACAATATACAGGTATGTAATGCTAATTGATCAACTTAAACACGTACATGCTAATGCATTTACATATTACTTAAAAGCTCATTTTTATCATTGGAATATTGAAGGTGCTAATTTTCCACAGTACCATGAATTTCTTCAAAATCTTTACCAAGAAGTCTTTGAATCCGTTGATACAATTGCAGAATTAATTCGTACTCTTGACTCTTATGCTCCCGGTACGCTGGGTAGATTCAAAGAACTTACATCGATACAAGAATCAGATGATGTCCCTGATGCTATGACTATGATGTCTAACTTGCAGTCAGAAAATAATATAATGAGAGCATCTTTAATGACTGCATATAATACCGCTAACGATACAGGAGAAATTGGTATTGCTAATTTTCTTCAAGACAGAATTCAAGCTCATGAAAAGCATGGGTGGATGCTAAGGAGTATACTTAAATGATCGCTGATTTAAATGTGCAGCATGAGTTGTTAAAGACTGCTTTAGCTGCAACCGACAACTACTTAGCAGCTGAGAAAGCTGCAACAGCTGAAGGTAAAGCATCTCCTATTCATTTAAAAGACTTTACCACAGCATACAACATTGCTTGGAAAGCGCTCGAGTCATTAGGTGTACTTGACAAGAATGAGGAGTACATGAAGGGTCATCTTAAGACGATGATGGACATGTCTACAGAAGAAGATACCACACTTGCCGATGACCCTACAACTGCTGTTGGTGGTGCATCAGGTGATATGGGTGAATCTGTACAAGTAGATGAACTATCGAGTGAGCTCCTGGGTAGATATAAAAAAGCAGCTGGTGCACAAGCATCTGCTGCTGATAAAGCCGGTGATTATAAAACAGGTAATAAAAGATTTTCTGGTATTATTAAAGCAACTAAAAAACAATTTAATAACGACATAAAAGAAGAAGTGGATCTATCTCCTGAAGATGAAAAACTTATTGAAGATATTGTAGATAACTTTGACTGGGATGATCAGGTTGAATACTACGACGAAGACGAACTAGTTTATGAAGATGAAGACGGAAACTTGCAGGAAAAAATTACTGCTCAGTCTCGCTTAAGAAGACGTCAGGCATTTTCACGCTTTAGAGGTAAAAGAAACTCTGCTAAAGGTATTAAGATAAAGAGAGCTTCTTCTATGGAAGTTCTTAAAAAGAGAGCTATTGGTGCTGCACGTCGTTCACTATACAAGCGTATATTGAGAAACAGAGACAAGTCTTCATTATCAGCATCTGAAAAAGACCGTGTAGAACAACAAGTCGGTCGTTTGAAGTATATGCAGAGTGCACTTGCAACACGGTTGTTACCTAAGATGAGATCTATTGAGCAAAAGAGACTTGCAAGTTCACACGCACATAAATCAACAGCACCTAAATTGAAGCCCTCAAAAGCTCCTCGTCTAAAATGAAATCCTTTAGACAGTTAAGATACGAGTCATCACCTGAGGTAGTGTTTGATATTATTGAAAATGTAATAGAAGAAATTGCAAGAAAAAATAATATCAGCTCAGAAACTATCTGGGAGGAATTAGAATCTATTCCAGATGAAGAACTATTAGAAGTTGCAGCCTGGCAACGTAAAGAAGGTAAGAACCCCGAAGGGGGATTAAATGCTAAAGGTATAGCAGCTTATCGTAGAGAGAATCCAGGATCAAAATTACAAATGGCTGTAACCACGAAACCATCTAAGTTAAAGTCTGGTAGTAAAGCTGCAAATAGAAGAAAATCTTTTTGCGCTAGAATGGGTGGTATGAAGAAGAGACTAACATCCGCAAAGACTGCAAGGGATCCTGATTCAAGGATTAACAAAGCCTTGAGAAAATGGAATTGCTAATTTAACTTATAAATATAAAAATTAAAGGAAACCAAAATGTTTGAAAAACAAATCTCCCAATCATTGCAAGATGCAATTAAAAAAATTACTTCTGTGTCAGAAGCGTTAGTTGGTAATCAGCATAGGATTGATAAAAATAAAAACGGCAAGATAGATGCTCATGACTTTAAACTTCTTAAAGGTCAAAAAGCAGCACCAATGAAAGAAGATCCTGACTGGGTCATTATTGAACAAGATGAAGATAATACAACAGCTGAAGTTGCTGGACATAAGGTTACTTTACATAGAAGTTTAAGTGAGCCTGGTTCAAGCGATACTTACACCCTCCATCATCCATCCGGTGATAAAAAAGTTAAAATTAGCTATGATACGCATGGTAACGGTGAAGAGGTTCATGGCGATAAAGTTAATAAAGCTTTTGGTTTAGATTCAAAGCATAAACTAGGTCATAAAATTGCTGGTTCAATGAACGGTATGGGTGGTATTTCTAAGTTTGAAGAATCTGTAGAACAAAATAATGAAGCAATGTCTCATCAAGCTAAGACTACAATGAAGCATATTCCTAATGCATCACCTGCACTTAAGAAAGCTGCTAAAGATATTAAGCCCGGTATTGCTGGTTATCGCGATCGCGTAGCTATGCTTAAAGCAGGCGGTGTAAAGGAAGAAGCTGAAGAATTAGATGAGTTGTCTAAAACCACACTTGGTTCTTATGCTAAGAAAGCAACGCGTGATTCAACGATTACACGTAAAATCGCATCAGATTTTGAGCATATGAGCGACAGAGCAAGAACTCCAGGAAT
>Ga0214921_10006033_pt1 | contig 16814 bp, 20 predicted proteins | sample LL1505_MetaG_FD_177992 | JGI IMG/M metagenome (GOLD analysis project Ga0214921, IMG submission 177992) | Freshwater microbial communities from Lake Lanier, Atlanta, Georgia, United States - LL-1505 | ecosystem: Environmental > Aquatic > Freshwater > Lake | place: USA: Georgia | collected...
CCAAAGATTTATTGTATAAACGTTTGGTCATTACCATGGGTGGAAAAGCAGCCGAACGAATTTTTTATGGGGAGGAATATGTGTCTTTGGGTGCGAATCAAGATCTAAAACAAGCCAATTCTCTTGCGCGAAGAATGATTGGTAATTTTGGAATGGGAACACGCCTGGAGACCTTTTATAATGAAAATATAGACAATGATGCGAATCCATTTTTGGGTCGGAGTTTTGGCTCATCCGAAAAATATTCGGAAAGCACCAAGGAGTTGTTTGATAAAGAGGCACTTTTGCTGATTGATAGCGCCTACATGGAGGCGAAACAAATATTACACCAAAATATCGATATGCTTCATATTGTCATTGACTTTTTATTGAATGATAAATATTTATCGGGACAAGAATTCCGTAATATTATAGAGGCAAAAGAAATCATCGATTAGTGTAAGTACAAAAATTTTTACACTTTGTCGTAATCAAAATAAAATTGAAAGCTTTTGGGACCCGGGTCTTTAAATCACTCTACAAAAAATATTTTAAAACAACTTAAAGAAAATGTCCGAAACAAATATCTTGGAAACTCGAGTGATTGATTTAACAAATGATGCTGCGAGCAATCGTGTATCTGTTCCAGATTTTAGCAGAATATTGACAAGTAATCGTCGTAATCCCGCATGTTCATTCTGCGAATGCCCTGGGCATAATATACGAACATGTAGGCATCCTGACCGAGAAAAATTACACGAATGTGCTCAGTTTATGTATTTAACAACTTGCCATTATTTACAGCGTTTTCCGAATACAGAAAGAACTCATAAAATGTGGTTGGACAACTTATCTACGAGCGAATATAAAATATTAGCAAAGTTAAATCGCTTGGAAACAGACTCGAAAACGACTCGTCCGCAATACCAAGAAATATTACATGAGCATTATATTCAATATGCTGAAGAAGAATTGCATAATGTCACATCAACAAACGCAACAACCATTTTGCTTCTCTACATTGAAATTCTATTGAGAGGACTTGTCACGGACATAGACTCAATGATATATGCGGTGACTAAGTTAACAATGATAATCAAAAACAGCGGAAGACATCTCATGGATATGCCTCGTTTTCGCTATTGGTTAGGAAACCATATGGATAATTATTACGGATTTCGTCAACTTCGAGAAAATCGCAAACAAAAGCCGACAATGACTCATACCCCGTCATTGGCTACGGACGTCGACGCAGAATGTCCTATTTGTTACACCGAGATGACGAATGATTCCATGGTTCAACTTGGTTGTGCTCATTCCTTTTGTGGCGACTGTATCATTGGTCAAATCAAGTCAAGTAGAAAACCAACTAGTGAATGTGGCTTGTGTCGCGCTACCATCAGCGAATGCCGAAGTACCTCAAAAAAATTATTACAAAAATTATCATCAAGTATTGTCTAAAAAACAAAAAATAAAAAACAAAAAATAAAATAAAAATATAAAAAGTGGGTCTCTAGGGACTCATTTTTTATTTCGTCTTTTTCGTATTTTTTTTATATGATACTAATTTATCATTATCATATAAAATGAGCGTTGATTTGAATATAGACAATTACAATTTGGACGATATTTTAAAACTATTCAAATTACCGTTGGATTTCAATGAACACGAACTAAAACAAGCCAAACAAGTTGTATTAAAAACTCACCCGGATAAATCGGGTCTCTCATCAGAGTATTTTTTGTTTTATTCAAAAGCATATAAAATGTTGTATTCTGTTTGGGAATTTAGAAAAAAAGGTGATGTGAATAAGACAACGACAAATACGGATTATGACAACATTGAAGATTACAGTGAAAAAGACAAGAAAAAAATATTGGACAATCTTTTTCAATCAAACAATGGAAAACTCAAAAATAACAGAGAATTCAACGAATGGTTTAACGACCAGTTTGATAAAATGAAATCCGTTCGCGATGATGAAACCGGATATGGCGACTGGTTACGTTCCGACGAAGATTTACATAATCCAAGTGGCGAAAATGTATCGATGGCGACGATGAAACATGAATTTGACAAGAAAAAATCCCAAGTGAGAGCACTCATCGTAAAACAGGATGTGAGTGAATTCAATAGTTCAAATTCAATGTTTGGTACGGAATTAATGAGGGAAGGACCCGGGGAGTATAGTTCAGGATTATTTAGCAATCTTGCTTATGAGGACCTTCACAAAGCCCATACTGAAACGGTGATTCCGGTAACGGACGAAGATTACGAAAGCATGCCCAAATTTAAAAATGTCAATGAGTATATGAATTACCGAAACACATTGGATATGAAACCACTGACTGAACAAAAGGCACAAGAAGTGTTGAACCGTCAAAACGAAAAAGAATCGGAAAAAGCCACCAGGCGAGCATATGAATTAGCCAGGCAAACCGAATTGGCAAAACAAAAAAGCCAAGGATTCTGGGGAAACCTACAATTACTTGGAAATAAAGCCTTTGGTAGTAAATAAGATATACTATTTTATATTATTTTAACCCATTTTACTTTTAGAAAAAGAAGTCAAAGAGAGAAAAGGGGTGTGGAAAAGCCATAAAACAAAAAAGACAAAAAGACAAAAATACAAAAAACCAACAAAAACCACAAAAAACAGAAAATAAAAATATATGAATAGTATATATTTATTTATGGCAATTAAGACAATTAGTTATACAAATATTATAGTGATTTTAATCATTGCTTCCGTTATCGGGTTTTTATACAATCGCTATATGGAAAAAATGGACCGACTACAAGGTCTAGGAAATAGTTACGGAGCAATTCAAAATTATTTATTAACCGATTCATCCCTCAGTGATGTCAAGAAACCCATCTTATGGATTCCCATTGAATATGAATATAACGCCCGTAATTGGTTATCGTTCGGCTCCAGGTCATCGTTTGAGTTGAACCAGCCTTATATGTATTTAACTGTGAAGAGCATCATTAATCAATGCGGCGATTCATTCCATATTTGTATTATAGACGACAATTCATTCCGCAAATTATTGCCTGAATGGAACATCAATTTGGATGCCACGGCAAATCCTATCAAATGTAATATTCGTAAACTTGGTTGGGTAAAAATATTATACCGTTACGGAGGCATGTTTGTACCCCCATCCTTTTTATGTATGCGAAATTTAGAAGAATTGTACAACACCGGGATTGCCGGGGGGAAAATGTTTGTCGGGCAAAATGTCGACCGAAATCAAACCTCGGTCACCCACGAGTTTTACCCAGACATGCGTTTTATGGGCGCACCAAAAGAATGCGCCGTTTTGAACGATTTCATGGATTTCATGCAGCGAACTATATCCTCGGATTTCACCAGTGAATCGGTGTTTTTAGGGGATTTCAATCGTTGGACGAATTCAAGAACTCGTGAAATCAACATTATCGATGGTAAACTCATAGGTACCAAGACATTGAATGATGAACCAATCTTGATTGACGATTTGTTATCAAATAATTACATTGACTTGTATGCCAAAACATACGGAATATGGATACCTGCTGAACAAATATTGAATCGCCGACATTACGAATGGTATGCGCGTTTATCGCCCAGACAAGTGCTAGAATCGGAAGTCATTTTGAGCAAATATATATTGTTGGCAAGCGCACCTAATGAAAAACAAGGACGAATTGAGGAATTCAAACAAATGCCTGAATGGATTGGATACTGGCAAGTGCCATCTGGGTTTGGATTATGGGGACAAAAACCAAATTACTTGGGTAATCATATGATAATCAAAGACCCTGATTATTCTACAAATTTAGTGTAATTATATTTTATCTATATAGTATATAATATGGGTGAATATTATGACTATCCAAGAACACCTTTACAAAATTTAGATTCTTTTAATGATACATATGGCGATATGGTACGAAATTCTCGTCAAAATAATTATAGTCAAAATAATTTATCGAGCAATTCTGTTCCTGTAAATAAACCTTTGACTTTATTAGATTTTAATAGAATAGAAGATAGACCTAAAAATTATGAACCACGCAAATTTAGACAAGTATTTACACAAGAAAATGGGGGAAAACGACGCAAGAGAACAACCCAACGAAGAAGAAAGAGAAAAGGGTGTAAATCAAAACGTAGAAGAAGAATGTAAAAACATGTAATTTTATTTTATATGTATAATATAGGATAAAATATGAGTGATGAAAATAAAACAAATCTTGATAAATATGCGGAGGAATTAAGCGATTATATAGGCAACGCAAATACAATTCAATATAAGGTTCCTCCACCGATTCAAGAAACTTATGGATGTGGAAAAGCCCGGAGTTATAAAGACCGTTTTGACATTGTAGAGGTTGACCCAAAAACATTAAATATTCAAGGATATTTTGTAAATAAGTCATTGAATTTGTTATTTATTCAGAAAATAAAAGAATGGTTTCCTAGTGATGTTGTGAATGACGAAACAATAAAAGAGGTATTTCACAATACAAATATGGATATTATAGAATTTATTAAAAATAAAATTAAAAAAATGAATGAGACTACAAAAAATATTAAAAATCTAGAAGAAAATGTAAATGAAAAAAAAAATGTAAATGAAAAAAAAAATATTTTAGAAAATATTTTGGAAAAAACACTTTATGGATTAAGTAGAGAAGCACCTGGTGTAAATATACATTATAACGATTCAATGATAAAGGATAAAGATAGTCGTGAATACATTCAAGTAACTGAACTTCCTGATTATTCAGGCGTCACTGATTACAGACATCAAGTTCATATATATTCAAAGTATTTGAACCTTTTGGAAAAGATAAAAAAACAATTAGAGAGCATGGGTACTGATAAAGACGAAATAAATCTACAATTATTATACGTATTGTTATTTTGTTTAAATACTGGAGAAGATACAATTCAAATATTCACTAATTTTGGAGTTGCCTTAATGAAAATGACAGATAATCCAATTATAATGAATCGAGATTTTCATATTAATGATTATATTAAAGATGATAATACACTCGCAAAGATAAATAATTCATTTCATCCATTTTATTTACCAACAAATATATATCCTTTAAATGTAAAATTATTACCAATTCAACAATTGAATAAAAATGATTTTGATATTTATATTACATTTTATAATAATGAATTAATTATCACTACATATCAATTACTTATTTTTAGTTATGGTGAAAATATGATGTTGGGTGTCGCGATAGACAAAATTGTTATGAATATTACAAAAAAAACACATAGTAATTATTTTCAGTATGTTTGGACAACAAATCTCAGTATGGAAAATATGAAAAATACAGATAATTCATCGTTTATAAATACTTTATTTAATACATTAGATAATCCAAATCAAAATCCAAATCCTACTACAGGAGGCAGGCGCAGACCTAGAAAAACCATCAAAAGAAAAAAGAATACGACCAAAAAAAGAAAACGATGTAAATCACGAAAAATCATTCGACACCGACGTCTAAAGTCTCGCTCTTAACACCGTCGGGTAAACCCTTAACACCGTCGGGTAAACTAGTAAAACAAATATAATAAACGATTTCATACGTGGATTTTTCATACCTAATTTTCGTGGTATATTTAATATCGTTGAAATTACATATTTGTCGCAATACCGTCGTAAAAGCAGTATAGCTCATCTTTTTTTCAACGTATTTTTGTTTTGATGCGTGATAATAGGGCTTACATTCTTCTAAAAAGGGAGGAATATTATTATCAAAGATTCCTTTTTTATAAGCATTATTATTAAAAATATATGTATTATCTTCTTTAATACATATTTTATCGAGTAATCCAAATAATGGTTCAACAGGGACCGCATATTTGAATATTTGTTTAGACATGTTTATAAGTATATTATTATAATAGCAAAACAAAATTATAAATCGTTTTTTCTCTTAATTTACAAAAAAAATAATTCAACGTTTCTCTCTTTGACATAGAAATTCAAAATTAAAAATGAAAATAAAAATCTATGTATTTTATATTATGACGGAACCAAAACCATTAACTGAACCAACAATATTCAAAGTAGCTGATATAATGGCACAAAATCCATTAGTCAGTAGAGATATAGTTAAAGTTACAACACCAAACGGGAACCGTATTGTTTCTCCTGATGCCCTCCCTGTGGCTAGACGAAACTACTACGAAGATGTCCCTAATATGTCATTAGCTACACTTAGAAGAGAAAGAAATCCAGATATCATACCTGAAATGACTACTGAACAACTTAGAACATTAACTGATGAATTGTATTTAACTATGAACTATGATGAATTAGACTACAGAAGAAACCATTATTTATCAGTGAATGAAGAATTTCCAGAAGAGATACGTACCCCAGAGTCTGGTAATAATGACGCACCTTGGCTAGGAAGAGTCTTTGCTGTTTTATGGAATAGGGGTGGACTGGAAAATAGACCTACTATTATTTTTGACCACGTTATTCCTAACCAAATGACTACAGGCTATGAAGTTTGGCGTAAAAAGAATGAAAGAAAATATTTTGAAAATGTATATAGGGCACTCATTCTACCTCCACATGATGGTGGTCGTAAAAGAACCAAAAGACCCGCCCGAAGAAAATCAAGAAAATCAAGAAAAAACAATAGAAAAACAAAAAGAAGACGCGCTTAAAAGAGGTTCACCAAATTGTTGGTGAATAAAGCAAGTTCTATTTCATCCTCATGTATATTGTGAAAAATAGTTATATATTTACAAATAAATGGTATAATTTCATATTTCAAATTCTCATCAATGAGAGAAGTGATTTTAACAAAAGTAAAATAGTTATCCAAAATATCCATAACAGAATATCCCTGGTCGTAAATTACATACAATACATTTAGCGCTTCCACCAGTTTTCTCTCTTTCAATAAACAAGTGTATTTATGAAAATCACTAAAATTTATGTTAGTGCATATTTTTTTGATTAAATCCAAGTGAATATCTTTATTCAATAATTTGAATTTCTCAATATAGTTAATCAATATTTTCGCGCTATTATTACACAAGTCCAGCAAAAAATCCTCCGATTCGCAATCAATATGAATCGCCTCGTTTGTTTTGATTTTGTTCAAGATTTTCAACATACTTGTACGGTCAAGAGGCTTAATTTTTATAATGGTAAATCGAGATTGTAAATTTTCAATGATTTTTTGTAGATTTGAACTGGATGATATAAAATGGACGTTATGACTGAATTTATCAATACAATTACGAAACACTTGTTGACTCTGTTCATTAATAAAATCCAAATCATCCAATATAATAATTTTTTTCTTGTTTTTAATGGTAGAACAGGTTTGACAAAAGGTCTTGACATCATTACGATAATAATTAATCCCCTGTTCTTTGAGACTATTAATATAAAGTATATTGTCTGTATAATTATCGTAACCTTTGTAATATTCGCGAATAAGAGCATTTAGCAAGGATGTTTTTCCTGAACCCATATTTCCAGTAAACATTATGTTTAAACAATCCATTTTAATAAAAGTATTTAAAATATCAATTATTTCGGCATCAATTTCAAAATCATTAAAATACAATGGTTGATATTTATTTATTAATAATGTACTTTCCATGTATAAATAATATTATACGTTAATTACTATTTAAGTTTATCTTTAATAATAATAATATTAAATTATGAATTCTGAAAAAGAAAATTTTTACAATATTTTAGGAGTTCAAGATAGTTCAACTGGCGAAGATATTAAAAAGGCATACCGAAAAATGTCTCTCAAGTATCACCCGGATAAAAACAACGGCGACCCAGAGTCAGTGAAAATGTTTCAAAAGATAAGTGAAGCCTATGAAGTTTTGGGTGATGCTCAAAAAAGAAACGAATATGACATGATGCGAAAGAATCCGTTTATGCGCATGGGACAACCTGGCGGTGGTGGTATGCATTTTGACCAAATGGACGATTTTTTATCCAATATTATTTTTGGTGGATTAGGAGGTATGCCATTTGGTCCAGGAGGAATGCCATTTGGTCCAGGCGGTATGCCTTTTCCTCCCGGTGGTCCAAATATAAGGATTTTCAGGAATGGAGTTCCTGTCAATTTTGGAAATGAAAAACCTCAGGCAATTACTAAAAATATTTCGATTAATATGGAAACCGTTTTAAATGGGGGGAAAATACCGATTGAAATAGAAAGATGGATATTGGAAAATGGAAATCAAGTCCATGAAAAACAGACCTTATATGTTGATATTGTAAAAGGAATCGACAATAATGAGATTATCGTATTAAAAGACCAAGGAAACGTGGTGAATGAAAATTGTAAAGGTGATGTTAAAATATTTATCAAAATAGAAAACGACAGTGAATTTCAGAGACGCGGTTTAGACTTGATTTTGGAAAAACGTATTTCTCTCAAAGAGGCATTATGTGGATTCAGTTTTGACTTGAAATATATAAATGGAAAAATCTATACTATCAATAACCATGCTGGAAATGTCATACCTCCAGAATACCAAAAAGTAATACCAAATATGGGATTAACAAGGGATAACCATGTGGGTAATTTAATAATTATATTTCATGTTGAATTTCCTGAAAAAATGACATTGGAAAATATAGAAATATTAAAGACCCTATTGTAAATATAATACAATTACCATTTGTATTATATTCATATATGTTTACAGTAAAAGACGTGTTGACGGAGTATTTGATATAACGGGCGGTATTTCCTCTAATTTAAACGCTATACAAATCCGCATATTTTGAAAATACCTATTAAATGCCGCACCCTTATGATAATAATATGAAGGAAAAGAAACACCTCGATTATACAAAGGTTCAATACATGCTATATATTTACTATTATTTGGTATTTTAACATATAAGTATCCATTTAAATCATCATTATTATGAGGTAATTCGGTAGTGTAAATACAAAATGTGGTTGTATTTATTTTAGTATCGTCTTGATGAAAACTTCCATCTTGTCCATATGTTTGTCCGTTTGCATAGACTCGATTTAATTTGAATTTTTTATTTAGTTTTTTTTCAATTTTCGTTTTTAAATAATCTGTAAAAAAATCACATTTGATTAAATCCATATGCCAAAACGGAGTATTAAATCCGGTTGATGAAGATGACGTATGTCCATAAATCCAATTACCTTTGGAAATATATTCATTACACTTTTGTAAATCTTCATTTGATAAGAAATTATCGTAAATATTTATAGACTCCATTTATTTACTACAATTACTACAATTATAAAAAATAGTAATTTATATTTAAATGATTTTTATTTACACATTCATTTTGGCAATCCCATTAATTTTCGAGAATCCAATACCCGATTTGTATACGGACCATTTTTATCAACATAATGTAAAAATGTTTGAGTTTGCTCCGTACCAGTATATTCATCCCTCCAATGTTCTAAATATCTACTGTATACCACTAGGTCTCCACTATTTAAGGAAATCGATACGTTTTTCCCGGTTTTATCTGTTAAACAAAATTCCCACGGTTTTACAGAATTCATATTGATACACACACTCGCACTAATTTCACATTCTTCTCTATCTGTATGTTTTTTTAAATCAGCTCCTTTGTAATAAATACGCATATATGAATAAGTAGGTAATAATTCTTTATTTATATGCTTTTCAATAACTGGTTTTAAATATACGCATAACGATTCACAACATAATGGTGCATAATAAGAAAAACTTTTTTCAACTTGGTGGTCGCCTAATAAAATTTCACTTGTTTTTACACTTTTTTCATAACATTTAATTTCTTCTATCATTTTGCATTGAATGTATATTAACTCACATACTTGAGGACTTAATACATTTGGTATCACTGAATAGCCATGTTTTTCAAAATATTCAGCCATGAATTGTTTATTTCTTGAATATTTTGTTTACTCATTTTATTTTTATATGATTTTTATGAAAATAAAATATATATCCATAATATAGTATGGCAGGTCGACCAAGAAAAGTAAGAAGTATTCAATCTTATATTAACAGTTCAGACGCGAATAGCGGATTATCCATGCTGAAAGCAGGAACCCCACCCAAAGTAGGTGTGACTCATTATTTATGGTATAATTTACAAACCCAGTCAAATCAAGGACCCATGGATTTTGTAAATAGTCCAGAATATTACAAGACCCTACAATGGCAACGTTATGGAAACTTAAGACCATCTTTTACTCCGTGCCCAAAACAGGCATATTTATCATTTCCACCATCTAGATATCCACCAGGTGTTATTCCAGCGACGTTTAACGGCAATTTCAACTCAAATTAGTTTCAAATGTTTCAGGTGGATAAAAGATAATAATAAATTATATAAAAATTATATATTATATAATATATTTAACGTATCATGATAATAAAAAAAAATACAAATACAAAACATTGGATAATCAAATGTACGAAATGTGGAAAACATGGTCATTGGTCTCATCAATGTAGAAAAAAATAATTTTTTCATGATGTTTTATGTTATTTACGAAATCTTCTTGGTAGGAATATCGGAGGATACAATGTATATAGAGTTTTCAGTAATAATGATATATTCTGTGCCGCTCTTGTAAAATTTAGCAATAGGTGAGGTGTACTCATCTTCGGATTTCACCAAAAGCTTTTCGCCAGTTTCTTTGACACCGACTAATGCTTTTTTGTCCAATGAGACTGACCAGTAATCCAACATGATTGGTTTGTCTTCGACAATACCTAATTTAGCAGCATGTTTTAATGTAATATCACTTGGAAGTCTATAATTTGATTCAGTTGCGGGGGCTTTATTCTGTTGTTCAGCAGACATTTATATTATAAAAAGTATTTTAAATCTTTAAATACTTTTATACTAAAACTATAAATTTGCTAAAAGCATGTATTTTATAATATATTTAAAATATAGATATAAATTATACATATAAAATATGAGTAATCATACGACCTCTATATCAAACATAAAACAAACCATATTTCCCTCTCAATATTCATTACATAATGCTGATAATTATTTAGAATCATTAAACCCAATATCATCATCAACAACTGATATTTTGAATAAATACAAAATACTTGTCCTTGAATATTTACAATTTATTTTGGAAAATATGAATTGTAAGTCGGATGAAATATACAAATACATAATATTAAGAGGATTAACCACGATTACGCATGTATATCAATTAACACTTTTAAATACCAAGAATTTGAATTTGTCTTATTTCCATAGTCAAAAAGCATTTTATTATTACGTGGAATTCATTGGTCAAATCACCGGCGAACAAAATACGTTTTTACAATTGACGTCCAAAGATGCCATTATGTTTGTCTATAAAAAAACCATATTCGAAATACATGGAGATTTTCGTAAACCACCCCCTTCAAATAGTGAAGACGAATGTAACCATTATGAAACATTCCATTTGCTGGATGTATATTGTCAAATCATGAAAACAATCGTATCTCAATTTATCACACAATATGATTTAATAGAAATAAGAGCCAGTAAAAGATATTTAGATGAATTGAAAAAAATAGAAAAAACATGTGAAATGATAAACATTTCAAAAACAAACAGCAATCAATTACAAAAAATAAAATTAGTAATTGATTGTTTGGGCGATTTAAATGAAAATTATCATCAAACCATTCAGTTATTTATTACAAAATTTGTTAAAAGTAAATCAGCACATGATTTACCAGAAGATAGTTTCAAAGAAAAAATCGCTAAATTCATATTAGCGAATAATATAAGTTCAAATCTTGATACGTTTATGAATTATATTGTCCCCAATTGAAATCCCAGTCAGGGAAATTATACCGAAATAAAGATTTGTTTCTTACGTATTTTTTTATTTTTATTTTTATTTAAATCACCATTACCACCATGTAAAACAACGGGTTGACTAACATTATGAAATTCATTTATCAACATTTTTTTAATAAACTCATAAATAATATATAATACGTTTTCATTACACATTCCAACGATTAAAATACTTCCTGTCCGGAATATCATGAACGAAACCTCTACGATTTGTGTATACTTGTCCTTATCCTCTTTTGAAATTTGTGAACCCGTCTGTATTTCCACCTCTGGATTATAATAAAATTTACATTGTATTCCAGGATAAGAGCACGGGTCGTAAATACATTGTATATTATATTTCATTTTTAATATATCATACAACGCCTCGCGATTTATATAAAACCCGCAATTAAAATTGGAATTTATCAAAACCGTGTCACTTTTTTGTAAATAACCAAGTGGTTCTTTGATATACGGCTGTAATGTCAACAATAATGTCTTTAACACTTGCTCATATATTTGGTCATTTTGAATTCCAGGTATTTCAACTTTTCCTGTATTAAATACTTTAATATGAAATTCCTTAAAAGTATTATCAATATGAATACGTAAAATCATTACAAAACAATTATAAAACGCGCTCTTCTTTTTACTACGATAACTCATAATATCTTTTCTAGAAATACCAACACTTACCTTACGAATATCCTTGAATTTAATACGCCCGTTTGGATTATTAATACTTGTTATGATTTGTTCATCATAATATAATTCATCTTTTAATTTTTCCTTTATGTAATCTACTTCTTCTTGTTGGAGAGAATTGAACTTCATTTGTTTTTTAATGACACCATTTTTAGGCATCGAATATTGAATCACTGGTATTTCCCAAAATATTGCTTTTAAATCAATTTCTCGATTCAAATAGGCGATTTTTGATTTAGTTGATATATATATTTCCGTAGCTTTAGGAATATCGCAAGTATTTCTATCATTTTCACCAATAATATTATCGGTAATACTTAAAGTGATTTCATTGGATGAATCATCTGGTTCAATCATATCAATATCTAGTTCTTCGCCGTAATCGTTGGAAATGAATTTTTCCCATTCATCATCAATATTTTCCGCGGACTTGCCTTTTATATTGTTTTTTATGTTATTGTTTTTATTAAATTTTGTATTAGACATATCTTGTATATAGTTGCTCTTATTCCTTTAAATTCTTTAAATTAAAATTATTTCAATTATTTTTTTAATGAACTACTATATAAAATGGAGACAAAGAGCATACCAATCCAATGTCACAAAAGTTATTTAAGAAAAGATTTAGAAAAAATAAATCGACCAACTTATTCATTAGAATTAAACAAAAATATTTTTGACCCATCAAAAAGTTCACCACCCAATGAATTTATGGAAAAATTAAACAAACGAATGGATATATACAACCACTTAGAAACCATATCAAGTTCACCGGTGATGACTTATAATATGACATTGCTTTGCTCTGCCTTTGGTAAATAATCCAATAATTTATAAATAATGTAATTTATGTAATATTTTTGTTCACAATCTGGAAAATGCATCGCGTTTTCTATAAAAATCAAAAAATCACTCGTCACTACGTTTTGTTTGTACCGAATAATATAATTCAAAAAATCTTTGATTATATTTTTTTTATTAATATTGTACTTTATCCGCGTTTCTTTAATATAATCCAGTATTTCGTCAACCTTATTCGTTTTGTTGTTATTAATACATTTTTGATAAAGACCCTCCCAAACAATATTATCGATAATATGAAAATTTTCACAAATCATATCTTGATTGGATTGTAAATAATTAATCATACTTCGAATATCTGATTTGAATATTTCCTGTATTTTTTTCAAACACGTATCATTTATGTTTATCAATTCTTTTTTGGTTATATTTTTTAAAAATTCAATGATTTTTTCTTGGGGCAACTGATTAAATCTCAACCGGAGAAATTCGTTTTGTAATCCTTCGTCTATACGACTAATATAATTACAAATCAAACAAAAACGAACATTATTTGAATAATTTTGTAATAAATATTTCAACGCCTGTTGCGCGTTTTTGGTCATGTAGTCTACCTCATCCAGAATAACAAATTTCATTCCCTTCGTAAATAATGTTTTGGAATTGACAAATTGATTAATTTGATTACGAATAATATCTATACCTCTCTCATCAGACGCGTTTAAATGAATGACTAACCCTCTATTTTTTTCATTATTTATATCTTGATATTTGTTTATTAGATTTATAATAGTCGTTGTTTTACCCGTACCAGGTGGTCCGTATAAAAGTAAATTAGGGAAATATGATGTTTTTATAATATTTTGAAGGATTTCTTTGTTTAGAGGGTCCAATACAATATCTTCAAATTCTGATGGTCTGAATTTTTCGATCCATGGTATTGATTCATTTTCTGTATTTATATTTAGATTCAAATTCGTCAAACTCATTGTAAATTTTATACATTACTATAATTTTTAGTTTTTATATTTTAGTTTTACTATTTTAGTTTATAAAATAATTGAATTATATTTCTTTTTATTTATAAATGAATAAAACCATGCCTTCTTCTTTAAACAAAAACAACGAATGTGGATATTTAGAAATATTTATCGGTCCTATGTTTTCCGGAAAAACTAGTAAATTAATTGATTTATATAAACAATATTCGTTTTGTAATATTCCATTAGCTGTCATTAATCATTCGTCTGATACAAGATATGATGATACGATGTTATCCACTCACGACAAAATTATGATACCTTGTATTCAAACATCAACCCTAACCAGTGTTACAAATGACATGGATAATGTTGATGTTATTTTGATTAACGAAGGTCAATTCTTTGAGGATTTATATGATTTTGTAGTCGATATGTTAAAATTCAATAAAAAAATATATGTTTCTGGTTTAGACGGTGATTTCAAAAGAGAGAAATTCGGTAAAATATTAGATTTAATACCCTTGTGTGACAAGGTTACAAAAATGACGTCCTTATGTAGTTTGTGTAAAAACGGTACTCCTGGATTGTTTTCCATGCGTTTGACAAATGAAAAACAGCAAATGTTGATTGGTTCATCAAATTATATTCCTGTTTGTAGGTTTTGTTATGAAGAAAACGAACAAAACGAATAGGTTGGTTTCGTTATAATATTTTTTAAAATAACTTAAATCAATGTTTATCTTATATGTTATAATAAATGGACGGTATTGATATAATCAATGAGGCAATAATGAATAATAATGTAAACGCGGATACTACACCCGCTCAAGTAGCACCTGTAAAAGGAAAAAGAGGACGTCGTTCAAAAAAAGAAATCGAAATGGCAAAAGCATTAGAAAACAAGTTAAATAATCCGGATGTAAATGACGGAGAAAATCATGTCGTTTTACTTGAACCTAAAAAAGAAGAAGAAACTGTAAAACCACCTCCAAAAAAGCGAGGAAGAAAACCAAAAGGAGGCAAAATTGTTCAACAAACTGTGGCTCCACCTCCAAAAAAGGAGGAAAAACCAAATATCATATTACATTTGAAATGTTCTCTTAAAGATTTAGATGAAAACAGCGATTTCAACATGAAAAATAATAGTATTGAATCTTTTACTTTTGAAAATTCAAAGAAGGAATTTTTATATGAGGTCATTGATAATAATCAGGATAAATACTTGCCCAACACAACGATGAATCCATCAGTTACATATAATTCGAACGATTTAACCAATAATTTATTCACAGCGCAGTGTCAAAAAAAGAATATAGACAATGAAGAAGAAACCAAGGAAATATGGAGAAAATTAAAAAATTTAGAATATAATTTACATACCAATAATATTTCGGATAAGAAGTCGGCTTGTTTTTGGTGTTCATATGATTTTGATAATCCGCCAATTTATATTCCAAAATATGTTATGAAAGATACATACCATGTATATGGTTGTTTTTGTACACCAGAATGCGCTACCGCTCATTTAATGGGTGAAAATATAGATACGTCTACTAAATTTGAAAGGTATTATTTGTTGAATCATATTTATTCCAAAATTTATAATTACACTAAAAATATAAAACCCGCTCCAGACCCGCACCACATGTTGGAAAAATACTATGGTTCATTAACGATACAAGAATACCGTTCAATATTAAAGACCGACCGTTTATTTTTAATTGTGGATAAACCGCTTACACGTATATTACCAGAATTCCATGAGGATAATGATGAATTTATAATAAATAATAAAATCATTCCTTCGAATAATTACCAGGCAAAAAGCAAACTTGCTACGATTAAAAAAAACCAGACCAAAAGCAGTATCTTGAGTGAAAAGTTTGGCTTGTAATTTTTACTTTATACTTTGTAAATAATACAATAATATTTGAATTTATTATATTATTTTATCCACCAATCCATATATAGCTAATCCTTGAGTCGAAGCGTATTTTGCTCGATTTCACTTTTGAGTTTTTCTTCTTGTTTATGATTATATGATTTCATCGAATCGTCTAATTTATGTCTAATTTGTTTATATATTTCCTGATTAATTGATGTGGTTTTTTGGGATGGTGCTTTTTTTTCAGCAATCCCTAAATATGCCTTGATGACCTTAATATGGTCGTAATGTGCGTCTTGTAATTTTGAATAACTTGTATCATAATCATAGTCCGTTTGACGCATAATCATATTTATTTTTTCGTTGATTTCGTCTTTGTTTATAAAACTAATATTGTCCATATTATTTATACTTATAAATATTAAATATTTTTTAAACTGTATTAAACGAAATTTATTATAATAAAATATACCCATGAATACAAAGATTGAAAATTTAATAAATGATGTTGGAGGTGTTATCCGTAATGGTGTTAGTAAATTAATGTATGATTTTACGGTTCAACACTTAACAAATGAACTTGAAAAATGTAA
>Ga0214921_10006034_pt1 | contig 16811 bp, 19 predicted proteins | sample LL1505_MetaG_FD_177992 | JGI IMG/M metagenome (GOLD analysis project Ga0214921, IMG submission 177992) | Freshwater microbial communities from Lake Lanier, Atlanta, Georgia, United States - LL-1505 | ecosystem: Environmental > Aquatic > Freshwater > Lake | place: USA: Georgia | collected...
GCAACGGCAGCGACGTTTTCAATCGGCGTATGGGGAACAAATCCATGACCAACATTGAAAACGGCGGGACGCTTGCTGAAGGTTTTTAAAATCGTTTCGGTTTGTTTAAGCGCACCTTTTTGGTCGGAAGCAAGAAGCAGGGGATCCAGATTGCCCTGGACCGCTTGATGCGGTTGTACGCTATCAATACCGTATTGCATGGGTGTATGCTGGTCGATGCCGATGGCATCAGCACCGCTTTCTTTAGCAAACCCACCGAGGTTCAATCCGGCACCTTTAGCAAACCCGATCAGCGGGATATGCGGATGGGATTGTTTCAATGCGGCAAAAATTTTAGCGGCGGGATGCGTCACCCATGGCGTGAATTGGTCGGGCGCCAGTAATCCGGCCCAGCTGTCGAAAAGCTGGATGGCTTCGGCGCCGGCATCGATCTGCATGCGCAAGTAATCAATCGTGGCATCGGTAAGTGCATCGATCAGTTTCTGCATGCGCTGAGGATGCGCGTAGGCGAATTCCCGGGCCACAGAAAACTCTTTACCGCCTTTGCCCTGGAGCATGTAGCAGGCGACCGTCCATGGGGCTCCTGCGAAGCCGATAAGGGCAGCTCCATCGGGCAAATTGACTTTCACTTGCTTGACCGTTTCACCGATGGGTAAAAGTTTCGTGCGGTCGTAGGCCAACTGATCGATGCGGGCATCGGTATTGGTGACTTCGACAATCGGGCCTTCACCCTCGGCGAATTTAACATCGACACCGAGTGCATACGGAATCACCAGAATATCGGAAAATAAAATCGCGGCATCCATCTGGAAACGGCGCAAGGGCTGCAAAGTGACTTCGGCGGCCTTCTCGGGTGTAAAGCAAAGATCGAGGAAGCCTTTCGTGCTGGCCCTCACTTCGCGATACTCAGGCAAAAACCGTCCCGCCTGACGCATGAACCAGAACGGCACCCGTTCGGTCTGCTGGCCTTTCAATGCACGCACTAACAGTTTTTCTTCCATCCTATTTCTTCTATACTTATTTAAATAAAATCTTTGGTAGTGGTAGTTGGTTGACCACATAACGGGGAATCCCACAAGCACACAGCGTATGCAGCATCTTTCCCCGCGACATCGCCGTCATTGCCAGACGGGACAGCACTGTGCAAGGGGTGCTTAACCCCCTAGGCCAAAAACAAGAATTGCTGTGCGTATGAATTGCGGGTACCAATCGTTCATCCCCAGCTTCCCCATCCGGGCTCCGAAATCGATGCCTCTGTGTATAATGACCCCGGCGGGAAAACGGATGGATGCGGACAAGTTCGGGCTTTTGCCAAAGGATGGGGATAACGGCGATTCTATGCACAAGAAATTCCACCTTCATTTAGTATCCGATTCGACGGGTGAAACCGTATCCTCGGTTGCGCGTGCGGCGCTCGCGCAATTCGAACATATCGAGGCGGAAGAACATATCTGGCCGCTGGTGCGCAGCAAGGGGCAGCTGGAAAAGATCATTGCGGCGCTGGCGCAGTTCCCGGGTGTGGTGATGTTCACACTGGTCGATGCCGACATGCGTGAGCAATTGCGCCAGGCGGCAGCGAAACACGGGCTGCCCTGCATTCCCATCTTAGGCCATGTCGTGCGCGAACTCTCAAATTATCTGGGCGAAGAGGCCACGGGCCATTCCGGCGCCCAGTATGAAATGAGCGAGGATTATTTCCAGCGGATCGATGCGATCAATTACGCGCTGGAACATGATGATGGCCAGGCGACCTGGGAACTCGAGAATGCGGATGTGGTGATCGTCGGCCCCTCCCGCACCAGCAAATCGCCGACCTGTGTTTACCTGGCCTATCGCGGACTGAAGGCGGCGAACGTGCCCTATGTGCCAAACGTGCCGCTGCCGGAGAATATTGTGAAGCTGAAGCAGCCGCTGGTTGTAGGGCTAACGATTGCCGATGACCGGCTGATCGAAATCCGTACCTCGCGCCTCAATGCGATGAGCCAGGACACGAATACGGATTACGTGAACGAAGAGCGTGTGCAGGATGAGATCGAAACGAGTAAACGGCTTTTCCGCCAGCAGAACTGGCCGGTGATCGATGTGACGCGGCGCTCGGTGGAAGAAACGGCGACGCTGATTATTCAGTACCGCGCACGACAGGTCGAGAAGCGCCGCCAACCGAAGGACGAAGCATGAGCGCCAGCACGACAGGATTGATCGGCTGGCCGGTGGCGCATTCGCTATCGCCCTTCATCCACGACTATTGGCGCAAGAAACACGAGATCGCGGGAAGCTACGAGCTGTATCCCATCGACCCCGCTACGATGGAAGCCGAGATCAAAAAACTGAAAGCGCGCGGTGTGCGTGGATTCAACGTGACCGTGCCGCACAAGGAATCGATCATCCCCTTCCTCGATACGGTGGATGCGGCAGCGAACCATATCGGCGCGGTGAATGCGGTGATCCGTGACGGCGCCACCTGGCGCGGCACCAATACGGATGCGTACGGATTCATCACCCATCTGCGCGAAACAGTGGGCGATCTGAAACCGCAATTGGAGCGCGTGGTGATGCTCGGCGCAGGCGGCGCGGCGCGCGCGGCCATCGTGGCCCTGAAGGAGTCGGGCGCGCAAAGCATGCTGATTCTGAACAGAACAAAATCGACCGCCGAAGCGCTGGCCGCCGAGTTCGGCGCCAAAGCGGGCGACTGGGATGCGCGCAACGATTTGCTGGCCAACGCGACCTTGATCGTGAACGCCACGTCGCTGGGCATGACCGGCAAAGGCCCGCTGGAGATCGATCTGGAAAAATCGGCCGCTGGCGCGGCCGTGTACGATATCGTCTACACGCCGCTTGAAACCCCGCTACTTGTGGGTGCGCAGAAGCTTGGCCTGCGCGCGGTCGATGGGCTAGGTATGCTGCTGTACCAGGCGCAGTTCGCCTTCCATGAATGGCACGGCGTGTTCCCGACGGTGGACGAGGCGCTGCGCACTGAGGTGCTGGCCGAGATCAAGCGGCGGGGTGTCGCCGCATGATGGTGATCGGTATCACCGGTGGTATTGCCAGCGGCAAATCCACCATCGCCCGCATGATCGCCCGTCGCGGCATTCCCCATATCGATGCCGATAAACTGGTGCACCAGCTGCTGGCGCATGACAAAGAGGTCATTGCCGAGATCGGGAAGCTGTTTTCCGGCAGCGTGAAAAACCTGCAAGTCGATCGCAAGGCGCTGGGCGCGAGCATCGCAGGCGATGCAGCGAAGCTGAAGCGATTGGAACAGGTGCTGCATCCGCGCGTGCGGGAAGCGGAAGAGGCCGCCATTTTACTGGCCGCGCGCCAACGCCGCCGCGCCATTTTACTGGATATACCGCTGCTGTTCGAGACCGGCGGTGAAGAACTCTGCGATGTGGTGATCGCCGCGCACGCACCATTGCCAATGCGTCGACGCCGGGCATTGGCGCGAGGCATGAACGAAGCGACCATCGCCCGCCTTGTCGCCCGCCAATTAAGTGAAGCGGAGCGCAACAAGCGCGCCGACGTGGTGATTCCCACCACGATCGGCAAAGCCCATACGCGCCGACTGGTGGATGCGCTGCTGCACCAATGGAAACTTGTGTAAGAATAGAGTTTTGTCATTCCTGCGGAGGCAGGAATCCCCTTATATAGTGCGACAATGACAAAAGGGGAAACGCATGAGAGAAATCGTCCTCGACACAGAGACTACTGGGCTGGATCCCGCTTCCGGCCACCGCATTGTCGAGATCGGCTGCGTCGAGATGATCAACCATATCCGCACCGGCAATTTTTTTCATACGTACCTGAACCCCGAGCGCGATATACCGCGTGAAGCAGAAAATGTGCATGGGCTGAGCGCTGGATTTCTAGCCGACAAACCCCTGTTTCGCACTGTGGCAAACGCGTTCGTCGAATTCATCGGCGACGATCCACTGGTGATCCATAATGCTGGGTTCGACATGAAATTTTTGAATGCGGAACTCGATGCGGTGGGCCTGCCGCTGCTCGATATGGCGCGCGCCATCGACACGGTGTTTATCGCCCGAAAAAAATACCCCGGCCAGCCAGCCAGTCTCGATGCGCTCTGCAAGCGTTTCAATATCGACCTCAGCGCACGGACAAGGCATGGCGCCCTGCTCGATGCCGAATTGCTGGCAGAAGTGTATCTCGAACTGAAGGGTGGTCGCCAGTCGACGCTTGGCCTCGTCGCTACGAACGACGAAGCAACCGTAGCATCGGCACTAGTTTTCAGCGGCCATACCAGCATTGCCGAGCGGCATTTCCCCCCGAGCGCTGATGAGTTGGCGGCGCATCGCACCATGCTGGATAAAATCAAGAACGCGGTATGGAACGCGCAATAGCTAGCTGGCCTGCTGCTTATTTTTCTGCTGGATGTAAAGACCCATGAAATCCACCGGCTCCAGCTGGAGGCCGGGGAAGCCGCCATCGCGCGTCACGTCGGAAATGACTCTGCGCACATAGGGGAACAGGAGCTGTGCGCCCTGCACATAGAGCGTCGATTCGAGCTGTTCGGCCGGGATGTTGCGGGTTTCAATCAGGCCCGCATAGACGAGGTCGGACAAGAAGATGGTGGTTTTTTCGGCAATCGCGCGCACGCTGACATGCAGCGAAAGCTCGAACAGTTCTTCCTCCAGCCTCTGGACGCCCAGATTGATCGACACTTCCATGGCAGGCGCTTCACGCAGCGAGAACAGGCTGCCTGGCGCGCGCGGGTTCTCGAACGACAGGTCTTTCACATATTGCGCGCGCAGTGCCAGCGCAGGTCGGGCATCGGCACTGGCCGGAGGTATCGTTTCGTTCATATGCTCGCACATGTTGTAATTAGCGTTGGTTCGTCTATATCAGGGAGCACCACCGGTACAAGTATTATTGAAGGACATCATGGGCGGATTACCATACGGCGATATCATCGTCATCGGCGCGATTGCAGTATTCATTATCCTGCGTTACCGCGCCATGCTGGGCGAAAAATCCGGCCGCGACTCGGATGTGACCCCCATTCGCCCGCTGCAGGAATACGAACGCGTGATTCAGTTGCCCGAGCGCGAGTCAGCCAAAACGCCCACCGTGATCCTCCCGCCAGCGCAGGATTACGGCAAGCACAGTGAGACGCTTGCCGCGATGCGGGGCATCGACCGCCAGTTCACGCCGGAAGAATTCCTTGAAGGGGCGCGCACCGCATTCGAGATGGTGCTTGAAGCGTTCAGCGAGGGCGACCGCGACACCCTGAAAATGCTGCTCTCGAAAGAGATCTACAAAGAGTTCGATGATTCGCTCACCGCCCTTGAGGCTGATGGTAAAACACAAAAAACTACCCTGCTGGCCATTGTGAAATCTGCTATCACCGACGCCACATTGACGGGCAACAAGGCGCGTGTCACTGTCGAATTCGTCAGCGAACAGGTAAGCTTGGTACGCGATGTGGCGGGCGAGATCGTCGAGGGCGATCCGTCGCAGCAGGAAGCGGTGGAGGATAGCTGGGTCTTCGAGCGGAACCTTGCCGCCAGTGACCCGAGCTGGAAAGTGATCGAAACCTGATGCGCGCGCTGGCTGCGACCCTGCTGTTGCTGCTTGCGGCCTGCGCAGGCACCGACGAGACGGTGATTGAGCCCGTCGAGTTCAGCGACCTGCCAAGCTGGAACCACGACCAGCATGCGGAAGCCCTCACGGTATTCAGCAAATCCTGCGACGTCAATAAGCGCCGTGCCAATGCCTGGCGCACCAAGCTGGGCGAAGCGATCGGCAACAAGGAATCCTGGTTGGCCGTCTGCGACCATGCCGCCCATCTCGTCGCGCCGACGGATGATGAAGCCCGCCATTTCTTCGAGAAGAATTTCCAGCCCGTGCGCGTGATGACCGGGATCGAATCCAAAGGCCTGCTGACGGGCTATTACGAGCCGTTGCTGCATGGCGCGGCGACACGCCATGGCCCGTACCAGACGCCGGTTTACGGCATACCACACGGGCGTAAGGATTTTTCGCGCGCGGAGATCGAAGCGGGCGCGCTGAAGGGCCATGCGCCGGTCCTGCTCTATGTGGACGACCCGGTGATGCTGTTCTTCCTGCATATCCAGGGTTCGGGCAAGGTGCGGATGGATGACGGCAGCATGGTCGGCCTGCAATATGCCGGGCAGAACGGGCACCCGTATGTGGCCATCGGCAAACCGATGCGCGAGGCGGGGATGCTGGAGACAGTGACGATGCAGACGATCCGCGACTGGCTGCGCGCCCATCCCGGCGCTCCGGCGCAGGCGGTGATGAGCCAGAATCCATCGTATATCTATTTCAAGCTGTCGCCGGGTGAGGAATATGCCAAGGGTGCGCTGGGCATTCCGCTGACGCCGCTGCGGTCCATCGCCGTCGATGACGACCGCTCGACGTACGGCGTGCCGATTTACATCGCCACGAAGCGAAAGAATTTCTTCGGCGGGTTCGACCAGAAACTGCGGCGCCTCATGGTATCGCAGGATACGGGTGGAGCCCTGCACGGGCCGCATCGCGGCGACATTTTCTTCGGCCGCGGCGAGGAAGAAGAGTGGGCGGCAGGCCAGCAGAATGCGCGCGGTAAAGTGTACTGGCTGTTGCCAGTGGCGAGCGTACCGTCACTGATTCCGCTCTGGTAGCGCCATGAGCCGCCGCGACCTCACCGACGAGGAACGCCAGGATTGGAACGAGGCCACCAAGGACACGCGGCGCGCGAAAACAAAAAAACGTCCTGCACCGGAAACGCCGTCGCTGCCTGCCGCCATACCCAAACCGCCTTTGCCTACACGGGAGTCGCTCGCCGTGAAGCCGGCGAAAAAATTGGCGGCGCCTACGGCGCCGTTGAGCATCTTACCGAAACGCGAAGCGGAGCGCCTGTTCAAACCACAGGCACGCACACAGGCGTGCATCGACCTGCACGGCATGACACAAACAGAAGCGCATGCGGCGCTGAACGATTTTATCACGCGCTGCCATGCGGCAGGCAAGCGCCACGTGGCCATCATCACCGGCAAGGGCAGCCGTGGGGAAGGCGTGCTGCGCCGCGCGGTACCCCATTGGCTGGAATTGCCCGCCTTGCGCAAACTGGTGGTGGCGGTGACCCATGCCGCGCCAAAAAAAGGCGGCGAGGGCGTGCTGCATGTGCTATTGAAGAGACCGTCATGAGCACCGCGACCGCACTGCCGGAGACCCATATCCTCGTCGTCGATGACGACGATCGCCTGCGCGCGTTGCTGAAACAATATCTGGGCGAACAGGGGTTTTTCGTCTCGGGCGCCGCTAATACAAGGGAAGCCGAAGAATTACTGGAAGCCTTCGCCGTCGACGCGATAGTGCTCGATATCATGATGCCGGGCGAGACCGGGCTCGACTACGCCAAACGCATCCGCCCGCGCGACGGCGTGCCGCCGATCCTGCTACTAACGGCCCGCGGCGAGGCGGACGACCGCATCGCCGGACTGGAAGCAGGCGCCGCCGATTACCTGTCGAAACCGTTCGCCCCGCGCGAATTGCTGCTGCGTCTTGAGAATATGCTGAAAGTGAAACTGGCCAACCAGCCGCTTTCGGCCACCACGGTGACGTTCGGCGATTACCGGTTCGAGTTCGCGCAAGGACGGCTCATTAGTGGCGGCCAGCATGTCTACCTGACCTCCAGCGAGATCGATTGCCTGCGCATTCTCGCCGAGCGGGCGGGCACGGCGGTGAGCCGTGAAGAGATTGCGCGGCTGGCGGGCGACCTCGGTAATGAACGGTCGGTGGATGTACAGATCAACCGCCTGCGCAAGAAGATTGAACCGAACCCCGGCAAGCCGGTCTACCTACAGACCATTCGCCATGCGGGGTATGTACTCTATGCTGACAAGGCGGAGGCGTGATGCGAGTGCGAACCACCATCAAACGCATCCTGCCGACCAACCTGTTCGGTCGCGCGCTGCTTATCCTGCTGGTGCCGATCGTGCTGCTGCAATTGCTAGTGGCGCATATCTTTTACGACCGTCACTGGGACAGTGTGGTGCGCAACATGTCGAGCACCACGGCAGCCGATGTGGCCGTGCTGGTGCGCGAATACCGCCGTGTCAGCCGTACCGAGGGAGTGGAAGTGGCCCGCCAGCGCATCTGGCGCATCGGCCAGACGATGGATATTGATGTCGATTTCGCCGAGCCACCGGTGGCTGTTTTAAACGGCGCGGGCAAACGCAAATTCCCGGAATTCTTCAAGAGCCTCGATTTGCGCATGCGCGAACCAGTGATGTTGGAGGCAGCAAAAGAAGACCGCATCCGCGTGCTCATCGACATGGATGGCCGCACCATGGAATTGCTGCTGAACCGCAAGCGCCTGGCCAGTTCCACCACGTATATCTTCATCCTCTGGATGCTGGGCTCCAGCATGCTACTCGTAACGATTTCGGTGTTGTTCCTGCGTAACCAGGTCCGGCCCATCGTGCAACTGGCGCGTGCCGCCGAGCAGTTCGGCCTGGGGCAGGACGTGCAGAATTTCTCGCCGCGCGGTGCCAGCGAGATCCGCCGTGCCGGTCGCGCTTTCCTTACCATGGCCGACCGGATCCGCCGGCAGGTGCAAAACCGCACCGAAATGCTGGCCGGAATTAGCCACGATCTGCGCACACCGCTGACGCGGATGAAGCTGGAGATCGAGATGGGCAAGCTCGACATCGCGACACGCGAGGCCCTCAACAGCGATATTGATGAAATGCGCCGCATGATCGACGAATACCTCGATTTCGCCCGTGGCGATGCCGCCGAACCGATGGAGCCGATGGATATCCAGCCGCTGTTACAGAATCTGTGCCAGCAATATACGAAACAGGGCGCGCAGGTGACGGTGGAGGATTCCGGACCGACGCAGCTGATGGTGCGTCCGCAGGCGATGCGCCGCGCGCTGGCCAACCTGATCGAGAATGCGCTGCGCTATGGCGGCGGTACCGCGTGGATCACGGTGGAGCAGACCATCGCCTTCGTGCGGATCAAAGTGACCGATGCCGGGCCCGGCATCCCCGAAGCCGAACATGCCGCAGTCTTCAAGCCCTTCACACGGCTGGAGCCTTCGCGCAATACGGCGACAGGCGGGGTAGGGTTGGGTCTATCTATCGCCCGCGATGTGGCCCAAAGCCATGGCGGCGACATTTCCCTTGAAAACCAGCGGGATGATGCGGGCCGCATCACCGGACTCGAAGTCACCCTCCGCCTGCCGCGCGAAGTGCAGCCGTTAACCTAGTGTTAAGGCTGAAATGCTAGACTGATGGGATGGAAAAGCAGCCCTTTGATTGGCGTGATTATATTACCATCGATCCGTCCTTCTCCGCCAAAGAACAGGAGCAGATGGCGCAATCACTGGATGATATCGCCCGATGTGCCGATAAAGAGGGGCAAGCCTTGATCATTGCGGCGTACCGTCGGGGCAATGGAGAAAAGATAGCGATTACCAATGAAGAGGGGGCCGATTGGCCAGCCCAGGCATCCTGTCGCGACGGCAAACCGGACATCGCCATCAATTTCGAGATCGCCGATCAATTCGTGGTGAAAGAGAATGAGGTGGAGCGACCATTCTCGCTGACCGGCCTTTTTGTTCACGAACTGTATCATCTGGCAGATAGTCACGCCACGCCGGGGCAGCAGCTGTTGGAAGCGGTCAAGGACCGCATGCAATCCCATGGCATGAGCGAAGCGAAGATGATTGCCGTTATTAAGGAACTGGACGTGATGGGCCCGGACTACGGCATATTCCTGACGGCTAATCTGTTAGGTGGTCGTGACAATACCATAGCGACATCGGCAATTCCCGGGTTCTTACATAGCCAGGGATTCATTGAGATTGCAAAACTCATAGAGACGATTCCGCCCCAGGAATTTTGGGCGGCGTTTGTGGATGTGGGGTTAATCGATGCGCAGGGCCGCTTCAGGGCGGAACAAGATGCGGTCAAATTTACAGACGCGTTCATGAAAAAGAATTTCGGATCCGCAGAGCCGCAACGGGGTGATTATCAAAATGGTAGGCTAGCCTCAGCAAAAGAGTTTGAAGGAATAGTCATTCCGCGTCTGACAAATAGCGTGTCCGCGAGCGAGGGATATCAGGCGAATGAAGATGAACTCGGCCAGCTAGCCCCTATCGTGGCACCGTCACAACCAGAAAATTATCCTGTACGCACCGCCGGTGGCCGTGACGGACGCTAAAAACAAAAACGCCGGGTCTTGCGACCCGGCGTCTGTGCTAACCCGTATGGGAGTGGATTAAGCGGCAGCCGAAGCTTTTTTCTTCGGGGCCACGGCGTGCATTTCGGTGAGGGATTCCGATGCGCGCTTGTTCAATACGTCGAACACTTCGAAACCCGACTTGGTGACGAGTTCCGACACTTCACGAAGGTTGTTCAGCGACGATTCGAAGACCGATTTCGCTAGCTCAACCTGCTTGGTGGTGTTGATTTCCGGCGAGCCGTTCACCAGCATATCCTTGGTGCTTTTCAGCACTTTTTCGACCTGGGCGCGGGCCAGTTCGGCCTGGCGGCGTGCGATCGCCTGGTAGCTCTCGGCAACGGCCTGGCTGGCAGCAGTCACGGCTTCCGCGGTGCGGCGGCCCGAATTGATCGCGGTACCGAAATCAAACGCCGGCATTTGTACTTGCGGGGTTTTCATATCGTTCCAGAATTTCATAACGTCAGCGTACGGATTGGTGGTAGCCATGGTGGTCTCCTGCATAGTTTATACGGCATGGGTGCCAAGCCGTGTTGCAGTGCAATATAGCCATGCAACCACAGGCTGTCAACCCCTTCTTGTGCAATGCAGCAATTATTGGCCGTTGGCGTCTGCCGGAACCTCGGGCGAAGTATCCGGGGAAGGCTGGATCTGGGCCAGCTCGACCGAACGCGTGAAGGCTGCTTTCACTGCCTGGTCGATCAACTGCATGAACACGCCGTTCTTTAGCATCACGGTCAGCGCGACCTCGGTAGTGCCGCGTGGGCTGGTGACGTTCTGGCGCAGCAGGCGCGGATCGTCTTCCGAATGTTTGGCGAGCTGGGCCGCACCGATCACGGTCTGCAATACCAGCTGGCGGGCAATATCGGGCGTGAGGCCGACCATGCGCGCGGCCTGCTCGAATGCTTCCATGAACGCGAACACATAAGCCGGGCCTGAACCGGAGACGGCGGTAGCCGCATGCATAAGGTTCTCGTCATCCACCCAGATGACGCGGCCGGTCGGCTCGAACAGGCGGTTGATGGTGAGGCGAATATTGGGTTCGATGCGCGGATTGCACGCCACCGTCATCCCCTCGCCGACCATGGCGGGCGTGTTGGGCATCATGCGAATTGTGCGCGGGGAGAGCTTTTCCAGCTCCTCCAGCGCAATGCCCGCCATGATCGAAACAATGACGGTGCTGCCACCGCTGAGATGCTTTTTCACCTTATCGGCAATTTTGGCGAAGGTCTGAGGCTTGACGGCCAGCACCACAATGCCGCGCTTCAGGTCGAACGATTCGATGCTACTATGCACGGTAATGCCCGTGCCGACGAACTTGGCGCGTGCCTTCTCGTTAGTCTCGATGATATGGATGCCCGCCTTCGAGGCCACGGCCTGGCGCCAGCGCGTCGCCAGCACCGTGCCCATATGCCCGCCGCCGATAATTACAATAGGATCGTTAATAGCCATGCCACAGTGCTAGTGCCAGTTGCCAGTGGCTAGCAACCGAAATTGTACGCGGAAGGACTAAAAAGGGCTGATTATGCTTCGCCGACCGTATCGAGCAGGGCGATTTCGAGCGCCTCGCTGACCGTGTTACCACCCCACAGCACCGACTGGAAGGCCGGGTAGAAGCGATTGCATTCGGTGAGGGCGATATCGATCAGGTCTTCCATCTGTTCCGGCGTGGCACCCTGGCCGCCGCGCAGCAACAGGGCATGGCGGAACATCACGAGACCATCCTCGGACCCCAGATCAAAATGGCCGAGCCACATTTTCTCATTCACGGCGGCGAGGAGCGGGAATATTTTTGCACGCTGCTTTTCGGGGATCTTATTGTCATAGGCGCAGGAGAAAATCACGGCATTCAGTTCTGGCTGCCAGGTGAACCAGATGCGGTAATTGCACCAGGCGGACTGGACTTCGGCCACCAGCTCCTCGTCGAGCGGGCGCTCGAACAGCCAGTCGCGATCGCTCACCAGTTGTTCGGCGAGGTCGAGCGGATTGGCGGGGGTGGATTCGTGGAACTGAACAGCGGACATAAGGCGTGACTCCCTTGTTGTTACCCTGGTTCTACTTGCCGGGTTGTCCGTGCTCTTCGCATCGGGGAGATGCGCGGCACAGGAAAAGAGAACCATAAATCCAGCGGCGAATCTATCAAAATATAGCGAGTGAATAAAATCGACCCACTAACTGTGGTAAGGGTAAGGCTTCAGTACCTTTTGTGTTTCACCGCAGTGCTTGCCAGCAGCACGCGCATGAAAATCACCGGGTCGGCGCCGAGCGCTTCGAGGATAATCATGAATTCTGGCACATCGAGATGGCGTTCGCCACGCTCAAATTTAGCAACGAACGATTGCGGTTTACCAAGCAGCGAAGCCAGCTGCTGCTGGGTCATGCCCTTATCGGTACGCAGGGCGCGTAACAGCAGGCACAGGGCTTTCGCGCGCTGAGAATAGATGGTCTTCTGCATCGGCATCGGGGGTTTCATGCGGGCCACTATATCCGATTTTAGGATAATCCCATAACAGGATATCCGAATAAAAGACACGTCTGTATGAGAAGGGGGGTAAAGCTAACGTTTCAGGTTTTCGATTTCGGCCTTGAGCGCTTCGTTCTCAGCTCGGGCTTTCTGGGCCATCTCTTTCACGATCTCGAATTCCTCGCGGCTGACGAATTTTCCGCGCGCCATCAGGCGTTCGATCTTGTCGGTGACGCTGGCCTCGATCTCGCGCTTCACATCCATCGCCGCGCCTGCCGCACCGGAGGCGAACTTGGCGATATCTTCGAACAGTTTGGAATCTTTCTGCATGAGATCAATATAGAGCGCCGCAAGCTAAAAACAATGCCATTCCAGCAAAAGCGGGAATCCATCTGTGCAGATACGCCACAGAAAGATGGATTCCGGCTTTCGCTGGAATGGCGGAAAGGAAAGCGTGGTGACAACACCACACATGCGGCGTAAGGATGATGCCAAAGAGGTGCTTTATGAAACGTATTCTAGTAACCGGCGGCGGCGGATTTATCGGCAGCAATATCGCGGGCACATTGGCGGACCATACGGATTACCGTGTCGTGGTGGCCGACGAATTTGGCGAGAGCGACAAATGGCGCAACCTTGCCAAGCACCCGATCTATGAGATCATCCTACCGGGCGAAATTTTTTACTGGCTCGAATCCAACAAGAGCACACTGGACGCCATCATTCATATGGGCGCGGTGAGCTCGACCACCGAGCGCGATGTCGACAAGCTACTCAGTAATAATTTTGCATTATCGCGCAGCCTGTGGAACTGGGCGGCGCAGAATAAGAAGCGCTTCATCTACGCCTCGTCGGCGGCCACGTATGGTGACGGCCATGCGGGCTTCAACGACGATATTTCGATGGATTACCTCCGAAAACTCGTGCCGATGAATGCGTACGGCTGGAGCAAACAGCTGTTCGACCAGTTTGTATCGGTGGCGGCCAACGGCAATGAGCCCGCACCCTCGCAGTGGGTGGGGCTGAAGTTCTTCAATGTCTACGGCCCGAACGAATACCATAAGGATGATCAGCGTTCGGTGGTGAGTCAGATCTATCCGCATGCTGAACATGGCCGTCCGGTGAAGCTGTTTAAATCCTACCACCCCGACTATAAGGATGGTGGGCAGCTGCGCGATTTCATCTATGTCAAAGACTGTGTAAAAGTGACCGCATGGCTGTTGGCCAATCCGCAAGTAAACGGTCTGTTTAATATCGGTACAGGGAAGGCACGTAGCTTCGAGGATTTGGCGAACGCGACCTTTGCGGCTGTCGGCAAATCGCCCGCTGTGCAGTATATCGATATGCCCGAACAGATCCGGCCAAACTATCAGTATTTAACCGAGGCCGATATGGGCCGCCTGCGCGCCGCCGGTTATACCGACCAGTTCTATTCGCTGGAAGATGGCGTGAAGGATTACGTGCAGAACTACCTCATCAAAGCCGATCACTACTATTAAGAGCGCGCAGTTCGGAGCATCCGCTTCGTCGCGGCAGTGCTCGTGCTCGGTCATGTAGCGCTGCTACACTCCCTCGGCTGCGCGCTGACGCTCCTTGCATCGCATCCGCCCCGCACGGCGCGCCCTCGCTATCGTGCGGAAGGAAGAAAGAGAAAAATATTCGTCATTGCGAGCAGCGTAGCGACGTGGCAATCCAGTAGATGGCGTCGCGCTTGCCATGAGGAGAAGAGATGCAGTTTCCCAATATCGATCCCATCGCTATCCAGCTGGGGCCTGTGGCCATCCATTGGTACGCGTTGGCCTACGTGGTCGGCATCCTCCTCGGCTATTACTATGTAAACTGGCTGGATGGCCGCCAGCCGAAACGGTTTTTCACCGACAGGGCGAAGGATGATCTGATCTTCTACGCCGTGCTCGGTGTACTGCTGGGCGGACGGATCGGCTACATCCTATTCTATAATTTCCCGTTCTACATCGAGCATCCAGCGGCGATTCTGCGGATATGGCAGGGGGGCATGAGCTTCCATGGCGGGCTGCTGGGCGTGCTTGTCGCCTACTGGCTGTTCGCGCGCAAATACCAGCTACGCTGGATGCATATCATGGATTACCTAGCGGCGGCGGCGCCCATCGGATTGTTCCTCGGCCGCATTGCCAATTTCGTGAACGGCGAATTGTATGGGCGTGTGACGGACTCGCCATGGGGCGTGGTATTCCCGAATGGCGGACCGCTGCCACGCCATGCCAGCCAGCTCTATGAGGCGGGGCTCGAAGGGCTGGTGTTGTTCGTGCTGTTGTTCGTCGTCTGCGCATGTACGCGTGCCCTGCACTATGTCGGGCTGGTGGGCGGATTGTTCCTCGCGGGTTACGGTCTCTCGCGCTTCACGATCGAATTCTTTCGCGAACCGGATGCACAGCTTGGCTTCCTCGCCTTCGGGGCCACGATGGGCCAGTTGCTTTGCCTGCCGATGATCGCACTTGGCCTCTATCTCGTCCTGACAGCAAAGCGTCGCCCCCATGTCCGCGCTCACTGAAATCATCCGCGAAAAGATTGCCGAAAGCGGCCCGATCAGCCTGGCCGATTACATGGCCTTGGCCCTCGGCCATCCGCAGCATGGGTATTACAATAAACAGGATCCTTTCGGCGTGCGCGGCGATTTCATCACCGCGCCGGAAATATCGCAAATCTTCGGCGAGATGCTGGGCGTGTGGGCAATCGAGACCTGGCGGCAACTTGGCGGCGGGCCGGTCAGCCTGGTCGAACTCGGGCCGGGGCGCGGCACGCTGATGGCCGACCTGCTGCGCGCCAGCCGTTCGGTGCCCGGCTTCCACGGCGCGCTCACGATCCATATGGTGGAGATGAGCCCGGTGCTAGCCAATGCGCAATACATGCAATTGCGGCACCTGCATCCGCGCATCGAATGGCTGGATACGGTGGAGCAGTTGCCCGCCAACCGCACCATTGTCATTGCCAACGAGTTCTTCGATGCGCTGCCGATCAAACAATTCCAGATGACCGCCGAAGGCGTTTGCGAGCGCCGCGTGGAATGGAACGAAGAGGCGCAGCAATTTGCCTTCACGCTGGGCCCACCGGGATTACAGCTGGCCAAATCGGGCCATATTATTCCCAACGGCACGATCATGGAGCAGTCGCCCGCGACGCGCCAAACGATGCGGCATATCGCACAGCACCTGAAAGACAATACAGGTGCCGCGCTGATCATCGACTACGGGTATCTCAGTGATGCGCATCACGACACGCTGCAAGCGGTAAAGAACCATCATTTCCATCCCGTGCTGAAGGAGCCGGGCGAAGCGGATATCACCGCCCATGTCGATTTTCCTAGCCTGGCCAGTATTGCCTGCGATTGCGGGTTGATAGCGCATGGGCCGGTAACACAGGGAGAATTCCTCGCCCGCCTTGGCGGCGGCGTACGCCTCGAAATGCTGCTGAAAGCGGCGGCCCCGGAACAGAAGGAAGCGATCGTAAACGGGTTCACACGGCTGGTATCACCACAAGCGATGGGCGATCTGTTCAAGGTGCTGGCAGTGACCAGCGACCCGCGCGCCGAACTGCCGGGGTTCAACCTATGAGCGCACCGTTTCTTACGCACCCATCGCTCGACCAGCCACGTATCAAGCATGGATTTTTTACCCGGCAGGGCGGTGTCAGCACGGGTATTTACAAAAGCCTGAATTGCGGCCCCGGCAGTAACGATGTAACGGAACATGTGCGCACGAACCGGCACCGCGTCATTGCGGCGCTGGAGGGCGGCGAGCTTGCAACGCTGCACCAGATCCATTCGCCGGACGTGTACGTGGTGGAGGGTGGCATGCCCGCTGAGCGCCCGAAAGCAGATGCAATGGTGACAAAATCCCCCGGCATCCTGCTCGGTATTCTAACGGCGGATTGCGGGCCGGTGCTGTTCGCCGATAATGAAGCGCGCGTAGTGGGTGCCGCCCATGCGGGTTGGAAAGGTGCGTTTACGGGCGTGCTGGAAAATACCGTGGCTGCCATGGAGACATTGGGCGCCAAACGCGAACGGATCACGGCAGTGCTGGGCCCTTGTATTGCGCAGACCAGCTATGAGGTTGGCGCGGAATTCGTGGCGCGGCTGGAGGCGGCGGATGCAGCGAACCAT
>Ga0214921_10006035_pt1 | contig 16808 bp, 13 predicted proteins | sample LL1505_MetaG_FD_177992 | JGI IMG/M metagenome (GOLD analysis project Ga0214921, IMG submission 177992) | Freshwater microbial communities from Lake Lanier, Atlanta, Georgia, United States - LL-1505 | ecosystem: Environmental > Aquatic > Freshwater > Lake | place: USA: Georgia | collected...
GCTCATTGGCTAGTTTCTTGATACCTGCTAGTTCTTTTCGCTCGCGTTCATTTTGTTCAATTCTTTTCTTTAAAGCATCCGCCACATTTGGATTCCTATGTAAAAAATTATCCAATTCTTTTGCTAAGAACTCAGTGATAAAATTCTTCATACTAGGGCCACCATCCGCCACATTTTGTGATCCTAGTTTAGTTTTTGTTTGACTTTCAAAAACTGGCTCTTGAACTCTTACAGAAACTGCAGCGACAATACTTGTTCTAACATCGGAAGCTTCATAATCTTTTTTATAAAAATCACGAATCACTTTTACATAAGCTTCTCTAAAAGCTTGTTGATGTGTTCCACCTTGAGTAGTGAACTGACCATTGACAAATGAAAAAATATCTTCGCCATAATCATTGTTATGAGAAATAGCAATTTCGATATCCTCTCCTTTTAAGTGTATGATTGGGTATCTTAATTCATCCGGGTTTGTTTTTCGCTCCAATAAATCTAGTAAACCGTTTTTACTGATATATTTTTTATCATTGAAATGAATCGTTAAGCCTGCATTTAAATAACAATAGTTCCATAATTGACTTTCAATATACTCGTATATGAAATGGTAGTTCTTGAAAATCGTTGCATCTGGTGTAAATACAACCAATGTGCCATTTGGTTCGGTCGTTTTTGATTCTTTCGTTTCTTCAATTAATTGACCTCTTTTGAAACTAGCAGATTTTTGTTTGCCTTCTCTATACGCTGTTACTTCAAAGTGGTCGCTTAAAGCATTCACTGCTTTAGTGCCCACTCCATTCAATCCAACAGATTTCTGGAACGCTTTACTATCATATTTTGCCCCTGTATTGATTTTACTCACTACATCTACAATCTTACCTAAAGGAATTCCTCTTCCGAAGTCACGAATGGTGACGGTTTTATTTTGAATCGAAATTTCAACTTGTTTACCATACCCCATGGTATGTTCATCGATACAGTTATCAATCACCTCTTTTATCAATACATAAATACCATCATCTGGGGCAGTGCCATCACCCAACTTTCCAATGTACATACCTGGACGCAGACGAATATGCTCCTTCCAATCCAATGACCTAATGGAGTCTTCGTTATATTCTGCACCAATTTTTACTTCTGCCATAATTATCAATACTTTATGAGCAATAAATGCCCTAATCAAGCTGCAAATCTAATACTCCAAGTAAGTTTTGCAATCTAAATATGAGCAAAACTGGTCAAATGTGGATAAAAGGATTAAAGCATTATCTTTATCCCATCGAAAATAAAGCAACATATCCTATTACCGATCTTGATTTTATTAAAAACAAGGCCATAGAACTTGAAGCAGAAAACCTCCAATTCCAGGATTTTTTGAGGAATTTAGACAGTTTAAGCTTAGATAAGGCTGTATTTGAACTCTCAGAAGCCATTTCACCCAAAATTGAATGTACAGACTGCGGCAATTGCTGTAAAAGTCTGATGGTCAATATTGACGAGAACGAAGCCAATCATTTATCTGCACATTTAGGACAAACAAGGGACGAATTTGACCAAAAATACTTGGACAAGGGTGAGTCAGGCAGCATGGTGATCAATGCCATCCCCTGTCATTTCTTGGTCGGCAATAGCTGTAGCGTGTATTCACATCGCTTTGCTGGTTGTAAGGAATTCCCTGCTTTTCATGTACCCGATTTTAATAAAAGGTTATTTACAACCTATATGCACTACGATCGTTGCCCTATTATTTTTAATGTGTTGGAAACATTGAAAGTAGATACAGGATTTAGCAATCAATAAAAATGTAGCGTATGCCTTTACAATTTGGAGTAGATATAATTTTAAAGAATGAACCAAATTGGAAACAGAATCGTATTGCTATTTTGACAAATGATGCTGCAAAAACCAATACAGGTATTATTAGCAGATTGGCTTTAAAAAATGCTGGATTCAATTTATTCAAAATATTTTCACCAGAGCATGGCATAACAACAATTGGAGAAGATGGCGCAAAGATGCATGATGGATTAGATGAAATTACAGGGCTATCAGTGATAAGTTTATACGGAGATAAGTACATGCCTACAGCAGATGATTTAAAGGATATAGACATCATGCTATTTGATGTGCCCGATGCTGGTACAAGATTTTACACCTATTTATGGTCGATGACTTATTGGATAGAAGCGGCAGCAAAGTTGAATAAAATGGTGGTTATATTAGATAGACCGAATCCTTTAGGTGGTAATCAATCAATCATTGAAGGCCCCATGTTGGATGAAAACATAACAAGTTTTATAGGTCGATTGAATATTCCTGTAAAGCATCAATGCACCTTGGGAGAATTAGCGCTTTATTTTAATGCCACCCAAAATTGGAATGCTAATATCAGTGTTATTGCATGCGAGGGATGGAAGCGCGAACATTTATTTTATGATTGGATCATGAAATGGGTTAACCCATCACCAGCGCTACAAAATTTTGAAGCCACCTTATTATATCCAGGACTTTGTTTTTTTGAAGCGACCAATGTTTCAGTTGGCAGAGGTTCAAACTATTCCTTTGAATGGATTGGTGCGGAATGGATGAATATTCCTGCGATGCTGCTAGTTGGTAAAAATATAATGAAGGAAGATCTTAAAATTGAAAACTTGTCTTTACCCATTACAATAGATGGAAATACAAACGAAACAAAAGGCATCAGAATAAAAATTATTGAACCTAAATTTTATTCAGCAGTAATTAATGGATTGATCTTATTAAAATTAGTAAAAGATATACATCCAAATGAATTCAAATGGATGCCTTATAAAACAAACGCAAATCCAACAGGCGAAAATCATTTGTCTTTACTATTAGGCATCCCCAATGCAGAAGCAATATTTGATTTACCATTGCAACAATGGTTACAAAAAATAAATACACTAGTAAAAGTAGGACAATGGAGAAATGAGATTATGCCTTATTTGTTGTATAAATAATTAAGGCTTTTCAATTGGCGCTTCATTCACTTTATCCGTTCTTTTGGAGCCAGCGTATAATTCGTATTCCAATAATCTACAATCAATGGTAGCGTTGAAGAATTCTATTCTGCGACTTGGCTTTAAACGAATTTTTTTAGCCAATTCTAAATTGCCTGTAAAAATATAGCCTGTCATCCCCTTGCATTTGTTTTTCATATAGTCACCCATACGTGCATAGGTAGCTTCTAATTCAACTTCCTCCCCTAGTCTGTCTCCATATTCAGGATTGATCATTACTATCGCACCTTCTTCGGGCTCTGGCATTTTAGTCGCTTCAAAATCGCATACCTGAAAATCAATTAAATCTTCCACACCAGCCACAGATGCATTGATTTTAGCCACCTTAATGGCGTCTCTGCTGATATCAGATGCAATGATGACTAAATTAGGTAAGTGTCTTACTTGTTCTTCTATGATTTTTCTTTCTTGTTCGTATATCTTTTTATCATAACCAATAATATGCATGAAGGCATAATTGTTTCTGAATAAACCAGGTGCTCTTTTTGTTGCAATCAATGCGGCTTCAATAGCTAAGGTTCCAGAACCACACATAGGATTCACAAAGGCACTAAACTTATTCCACTTGGTAGACAATATTGTTGCTGATGCCAATGCTTCTAGCATCGGTGCTTTACCTGGTAATTTACGATAGCCATGACGCGCTAAAGAATCTCCCGATGTATCTAAGAAAATTTCTGCTTCATCATTTTTCCAAAACAAATACACCACTGCTCCTGCTAGTTCTGAACCTGTAGAAGGACGCTTACCACTTACTTCTCGCATTCTATCTACAATGGCGTCTTTGACCCTCAGATTCGCAAATAAATTAGTAGAAATGGTATCATTGAAAACATTACTAATCACAGAAAAATAACCATCAGGCTTTATCATCTTTTCCCAAGGGATGGTCACTAAGTTTTTATGCAATTCATCTGGATTATTACAAATGAATGTCTTTAGAGAATACATCACCTGACTTGCACAACGAAGGTTTAAATTCAAACGGATACAATCGTTCACCGTACCTGTTAATTCAACACCAGTTTGAAAAACCCTGTCCACATCAAAACCCAAACCAATCACTTCTGATCTTAAAGCAGGTGCTAACCATTTATTACAAGTAATAATAATTTTATTTCGGGTGGTGAATACTTGCATAGTATAAAAATATTTTAAAATTACTAAAGGCCTTAAAGCAAAAATCCTCAACTATCTAGTGGATATGTTGAGGATTCTTTGTGGGAGCACACGGGCTCGAACCGCGGACCCTCTCGGTGTAAACGAGATGCTCTAAACCAACTGAGCTATGCTCCCTAAGGGGTGCAAAAATAAGGGGGGAATTTCAAATTCCCAAAAAAAAGGTTAATTAATTTAATTGAACTGCTGGAAGCCTATTGGACTGGCTATCGAATACAAAAAGTTCCACAATTTCCATACTCCAGTATTTATTTAAGGGGGAAGCTTTTAAAACTTCCTCTACATCTTTCTTAGTATTAGCATTCACCACAATCCAGGATTGCTGAGTCTCCATACTAACTGTGTATGTTTCAATGACTCCTTTATTTAATAGATAATTGATATAAGTTCTATGCGGAGGGACCAAAGTCATAAACTCCTCGTCCATGTCAAATGATATGATTGCTTGATACTTATTCATCCTAATCTAAATTACAAAAAATCTTGAATTTACAATTACATCCCTCCTACTTTTTCTGATAAATTTTATTGTGTCTAAACTGTCTAATCACTTGTCTATTATAATTCAACAAAACTGATCCTTCCACCAGCACCTGCTAGATATGCACCAGATTTTGTTGGATGTTTTTTGACAATATGAAAAGGCGCATCGCTCATTTTTTCCCAAGAAACACCTTTGTCTTTTGATAAATCTACCCCAGAAGTACCACAAGTAATTAATCGATTGTTGTCAATGAATTCTACTGAAGATTTATAACCATTAGGATTGGATAATGTTATTTGTTGCCAATTATGTTTTTTATCTGACAGATTTTTATTTTTTGAATCTTGAAATAAATCAAAGCCAACTATATTTTGAGTTGCTAATTTATCATTTGCAAAATCACCTCCCACAACAATTATTCTACTGCCATTGGGGGAGATGGCAATACTATTAGCACCTGTGGAACTCTTTCCCTGAAGTAATGGTAATGCTTCAGCTACCCCATTTTTCCATAGTCTACTACTTAAACCTCCTGTCACAAATACGAGTTCATTTCCAATATGAATCAAGTTTGAATTACTTGATGCAAAAAAAGCTTCTCCATTATTTAATTCAGTTTTAAAAAAATCATTGGACATTTTATTCCATGAGTCACCTTTATTGTTTGTAGTTAAAATAAAAAGATGACCATCAATTGGATCACCAATGACCGTGCCATGATTCGCATCGCTAAAATGTAAGGCATCTAAAAACATGGATGTGTCACTATTTTCATACACTTTATTCCAATTAGTTCCACCATCAATAGTTTTTAAAATAATAGCAGGAGCAGCCACTGCAACAATGATGGCTTCTTGATCGTTCCATGCATGCATTGCTCTAAAATCTCTTTTTTCATAACCTTTCACTTGCATCCATTCAAAACTGAGACCCTCATTAGTAGATTTTGCAACCATCCCTTTGGATCCACTTGCCCATATCACTTTTTCAGAAGGTACAGACATTGCTCTAATACTAACGCCTTTTTGTGCAGTTAATTCCTTGATTTGATATTGCGCATTCAAGCTTGAACAGATAAATAAAGCACAGATAAAAAAGATTTTAGAAATAGACATGGTTTTATGATTTTTGCTAGATAAAGATACAATATGATACCTTATTGGATGAGTAGAACAGAACTAATGTTGGGACAAGAAAATGTAAGCACTTTGATGGGTAAAAATGTATTAATTATTGGACTCGGAGGTGTTGGTGGTATCTGTGCCGAAATGATTGCAAGAGCTGGTGTAGGCAAAATGACCATTGTAGACAATGATTCAATTGACCTAAGTAATATCAATAGACAAATCCCAGCATTACATTCTACTGCGGGACAATCTAAAGCACAAGTACTTGGTGCTAGATTAAAAGATATCAATCCTGCATTAGATTTAACTATTTTAGAAATATTCATAAAAGAAGATCTAACAAAAGATTTATTGGATAGTACAAAATGGGATTATGTGGTGGATTGTATTGATACATTGTCAGCAAAAACTTTCTTAATTAAAGGTTGTATCGATCGTAATTTACCTATTGTAAGTTCCATGGGCGCTGGTGGTAAAGTAGATCCAAGTCAAATCAAAGTCACCGACATTTCAAAAACCTATATCTGCAATCTTGCAAAATATGTGCGAAAAAGATTACAATCCATGGGGATTAAGAAAGGCTTAAAAGTGGTATTTAGCCCAGAGAAAGCAGATCAGGATAAAATCATAGTGACCGAAAAAGCCTTTCCTAAGAAATCAATCATTGGCACCTTAAGCTATATGCCAGCGATTTTTGGCTGTACTGTAGCAAGTGTGGTGGTTCGGGATTTAATGGTAAAGGATTGATGTAGACCAATTTGAGTCAAATTTTCTTTGAAAAACGCTCAAATTATCTTTATTTTGCAACCCCAAGGCGATGTTTTGCCAGGGGGGTAGACGGTTCGGTAGCTCAGCTGGATAGAGCGTCATCCTTCTAAGATGAGGGCCATTGGTTCGAATCCAATCCGAATCACAAAGCCTCTCACAAAAGTGAGAGGCTTTTGTATTTTAGGGAAACGCGCAAGAGCACCACGTAGTGAATGGGATGAGTGGAGGATTTGATTGAAGCTTGCTTCAAAACAAAGACGACACTTAGACCATAACGAGCAAAGCGAGTACTTGCAGGCGTTGACATGAAATACAAAAGCCAAAAGAATGCGAAGCATTTTTTTGAAAGGCTTTGGGTAAGATACCCTAAAGGATCACCGACCAAAGGGAGGTAACCCTTTATTGGGTAAAATACCCTAAGGGATCACCGACCAAAGGGAGGTAACCCTTTATTGGGTAAAATACCCTAAGGGAAGTCTGAGTGAAACGACGACCATCAATCCCCTCTCAACATCAAATTCTCATATATTAAGGACAAATTAAATGCATAAGAATAATAATCAAATCGAACAATATTGGAACGATTCACAATTCTTTTAAATGGATTATTTAAAACCGATGCAATATTCGCGACAAAATAGGGATAATTATTCGCCTTCAATGAAACTTCATTTATCTCAATTGGAAAATCAATTTTCCCTCCTAATCTTAAGATACTTGTATTTAACAAAAGTTGCTCTAAGGGAAATCTAGCCTGTCTTGACAATTCAATTGCTTGTTCTAATAATACAGGTTTCAATGCCAACAATGCAGGATAATTAGAATAATAAGCCAATCTAGCAACATGATATAAAATGGTTGCACTATTTGCATAGTGTTGAGAAACATAAGTTGGATCTGTTAGGTGTTTATTTGAATTAACCAAGTCCACAATTAGATCAAGGCTAGCAGAATCTGTTGCATTTAAAGGAATCTTTGCAATCGTATGCATCAATAATACATTTGTGAGTACAGACAAGTCCACATCTTTAGGCATTTTAGTGCCAAGCCAAGTACTATAAACTGGTCTGTCTTTATATTCTTTGTAAAAACTCCGATTAGGTTTGATTAAACCAACTCTAAATGCTCCAATTTTTGATTGCATTAATTTTGCAAGGGAATCATTCGAACCTAAAGCCAATAAAGTAATAGCACCATCATCTATATCATCTGCTAAGGCAGCTTTTTTATTTAATAAATTCAACCACCCACCATTTGGAAAAATTTGAGGCGGATTTCTTGGCCAAAAATTATAGGTCAAATGATTATTTTGATTTTTAAAACGATCAATGTATACCAAAGCATTTGATTTCATTTTTTCTAACATAGATAATTCCTCAGGATGCATTAAAAAAGAAAATTGTCCAATATTGAATAAAACTAGAGAAGTGAAAAATACATTGTCTTCTTGTTTTAATTTTGAACTAAAATAATATTTCCTATAAGAAGGAAAGGACCCATTTAATACTTCAGAGGGATTTTTAATTTGTAAATCGGTAATTAATTTTAAAATAGCTATTCTATGTTTCAGAATAGAATCACTTAATGCTGAAGCAGCATAAAGATTGAATGAAAAAACAATTAATAAGATGCTGAGGATCCCCTTTTTCATATTGAACCAACTATTTTATCGCTAAAAGATGTAATTTAGTGATTATGGAGGTTAAAATAGAAGACAGTTGGAAAAAACCATTGGCACCACTTTTTGAGCGCCCCTATTTTAAACAAATCACTGCACACCTCAAAACTGAGAAAGCACTTAATAGAACAATTTACCCAAAGGGTAGCCTCATCTTTAATGCATTTAATAAGACCCCTTATGAAAATGTGAAAGTGGTGATTCTTGGACAAGACCCCTATCATCAGCCTGGACAAGCCATGGGACTCAGTTTTTCTGTACCAGCTGGATGTAAAATTCCACCTTCTTTAATGAATATCTATAAAGAATTGAATAAAGACATTGGCATGCCCATTCCAAGTTCGGGTGACCTAACGCATTGGGCAACGCAAGGTGTTTTATTACTCAATAGTGCACTAACTGTTAGAGCAGATGAGCCAGGTAGCCATAGCAAAATTGGTTGGACACAATTTACAGATGATTTAATTCAATTATTATCAAAAGAAAAATCAAACTTAGTGTTTATTTTGTGGGGCAATTATGCAAGTCAAAAACAAATTTTAATTGACGCAACAAAACATAAAATTTTAAAGGCAGCACATCCTTCTCCATTAAGTGCCTATAATGGTTTTTTTGGATGCAAGCATTTTAGTGCAACCAACCAATATTTAAATCTAGTAAAAAAAGACCCTATCGATTGGTCCATTTAAAATGACAAATAAAAATAAATTATACACAGGAAGAATATTGGCCTTTTGGGCTTTATTTGTTTTTGCATCAACTATGTTTCTTTTTATATGGTTTTACCTTGTTTGTTTCTTTTTACAAGAGCCGAATAAAACAAAATGGCATAGAACAATATCCAGAATTTGGATGAGTCTTTTTTTAACTTTATCAGGATTAAGATTTTCAGTCACAGGCAAACATCATTTTAATGATATAGGCCCAGCAATCGTTATTTGCAATCATAATAGTTTAATTGATGTACCACTGAGTACCCCTTTTTTACCAAGAGCTAATAAAACAATTGCTAAAAAAAGTTTTATCTATGTACCTATTTTTGGTTGGATCTATCAATTTGGATCAGTTATTGTAGATAGAAAGAATGATCATAGTCGAAAAACAAGTTTTGATAACATGAAGCGTGTTTTAGATAGTGGATTGGACATGCTCATTTATCCCGAAGGCACTCGAAATAAAACCTCCGAACCATTGAAATCATTTTATGATGGTGCATTTAAATTAGCGGTTGATACACAGAAGCCAATTATACCTGTTGTTATATTAAATACAAAGAAGATTTTACCTGCATACCCAATCATGTGTTTTAAACCAGGAAAAATTCGAATGGATATACTAGCACCCATTTCTAGCCAAGGACATACTGTACAGTCATTAAAACAATTGGCTTTTGATACAATGTCAGCACATTACAAGCTGCATAATCCAGCCTAAAATGTTGAGTTAGAGAAAGTCCTACTTCGATTGATTTTTAGGTCTCTTAAGATACCTGATTTTGGATTCACCGTGATATTGAATGACCTATAAATACCAATTGGCATTACATTGATAGCCAATTGCCAACAATGCATTTCTCTAGTGATGAATAAACTCAATTGTTGTACAGAAACTTTAGATAAGTCTACAAAACTACTCCCACCTACTTTCCATTTAGGTGATACACTAAAATCACCCGTTAAATTTAAAGTTGAAAAAGTTTGTAATTTGAAACCTGAAAAATCAGGTTGGATCATTTTAGAAAACTGAAATGAGTAAGACAGGTTTAAAGTCCATGGCGTATTAAAATCAGTAAACTCAGCAGGGTTTGACCTCACATACATTAACTGTCTTTGTTGTTCATCGGGTGTCATAAAAGGATCTATTGGTATCGTCCTCTTAGCATCCTTATTTTTATCTTTTGATTTGCTTGCAAAGGAGGTTGAAAAAGAGATGCCACCATTGGTGATACTTCCAAAATTTAAACGAGTTGGATCAATAGATAATTTATTTACCCTGAATCCTTTATTATCTGTTTGATATGGATCTAAAATAAAGGACGTGGTAATATTTAATTTTTCAAAAAGGGTTGTTCTCGCATAAAAATTAAAACTACCTAATGCAAAGCTATCTGCTAAAAAATTATAATTAGAGTTAAAACCAAAACCTTCTATTAATTTAAATTTTTTAAATGCATCTGCACTTGTATCTTGCTTGTCTTTCACTTTCATCTCTAAAAAATTATCCACCCCAAAACCTAATCCTCCAAATTGACCTTCACTAAATGCGCCACCCAATCCATTACCATCATATTTTGAAAAACGATACGTTCTACCACTAGGATCTACTTGTGTACTATAATGATAGGATTTTGCCATATCTGGTTTATAATTGATGGAAACAGTTGGTCTAATTTCATGACGAATTGCTTTGATATTTCCTCTTTTAAATTTGTAAGTACCAAAAATTCTTGTAGCAGTACCCAAACCAAAACTCATTTGGGTCGCTCTATAAAAACCTCTGTTTATTGTGGTATCCACTTTTTGTAATTGACTATTCCAAGTTTTGATATTTTGTTGACCAAACCATTTTTCTTCAAAATTAATGCTTGGTGCAATTGTGATTGGTCCAAGTGAAGGCAATGACAAAGTAATTGGAATACTATGATTTGCGCCCCATTGCATCGTATCTAAAATTCTTTGAATACTGAATGAAGAATCATAAAAAGACAATTGATTTTGTATACTACCATTGTAACCAATACCTATTTTCTCATACCACTTTCCTTCACCAACCTGATCTTTTGACTGAAAAGGATAAACTGTTATAGCATTAAAGTTGATATTTGGCAAACTCATATTCACCAAACCAAGGTTATTGTTTTGATTGTGTGTTAAGTTGACAGATAGATTGTATTTATTATTCCAAGATTTACTATAAGAAACCGATGAACTGATCTGGTTCTGAAAATTTTGGGTGGCATTATTCAATAAGTTTCGGTTGTATTTGGTACTACCAAAATTAACATTGGCTGTGAAACTGGTTCCAGGCTTTGCTTTAGGATCCATTGAATGAGACCAGTTTAACATATACGTATTGCCTCCAGTAAATTCATCAGCAATGGAATTATTCCTATTAAGAGCCCTGGTTTTTTGAAGACTTAAATTAAAATTACCAAGGTATTTATAGCGTTGGATATACTTAGTATTCATATTGATGTTCCAACCACCATATGAATACAGATTGGCTCTTACTGTAGCATCCATGTGTTGGTTGATCACTTTATAATAACCTATTCCTTCAAATCCAAGTCCAAAGTCTTCGCTAGACGTAAAAGCTGGCGCCATAAAACCAGACTGGCCACCAGATTTATTTAATGGGAAAATACCAAAAGGAATACCAATCGGCATAGGCACCCCTTCGAATTCAGGAAAAGCTGGCCCTGAGACCCCAATTTTATTGGTGACAATTTTGAGTTTATTGGTTCTAAAAGCAAAATGGGGTTCATCTAAATTACAGGTAGTGAATCTAGCTTTCCATGCAAAAGCATCTGTAGGATTTACTTTTTTCATTGCATCTGCTTGAACAAAAATTTCTCCCTGTTGAAAATTACTATTCTTTGTTAACCCCCTACCTGATTGCATATTATAGAAAATGGAGTCATTGATGGAGTTTATATCCCCTTCTTTAAACCTGGGTTTACTTTTTAAATTTCCTGAACTATCCTTTGCGCCATAAGCAGTGATATTCTGTGTTTCTTGGTCAAAAATGATCTTTCCCGCTTCTAATTGTGCTGTTTTATAGGTTGTTTTAGCATTGCCATATAAATAGAAAATCTTTTCTTTTAAAAGCATTACCCCAGAATCCGAAGCATTGTAACTAATTACAGCATCTACACTATCTTTGGAAAGTTGGATCTTTTTCTTGGTCAAAGTATCCGTTTGAGCATATAAATTGGAATAAAATGCAGAAATTAATACCGTTAAAATGAGCATTTTAACAATAGAAAAGGTCTTTTTTGCGTTATTTTTATATCCTGCTAGGTTCACTCCAGCAAAAATAAAGTAAAACAATGTTAAGGAACTGATTATGAAGCAAAATAGAATGATTTTAGCATTTAGTTTTAGTCTAATTGCCCTTTTTAGCAGTCTTGGACAAAGTCTACAGGCCCAAACCCCAACAAAATCCTTAAAACGTATCGTAATTGACCCTGGTCATGGCGGCACTGATATTGGCTCTAAAGGTAAATATTCCACAGAGGCTGCTGTCTCTTTAGCAATTGCCTTGAAATTGGAAGATTTTATCAAACAAGCAATGCCTGACGTAGAAGTAGTAATGACTAGAACTACAGATATCTACCATTCTGTAGTAGAAAAAGCTAAAATCGCCAATGCTGCGAAAGGTGATTTATTTGTATGTATCCATACAAATTCAGCAAGAGGAAAAGCAGTTAGAGAAGTGGTAGGTTATACAAAAAAGACATACACCGTAAAGAAAAAAGGTAAAAAAAGGAAAGTGACGAGAGACGTGCCTATTTACAAGACGACTTATACACCAAGCACAGCAATAGGAACAGAAACCTATATCTACAATATTGGTAAATCTGATCTAAGAAAAGAAGTAGCAGGAGAAATGGTAGATGAAGTGGTAGAGCAATTAGACTCTGTATCATTGAAGCAAATTAAAGAATACGAATCAGAAATTGATCCTACTAAAAAAATGATGGCCAGTATCTTGGCTCAACAATATTTTCAAAGAGCTGCAAGTTTAGCGTTGACTATCGAAGAAGAATTTAAAGCTGCAGGAAGAGTAAGTAGAGAAGCAAAACAAAGACCTACAGGTATTTGGGTATTACAAGCCGTTGCTATGCCAGCAGTATTGATCGAGACTGGTTTCATATCCAATCCAGAAGAGGAAGAGTACCTAAATAGTGAAATTGGTCAAAATGAACTTTGCGAAGCCATCACCAAGGCATTACTGCGCTATAAGAATTCTTTAGAGAATCAACAGAAAGCAAACGGGAATTAGGTTATTTTTTAGCTAATTTTGTACCGAACTCAAGCAATCTCATATCATGCGTGTATCAAATGAAACTAAAGTAGGTGCTTTAACTGTTATTGCAGTCACCCTAATCATATTTGGATTCAATTTTCTAAAAGGTAAGACCTTCTTTAAATCAGGCACATTTATCTATGCTAAATATGCAGATACTAAAGGATTGATTGTTTCTAATCCAGTATTTGTGAACGGATTTCAAGTTGGAACTGTTTTTGAAATCGAAAACATGAACAACAATTTATCTGAACTAGTGGTTTGTATCAAATTGAATCAATTGTATAAAATTCCAAAGAATTCCATTGCCACCATTCAAGAAAATCCTTTAGGAACAAACGCTATTAATATTATCCAAGGTAATGGAACTACAATGATCATGAGTGGAGATACCATACAATCTGCCCCAGCTACTAGTTTATTAGGTGATTTAATGAATGAATTATCTCCTGTTGGAGAACAAGTAAAAAATACCATTCGTTCTTTAGAGCTTGTATTAAACAATGTCAATAAAACATTGAATGACGAGAATAGGCAAAATTTCAAAGTCATTCTTGAAAATCTTTCAGCAACTACTATTAATTTAAATAAGTCCCTTGCTTCTATTCAAGGCATGGTCAATCAACAAAATGGTTCTATTGCAAAAACAGCAGATAATTTAAACGCATTTACTGCTAATTTAAATCAGAACAATCAAAAAATTTCTAACATATTGACCAATTTGGATAGTACCACAAAATCAATAAAAGATGCTGATTTATATGAGACTATAAAGACCATACAAACTACTTTAGTTGCATTAAATAGTACCATCAATAAATTAAATAATGGCAATGGAACAGCTGCAAAAGTATTGAGTGATCCAGCCATGTACAACCAGCTTCAAAGTACTATCAGAAGTGTCAATACTTTGGTAGATGATATTAAAGTACATCCTAAGCGCTATATCAGTGTTTCAGTATTCGGCAAAAAAGATAAAAGAACCCCTTTGACTAAACCATTATCGGATACAGTGGATCATGAATAAATATCTGCCTTATATCCTATTATCCCTTGGCATAATTTTGTCTTCACAAGCCAATAGTCAGGATACATCTTCATCAGTCAAGAATACGGGCAAATTAATTGAATTCCTTTCTGCAGAATCTTACAATATCAAAAAGCAGGATAGTCAAGATTTTTTAATCCTTGTTGGACATGTTAAAGTGAGACAAGCAAATACTATATTGTTTGGAGACAGTATCATATTGAACGCTACAAAAAATAGTCTAGAAGGATTTGGTAAAGTACATATTAATGATGCTGATTCAGTGCATACATATGCCGATTATTTAAAGTATGATGGCAACACAAAAAAAGCCAAGTTAAGAAATCATGTAAAATTGACGGATGGACGAGGTACATTAACAACAGACTCTTTAGACTATGATGTTTCCATTAAAATTGGCGTGTATAAAAAGGGAGGTAAATTAGTTCGTAACAAGACCGTTTTAAAGAGCACAGAGGGCGTTTATTATGGAATCACCAGAGATGTACTTTTTAGAAATAAAGTATCCTTGATTGATCCAGACAATAGCATCTACACAGATACTTTAGAATACAATACCTATTCCCAATTAGCTAATTTTATAAGTCCCACTAAAATCATCAGTGGATCTAGAATTATTAAGACTAAAAACGGCAATTACAATATTGGAACTAGAAAGGGTTACTTGTACGAACGTTCTTCCATTGACGATAGTAGTTATTTTTTCATAGCAAACGATATGGCTATTGATGACTCACTTGGTTTAGGTGAATTTAGAGGGAATGCCGTTTATAAATCTAAGGATAGTTTAAGCTTTGATTTATTGGCTAATAATATAAAGACCAATCGTAACAAAGATATTTTATTGGCGACAGAATTACCTATCCTATTGATCAAGCAACCTAAGGATACATTGTATATTAGTGCCGACACTTTGTATAGTGGTAGGTTAAGTGATTTAAAAAGAAAAATGCCAAAAGCGCGTGCTAAGGAAGAAATGATCAAAGACTCAAGTTTGAATAAATATTTTGAAGCTTTTCATCATGTGAAAATTTATTCGGATTCATTGCAAGGTTTGGCAGATAGTTTATTTTATAGCCTAGCAGACTCTACCATTCGACTGCACAATAATCCCATACTTTGGGTCAATCAAAACCAAATTACGGGTGACACCATTTATATGCATTTAAATAATAGGAAGGCTGAACAATTGAGAATTTTAAATAATGCGATGGCCATAAATCCTATAGACAGTACCGAATATTTTAATCAACTCAAAGGCAATACAATTGTAGTAGATTTTATAGATGGTAAAATTCAACAAATGCAAACCAAGGGCAGCGCAGAAAATATATATTTTGCTACAGACAATGATGCAAAATTTATAGGAGTGAATCAATCCAATGCGCAAATCATCACCATTCAATTTGAGCAAGATGAACCAGCAAAAATTATATACATCAATCAATTAACTGGCAAAATGACCCCCCTGTTTGATGTACCAAAATCTGAATTGAAATTTAAAAACTTTAAATGGTGGAACGACTTAAAACCAAAATCAAAGTTTGATATTTTATCCCCAAACACCAATCAATAACTAAGAAGCATCTGTTTTTTCATACATCAGGTAGGCTTTTATAAACCCATCTATCTCACCATCCATTACAGGTCCAACATTACCTACTTCAAAATCTGTTCGGTGATCTTTGATCATTTTATATGGATGGAATACATAAGAACGTATTTGACTCCCCCATTCAATTTTTTTCTTATTCGCGTTCGATGCATTCAAGGCTTCTTGTTTTTTTCGCATTGCCTCCTCATACAATCTACTCTTTAACATCTTCATTGCAATCTCTCTGTTTTCACCTTGTGTTCTCGATTGTTGACATTCCACAATGATACCAGAAGCATGCTTTAATCGAACAGCGGTTTCAACTTTATTGACATTCTGTCCACCCTTTCCACCACTGCGGTAAAACTCCCATTCAATGTCTGCAGGATTCACTATAATTTCGATAGTGTCATCTATTAAAGGATATACATAAACCGATGCAAAACTTGTATGGCGCCTTGCATTGCTATCAAATGGTGAAATTCTAACTAAACGGTGTACACCTGATTCTGCTTTTAAAAATCCATAGGCAAAAGGTCCATCAAACTGAATGGTTGCAGATTTTATACCAGCGCCATCCCCTTCTTGATAATCTATAGAGCTTACTGTCCATCCTTGCTTTTCTCCATACATAGTGTACATTCTCAAAAGCATTTCTGCCCAATCCTGACTTTCTGTGCCACCAGCACCTGGATTAATTTGTAAGATTGCTGGTAATTCATCTTCTGGTTGATTGAGCGTGCTTTTAAACTCAGCGTCTTCGATGGCGACCATCGCTAATTCATATGCAGTTTTGGTTTCTTCTTCTGTGGCATCACCTGCTTTCCAGAATTCAAAAAGTACCACAAAGTCTTCGACACTTGT
>Ga0214921_10006036_pt1 | contig 16808 bp, 15 predicted proteins | sample LL1505_MetaG_FD_177992 | JGI IMG/M metagenome (GOLD analysis project Ga0214921, IMG submission 177992) | Freshwater microbial communities from Lake Lanier, Atlanta, Georgia, United States - LL-1505 | ecosystem: Environmental > Aquatic > Freshwater > Lake | place: USA: Georgia | collected...
CGCCACCCCATGCGCCGGACCAGTTTTTGGTCTCGCCAGGCCATTTAGGTGTTGGTGCAATGTTGATACGGCCAGCTGGAACACCAAATGAACCGGCAGGCTTAACTACATAATCGCCCCACCATGATGGTCCAATGTTCATAAGCATTTTGCCTGCTTGGTTATCTTTCTGAGCATCTGCAGAGAAAGATCCTTCTTTCTTAAGGGCGCCGGCAGTCAATAGTTCTTGAACCATTGTTACTGCACGGGTGCACTTTGGATCCTTTGCGTTTGAGATGATCTTGTTGCCCTTTGCAGTTGCCATTGGGCAACCACTTGGCCATAACCATCCCTGGTAAATCTCGCCGTTACCCATGTGTCCAACGTTGTAGCCTGGGTGGTTCTTTGCCATATCAAGTGCAATGGTCTTGAACTCTTCCATGGTTGTTGGAACTTTGTAACCGAATTCATCCATCAACTTCTGGTCATAGTACAAAACGGTGTGTGCGAGGTCGTTCTTTACGCAATACATCTTTCCGTCAATTTTGCACCAGTCATTAGCTGTTCCGAATGATTTCCAGTAACTAGCTGGGAAAAGATTAGTTAGATCGCGGGCATAACCAAACTGCTTTGATTGCTGTAGAGCAACAAGGTTTGGAGCGCCATCGAAGTACATATCTGGCCAACCTTTTTTAACACGGTTGAACAACTGCACCTTTGAAATCAAAGTAGCGTTTAGCTCAACTTTGATGTCATATTGTGGGTGAGCTTTTGCGTACTGATCATTACCTGGCTTACGGACTGAGTCAGTCCAGATAAGCAATTTTGGCTTAGCGGCTGCTTGTACCTGAGCTGGAACCAAAAGTGATGCTCCAACAACAGATGCTGCGACCACAGCAAATAGTTTCTTCTTCATTAATACCCCTTCTAGGTATCGAATCCAAAAGTCATAGGCCTTGCGACCCGCAACCTTCGGAATTGGTGGGATCAATCTAATGCGAATAAATGGCGTTAATAAGGGGTTAAGAAGGGATATAAGTGGATTGTTGCCAAACTGTTATCAAATATTTCCCCCCAATTTGGACAAAAAGGAGCAGGATCACGGGCAAGCATCCTAAGAATGGGGTCCCTGTGAAAATTATCGACGTCAAAGTAGTTCTAATCCCCTACCCGGCAGCTAACCCCGCCTTCAAGTGGCGCGAAGGGTTAAACATAAATAATGGCTTTGGTTCTTCTCCGGCCGGCACCGCCGGATACCTACTAATTGAAACCGATGAAGGTTTCACGGGTATCGCTGCCGTGGGCAATGGTGTGATTTTGGAAGATTATGTCAACCGCAGGTTGCGGCAAATGCTGTTAGGCAAAGATCCCCTTGATCGTGAGTATTTCTACGAACAGATTTGGGAGATTGATCGAATCGAAAGATTTCCGGCATGGATGCTCGGAATTGTTGATGTAGCACTTTGGGATATTGCTGGAAAGCAAGCAAACCTTCCAATCTATAAATTGATGGGCGGGTATAGGGAATCAATTCCTGCTTATGCTTCAACAGCTACATATGAAACGATCGAAGAATTTCTTGATGTTGCCGACAAAGTTCAGGCACTCGGATATAAATCAATTAAATTGCATGCTTGGGGCGATGCGAAAAAAGATGCTGAATTATCACTAGCTCTTCGTGCCCATGTTGGTGATGAAATGCCATTGATGTATGACGGTTCGGCCGGTTTTGATTTGATGGATGCTGTTTATTTGGGAGATGCGTTGTCGGAGGCAAATTACCTTTGGTATGAAGAGCCGATGCGAGAGTTTAGTGTCACTGCATATAAATGGTTAGGTGAACGAGTCAAAATTCCATTGCTTCTTGGAGAGGTTGCCGAAGGCGCACATTTTGCCGCCGGAGATTTCTTAGCATCAGGTGTCGCTTCCGCTTTGCGCACCAGTACCGGCCTACGCGGTGGATTTACTGGAGCTATGCGAATCGCACATCTTGCTGATGCATATCATTTAAGAGCAGAAGTGCACGGTGGTGGCTTAACGGCGGCTCATCTTTGCATGGCGATTAAAAACACTACCGCTTACGAATCCTTTATCTCATCGACAGCGATCGATCGGCCAGAAGCTCGGTTTGTCGAAATTGATAGTGATGGAATGGTCAATGCGCCTAAAGGTGTCGGAGTTGGCTATGAGGAAGAGTGGAAACTCTTTGGCCTGCCTGAACAATTAGCGAAACACATCACGCTCTAGCAATTTAGGACAATTCATACTACTTTGCTCGTAATAATTACTTAGCTGAATCCGCCATCTCGGGAACTTTAGGAGTGAAAATGAAAATAACAAACATTGAAGTTATCTTGGTAGATCGCCCAGCAGTTAATCCTCCATTTGTGTGGCGTAAAAATATTCCTGGTTCTGACGGGCCATCTGTTGGTGGCTGGTTAGTAATTGAAACGGACGCTGGCATCACCGGCTTTGCCACTGCCGCACGTGGTGTGATTTTGAAAGATTATGTTGACCGTCGTTTCCGTTCAGAAATGATTGGCCAAGACCCACTTATGCGCGAACATCTTTGGGAGCGGGTTTGGGAGTTAGATCGCATTGAAAGATTTGCTCCAAATATGGCACACGTAATTGATGTTGCTCTATGGGACATCGCCGCAAAGGCCGCAAACCTTCCGGTTTACAAATTGCTCGGTGGATACCGCGAATCAATTCCGGCTTACGCATCAACAGTTACTTATTCATCGATTCCAGAGTTTCTTGATATCGCATCACAATGTATCGACCGCGGTTACAAAGCAATTAAGTTGCATGCTTTCGGTGATGCCAAAAAAGATGCAGAGTTATCTTTAAAACTTCGCGCACATGTTGGGCCTGATATCGCGCTTATGTATGACGGTTCAGCCGGTTTTGATTTGATGGATGCTGTTTATCTTGGGCATGCATTAGATGAGGCAGACTTCCTTTGGTATGAAGAGCCAATGCGCGAGTTTTCAGTGACCGCATACAAGTGGTTAGGTGAGCGAGTACGGATTCCATTGCTACTTGGCGAAGTAACTGAAGGTGCACATATGAGCGCTGGAGATTTCGTGGCAACAGGTGTTGCAAGCGCACTTCGCGTCTCAACATTTTTACGTGGAGGCTTTACTGGTGCAATGCGAATTGCTCACTTAGCTGACACATTCCATCTTCGTGCTGAAGTTCATGGATTTGGATTGGAACAAGCACATCTTTGTATGGCGATTAAAAACAACACTTATTACGAGTCCTTAATCAAAGACAATCCATATACTGAATTGGGACAAGATTTGCCGGTAGATAAAAACGGCATGGTCCACGCTCCAAAGGGTCCAGGAATTGGATACGAAACTTTGTGGGCTGAAAAGGGTGCTCCTAAAGAGTTGGCAAAGTTCCTAAAAGGCTAAGTTAATTCCCTCCACTAATAATTCAAATTAATTCAAATCGAAGAATGGAAGTAAGTAAGCGAATGGCAAAGATCACCGGATTTAAAACTTTGGATGTGCGTTTTCCTACTTCTCGTGGATTAGATGGTTCGGATGCAATGAATAAGGATCCAGATTATTCAGCGGCGTATCTGACATTAGAAACAGATACGTCAGGGCTTGAAGGAAATGGATTTGTTTTCACTCTGGGACGTGGAAACGATCTTGCATGTGACGCCATTGATTTAATTGCGCAAACTTTGATTGGTCGCGATCTTGGTCAACTATCTAAATCAATGGGAGCTCTTGCTCAAGAATTAGTTCGAGATAGCCAAGTGCGTTGGCTTGGACCTGAAAAAGGCGTAACTCATATGGCAACCGGTGCGGTTCTTACGGCCGTCTGGGATTTAATTTCTAAAATTGCTGGAAAACCACTTTGGAAATTGCTTTCAGATATGTCCCCAGAAGAGATAGTTGAATTAGTTGATTGGCGCTACCTAACGGATGCACTGACTCCGGCTGAAGCTTTAGAGATGCTCAAAAAAGTTCAACCAAATCGTGCAGCTAATGAAGCCAAGATGCTTGCTGAAGGATTGCCTGCCTATACAACTACCCCGGGCTGGCTCGGATATTCCGACGAAAAAATGGTTCATCTCGCAAAAGAAGCTGTTGCAGATGGATTCACATTGATTAAATTGAAATGCGGTGCATCACTAGAAGATGACAAACGCCGACTAAGACTTGCTCGTGAAGCTGTCGGTCCAAATGTGAAACTTGCAGTTGATGCCAACCAGGTTTGGGATGTTCAGGAAGCAATTGATTGGATCAATGCCCTAGGTGATGTAAATCTGCATTGGGTTGAAGAACCAACAAATCCAGATGACGTAGTGGGTCACGCTGCGATTGCCAAAGGTATTGCTCCTGTAAAAGTTGCAACTGGTGAAGCATGTGCGAACCGAGTGATGTTTAAACAGTTCTTGCAATTAAAAGGGTTGTCGTACATGCAGATCGACTCAGCACGAGTCGGCGGCGTGAATGAGAATGTGGCAAATGTTTTACTGGCCGCAAAATTCGGCATTCCAGTATGTCCCCACGCGGGTGGAGTTGGACTATGTGAAATGGTCCAACATTTTGCAATGTTTGATGCAGTTGCAGTTTCCGGACACCATGACGATCGAATTATGGAGTATATGGATCACTTGCATGAACACATGGCAGTCCCAACGGATGTACGCAACGGAAGATACTTTCCGCCATCAAAGCCAGGGGCTGGCGCTGAGATGTTAAAAGCAAGTTTGGCCGATTTCACCTACCCGACAGGGCCGCAGTGGAAAGATTTTGTGTAAGGCAAGTACGGCAAGTTAAGTAAGTAATAAATGGGAGTAAAGTAGGGAAAGAATTAGAGCTCAGATAGACCAAGACCGGAACTACCGCTAGAGAGGCGTAAAAAATGTCAGCACGTGAGTTTGAAGGATTAACTGCAGTTGTTACCGGAGCTGGATCTGGAATTGGACTTGCAACCGCTACGTTGCTGCACGCTAGAGGCGCAACTGTCTACGGTCTTGATTTAAATAAAGGTGAAATGGAAGCAACTGGAGTCGCGACTTGGATTGAATGCGACGTCAGTGACACTCCCTCTGTAGAAAAGGCTTTTGCCGAAGTTGCTAAGAAAACTTCTGTTATCGACGTTTTAATTAATAATGCGGCAATCGGATCGATCGGAACAATCGAAAGCGAATCTGATGCAAATTGGGAGAAAGTTTTCAACATCAATGTTTATGGATTAGCTCGCGTCTCACGCACTGCTCTTCCTTCAATGCGCAAAAGCAAAAGTGGTTCGATCGTAAATGTTTGTTCAGTTGCCGCGACAGCTGGAATTCCAAACCGGGCAATTTACAGCGCATCTAAAGGTGCAGTATTAACTCTCACTCTTGCTATGGCTTGCGATTTGATTGGTGACAAAATTCGGGTTAACTGCGTAAATCCAGGAACTGCAGATACTCCATGGGTGCAACGCTTACTTGCCCAAGCTGCCGACCCAGTTGCAGAACGTGCACGTCTTGAAGCCCGTCAACCTTCTGGTCGTTTGGTCACCTCAGAAGAGATCGCTAGTTCGATCGCATTTTTGGCAAGCCCGCTGCAAAGCGCCATCACTGGAACAGCATTAGGTATCGATGGTGGAATGCAAGGTTTGCGGATTCCTAAATAACTGAAGTAGGCGAGTAAAGTTGCCTAAACTCGTTTGAAAGGGGCCATTCGTGAGTAATTACAGTGTTGGTCCACGTCACATACCGCGGCATAGCGCCCTTTCTGATGACACTTTTGATCACATCCGTGAGTTAATTTTGCATTATGAAATTACACCTGGGGAGCACATCAGTATTGATGGACTGAGCAGAGCAATTGGCGTTTCCCAAACTCCAATTCGTGAAGCACTTGCCCGCCTTGAATCTGAAGGTTTAGTAATTAAAGAAGCTCTTAAAGGTTACGCAGCTACCCCGTTGATTACTAAAAAAGAGTTTGATGACCTATTTCAATTTAGATTATTGATTGAACCTTGGGGCGCTGCTCAAGCTGCCGAGAATATAAATGAAGCAGGCCGAGAAGCATTGCAACGAGAACTAACTCTTGCCGATGAGGCGACCATGCAAGAGGATTCTTTTGTCGCAATCACTGAACATGATGCACGTTTTCACAATTTAGTTGCCAGACTTTCTGGGAATAATTCAGTGATGATGGCTTATGAGCGGACTCACTGCCACCTACATTTATATCGGCTCTATTTTTCTGAAAAAAGCCACAATAATCAACGTGGTAAAAACTCAGTTGATGAAAATGCCGTTACTGACCTATTTCGACATTATTATTCGGCAGAGACTGGTCATTTATCTATTGCTGAACACAAAGAGGTTACTGCTGCAATTATCGCAAAAGCCCCAGAGCGAGCAAGTGCCGCATTACACGCACACATTGCTGGCTCGCGTGAGTTCTTGATTAAAACTATGGATGTACTCGGTCGTCCCTAACCTAAAATCTAATTAATGACGGTTTAGGAGTTTTACATGTTTTGGAGTTAACTCCTCCAAAGTAGAAACCCCGAGTAATTTCATATTTCTAATCATTTGAGATTGCATAATTTCAAGAGCTCGCTCGACTCCATCTTGTCCCCCGGCCATTAATCCGTACAAATAAGCGCGGCCGACATAAGTAAATTTCGCACCCAAGGCAACGGCTGCAAGAACATCTGCTCCGTGCATAATTCCAGTATCAATATGTATTTCGTAATCTTTAGCAAACTCTTTTCTGATATCTGCTAACAGATGGAGTGGGGCTGCGGCTCTATCTAATTGCCGGCCACCATGATTTGAAAGCAATACTGCATCAGCGCCTAGCTCAGCAGATTTTTTGGCATCCTCTAAATTTTGAACGCCTTTTACAATCAAGTTGCCTTTCCACTGTTCACGAACCCACTTCAAATCTTCAAAAGTCATAGTTGGGTCAAACATGTAATCAAGCAATTCTCCAACAGTTCCTGGCCAATTTGATAGCGAGGCAAATTGAATTGCCGGTGTAGTTAGGAAATTTATCCACCAAGCTGGCCGAGGCAAAGCATCAATTACTGTTTTAGCACTTAAACGTGGTGGAACTGTTAAGCCATTTCGGTAATCTCTAATTCGTTGACCCGACGCAGGTACGTCCACAGTAAGAAGTAAGTTTTTTACGCCAGCCTTTTGTGCTCTCTCAACGAGGGCCATACTTCCTTCGCGGTCTTTCCACATATATAACTGGAACCAGTTACTGCCATTTGGCGCTGCCGCAACCACATCTTCGATGGTTGTTGTTCCAAGTGTAGAAAGTGAAAATGGAATTCCAAATTTTTCAGCTGCCCTGGCACCGGCGATCTCACCTTCGGTTTGCATCATGCGCGCAAAACCTGTTGGTGCGATTCCCATAGGCATCGAAAACTTTTGACCCAATACTTCACAAGTTAGATCTGCTTTTGAAACATCTTTAAGAATGCTCGGATTAAATTCAATATCTTGATACGCCTGACGAGCACGAGCAAGGCTAACTTCCGATTCGGCAGAACCATCTGTGTAATCAAATGGACCAGTTGGTGTTCGCTTTTTAGCGATATCGCGTAAATCCCAAATTGTGTACGCGGCAGCAAGGCGGGCTTTTTTGCGTTTCAAAGTTGGCACAGTGAAAACCAATAGTGGTTTTAGGTCGCGCCACTTTGGGAATTGCCGCTTCACATTCTTGATTTTGGTTTTGGCCACATCTTTGCTCTTATCGCTCATGCCTTAATCCTATTCGAAGTACCAGATTTTGCTAACCCTCGATCATCCGAAAATCTATATTTTTTGGTGGCCTGGCACTTTGCTTGACCTGCTTTCTGATTTGATCGTCAACAACAACCCCAAGTTGCTGCGCCGCCAATATGGACTGATACTCAAACCAGATCGCCACTAATGTGGATTCGCCTTCTCGAATTTGGGCAAAAGTGCGGGTAAAGATCTGCTCTAAGAATTGATAATGACCTAATTGCAAGGCAGCTTTAGCGGCGGCTAAATCTACGCGTTCACTTGGAACCCTATTTGAAAAAGTTTCTGAATAAATTTTCCAAAGCTGTTCATATTTTTCTGCGGCAATCAGTAACTGCAAATACTCTTCATAAAATGCATCATGCAAATTAATTGCAAATTTATTAATTGCCTCTTCATAAAGTTCCAAAGCGGCCACTAAATTTCCAGAATCTCTCTGTGCTATTGCGAGATTACGTAATGCCCAAGGCGAAGGGTTGTGCTCCAGTGATTTCTTCCATGCCTTAGTAGCTGCTTCTACTTTTCCAATTTCAAAATAATAATTACCAATGTGTAAAGAACTTAACCAATTTTGACGGCTATTTTCTAGAAGTGAAATCCACTCTTTCTGCACCATCCATGATGCGGGCGTGTGAGTAACTTTGAAATCTGGGAAGTTTCCACTTTCAAGAAGCTCGATCCAATCACCTATCTGTGCTTTATCGGAAGATTCAAATCGAAAACCAGATGGGATTTCCTCTCCTATCCTCTGCCTCCGTAGTTGCTCAAGTAAAGCCCAACTACTACCTCGAAAAAGTATCTCTGCTGGCTCTTTTGTAGCTAATTTTTCAAAACGTAGATTCTCACTATCAAGTAAATCTGTTGGGACTGCTTTTTCAATTTGATTTGAAATTTGTTGTTGCGCTTCTGACCAGTTGGTATTTAAGAGTTCTCGATTTTCGGCTTTTTTAACACTACCGAAAAATTGCGTAAATGAAATTGTTGAATTACCAGGCATTTGATATCCATGAAGTTGGGTTGGGGCCAAGCCGGCTTGCAACTCTAAGTATGGTGAAAAATCGGCGGAGGAAGCATCAGATAAAAACTCCTGCCAGCCTCGCCCACCAACATGGTTTCCCCAACAAAACATCTTTTTGTAACGCAAGGCCAAAGTGCTTCGCTCATAAAAGAGTTCACCGTCTTCGTAAAGAATTGTTTCCCACGGAGAACTCATTGATTTAGGATTTTGAAAGAAATACTCATTTGCAAATGGAAAATTCTGCGGAAAAGAAAGATCAACATCAGGAACCGTTGGCAGATACGGCAATTTTCCAGTTCCATAACCGGCAAAACCTTGATCTACGAATATAACCTCATCGGTACTTCCAAATACTCGAGCTTTAGGAGTTTCACGCACTGCAATATTTGTCCACCAATACATTGGGGTCATTTCGGCGCGATCGTTAATTATTCGAACATGAACTCTTAGATTCTTTGCACCTGCGGGTAAGTGGCAATCAATCGCCCAGTAGAAATTCCGGGTTCTTTCATAATCATAAATCCGAATAAATTCATTGCCGGTTTCATCTATTAATTTTGCGACATGAACGGGCGAACAAGTTCCGAATGTATGGCCATATTGACCCATGTTCCATTCAATACCGCCTGAAAACCAAGCATTTAGTATTGAAAGGTTGGCAAATTGAAGTATTGGATTGGTGAATAGCAGCTCTCGCTGATTCTCTTTATCAAACAGTGAGTACAGCCGTCCACCAAGTTCAGGCAAGAAAGTTGCGCGTAAATTTTCATTTTCAAGAACTACGGTCGATATCTCTCTTGGCTTTAATTCTCTGGTGTATCGGTCTTGCCACCGATGTGGAAGATAGATTTCCCCAGTTTCATATCCGACTAAATTACTCTGCTCTTCCGAAAATTCATTTAAAAACTTTACTGAACGGTCTCTATTTTGATTCCGGAATATCGGAAGCGGATTTTCGCCTCCAATTTGCGCTCCCTGAATTGATATCTTCGAGGTGAACGCTTTGCATTGCGAAATTTTTAGATCATTCCGTAACGAGTGAGCATTCCAGTTCCGATTGCAGCACGACGAACTCGCTCACGTGCAGTTGCTTCTACTGCACCCTGCAAATGCGCTCCAGATGGATAGAGCCCAGGAGCATTCCGAACCGTGAATTTCAAATAGATAGGTGCAGCAACGCGAACTAAATCTGGAACCTCATAGTGACGAACTGCTCCCCCAAAATCATCAGCAGCTTCGACATAAACATCAACTGGCACATCAACTTGCGAACGAATTGCTGAAATTTGAGCCAATGAAAGATCGGTAGTTAAATTCAAAGTAGAAGCACCAAGATCTTCATACAACGCAGCAGTGGCTGGATTGTTACAAGGGAGCGCTACTGAGGTTTTCAAAACTAAATCTGCCGGTAAATCTCCACTGCGTTTAGCTTTACCTAAAACATCAAGTAACCCGATATCGCCAACTAACACCGATTTAACTCCTAGTTTGACTCCATGCAGAACATCTTCAACGGCGAAGCGAAGTTGATCGGCTCCACGAAGTGATGGATGAACCGTTGCGCTGGATGTTCCGATAGTCGCACGACCAATATCCCAGGAGGAACGTGGGCCGACGAATAGACATACTTCGGCTTTAGCTTTTTCGCCCAACTCTAAAAATTCTTTAATCTCTGGGTCTGTCAGCATCATTATTCCACTGCCTTGGCTGGCGCGATGAAAAACTAATTTATGTTTTGCAGCCTCTTCCATAACAACGCGCATCGCAGCTGGACCTTCAACAGACGGAATCTCTACCTTCCAGCGACTTCCATCAGAAAATCTTTTTGCACTCTCGGGAAGGTTGTCCGCATCAGCACTTACAACCTTTTGATTACTTAATAATGAAATACCAGCATGCATTGGACCTTTTGGGTCGCGACTGCTTTTCCACTCTGACATTTATTACTCCCCTTTTTTTCAATTTATAAAATTTAATTAAGCAAACCGTGCGTGAAGCCCACCATCAACCATTAAATCTGCACCATTTATGAATGAGGCATTATCAGACATAACAAATGAAACTACTTTTGCAATTTCCGAAGGTTGTCCCATGCGTGCCATAGGTTGCACCGCTTCAGCATCAGCTTTGCGATCAGGGTATAGGTCGAAATAAGAGTCAACCAAAGCTGTCAAGGTATATCCCGGAGAAACTGTGTTGGTGCGGATATTTCGGGGTCCCTCATCAAGAGCTAAGTTGCGAGCTAAGCCAATTAATCCACCTTTTGCAGCAGAGTATGGGAAATAATTTGGTGCGGTCATCCGGCCATGAATCGATGAGATAAAAACAATTGATCCTTTTTTGGCTTTGCGCATCTCAGGTAAACATAATTTTGAAATGTACCAACTGGATTTTAGATCAAGTGCAAAAAATGATTCCCACTCTTCATCTGTGTAAGTGACTGGATCTGCATACGAGTTTCGTCCGGCATTTGAACAGGCTGCTGTTACTGGGCCAAATTTTGCAACAGCTACATCAAATGCTGCTTTAAATGGCTCGAATTTTGAAACATCAGCTTTAATAAACTGAACTTCGTTACCTTCGGAATTTAATTTAGCGGCTAGCGCTTCGCCACGTTCTACATCAATATCAAAAAATGAAACTCGAGCACCTTCAGCAGCGGCATCTACAACAATAGCTGCACCAATTCCTTGAGATCCGCCAGTTACTAAAACGTGATGACCTTTTAATGCCATTGTTGAATTTGTTGAATTTGATGAACTCATACTGACCGCGCTCCTATTCCGCCATCTACAGCCCAATCTGATCCATTTACAAAAGAGGCAGCATCTGAAAGTAAGAAAGTAACTACCTTGGCGATTTCAATTGGCTGACCTACGCGGCCCATGGATTGAACTGAAATTGCATATTCATATCTTCCTTCTTCTTCGGCATACCAAGCCTCTGACAGTGGAGTCATGATGTATCCAGGAGATACCGCATTACAGCGAATATTATTTGGACCTTCATCAATTCCTAAGTTTCGAGTTAATCCAAGAACTGCGGATTTAGCGGCACCATAAGGAAAATAATTTGGGGCTGTGAGACGACCATGGATCGAAGCAATATTTACAATAGCGCCTTTTTTAGCTTTGCGCATCGCCGGCAAAGTTAACTTAGCAGTGTGCCAAATTGATTTCATATCAATAGCAAAAAAAACATCCCACTCTTCATCAGTCATCGTTACTGGATCAGCACTTGAACCGACGCCAGCATTATTTACTACGCCAGTAAAATCACCTTGTTTGGCGACTAACTTTTTGAGCGCTTGTTCTACATCAGCAAAGTTACCTACATCGGCACGTTCAAATTCGACTTTGTGACCGGCAGCTCTTAATTCACCAAGGTATTTTTCAGAAGCTGCAACATCGATATCTACGAAAGAGACACGTGCTCCAGCTTGCGCTGCATCAAGCACAATTGCGGCGCCAATTCCTTTTGCTCCGCCAGTTACTAAAATATGGTCATTTGGTAATTTCATAATCAGGAGTTTATCTCTCTTACCTGCGCAACAACAGCCAAGAATGCAGCCACATTTGCCGGAATTGCAGCCAGGCCACCTTTTAGAAGAGGGCCACCAAGTCCAACCATATTTGCGCCAGCAGCAAACCAGTCTGGGACCGCAGCGACGCTCAATCCACCGGTGGGACACCAAAGATTCCCCGGAAATGGATCACGCAACGCCTTTAGATGAGCAGGTCCATATGAAGATGCTGGAAATAATTTCAACACATCGGCACCCGCAGCAAGTGCAGTAACAACATCACTTGGAGTCGCAACTCCAGGAATTGAAATCAAACCAGCTTTTTTAGTGGCAGCAATAACTTCAGGATTTGTATTTGGTGAAACCACAAAAGTTGCACCAGCTTTTGCTGCGTTGGCAACATCTGAAGTTGTTAGAACCGTTCCTACTCCGACGCAAACATTGGCACGTGCTGCCAATGAGGCAATTACATCAAAAGCCCCTGGTGTTGTAAGTGTAATTTCAATTGAAGTTAATCCAGCGCCAACAATTGCATCAGCAGCTTCCTGGCAACTGGTTTGATCGGCGGTGCGGACAATCGCAACTGCGCCACTTTTCAATAATGTTTCAACAACACTCATTGGACTCCTCCGGTTAGTTGGGCAATTATCGCTGGATCAGTTCTACCTTTAACCCCAGTTGGCAATCCAGCCCAATCGCCAAATTGGCTTGCTACACGTGCGCCTGAAACACTTCCTTGTTTTATTGCATCTATCGGAGTTAATCCACTCAGCAAACCTGAAATGACCCCACCGGTGAATGCATCTCCGGATCCAACTGGATCTACAGCTTTAACTTTCGGTGGAGTGATTTCCCCGAACTCACCATCAATAAGATATCTAATTTTTTGGTCGCCTTTTGTCATGATTGCAATTTTGGTTCCACGTTCAGCAACTAATTCCAACGCGCGCTTTGGATCTTTTTCACCGAAAATCGCGAGGTACTCATCTTCTCCACCGATGAGCAGATCAACATCATGGGCTAATGGTTCAAGAACTACTCTGGCTTGAGCTTCGCTCCATAGTTTTCGTCTGATATTCAAATCTAAACTGCAAGCAATTTTTGCTTCTCTTGCTTTTGCCAATGCAAAATCAACGGCACTTGCTGCGGAAGTTGATATCGCACATGTAATTCCAGTTGTATGAACCCATTTAGATGAATGCAGCATTCCCAAATTGATATCAGAAGGCGAAATAGTTGTCGCTGCTGCGCCTTTTCTTAAATATGTAGCTTCGACAGGGCGGGTAGTACCAGGATTTCTGATCATGGTGCCGCTGAATTCTGGGACTCGCTTAACTTCAGAGACATCCACACCTTCAGCAATGAAATCATGAAGAATTGCTGTGCCTAATTCATCTTGTCCTAGGTGAGTATAAAAATGTGCGTGCAAACCAAGTCTTGAAACTGCTACAGCAACATTTCCTTCAGCGCCGGCCGTGCTTCTGCGATACAACTTGGCATCAATTACTGAATCAGTGTCTTCGGATAGAAACAACGCCATGGCTTCGCCAAAGGTATATAGATCAGGCATTACGCTCCAAAGAGTGTGGTCTTTTGACCACGGACTCCGGGAGTTGCAATGAATGTCATTCCTGACTCCTTGGGTTCGCCCACTTCACTTTCTTCTCGAGCACTCGTGATGATTAATTGATCTAGATTTTCACCAGCAAATACACACGAAGTAATTCTCGGGGTAGGACAATTAATTTCATCAAGTTGCTTTCCATTTTCGCCATCAAAGCAACGTACTGCAGAACCGGTCCAAAAAGCGACCCAAAGATTTCCATTTGCATCGACTGACATTCCATCTGGCATTCCCATACTCTCTGGAAAATTTATAAATGGCCGACGGTTGATTACATCTCTTTCTACTACATCTAATTTGTCAACTCTTTGTAAAGTTGTATCAATGTAAAACATAGTTTTTCCGTCAGGAGTCCAGTCAAGACCATTGCTGATTGTTACATCTCCGAAAATCCGGCGCATATGTTTTCCATCTCCGCGCAACTGGTAAAGAGCGGCGGCATTATTTTCAAATTTGTATCCCATGGTTCCTAAAAATAAATCTCCAGTAGGAGAAATTTTCCCATCATTCCAACGAACTACTTGAGTCGCACTAAAACCATCGGCATCTATACGAGTTGGCAATTTATGCAAAGTTCCGTCTGTATCACGTAGGTGTGGGCCACTTGCGGTGCCAATTACATCTCCGCCACTCTTGCGTGGGATTGCAAAACCAACATGCTCAGGTGTCTGATATTCCGAAATTTCTCCAGTGATTAAATGTCGGGTGCGGACCAGCTTGCCCATGATGTCGACCCATTGAATCTGCTGATTTTTAGCGCCGGTGGCGGTTGGGCCCTCACCGAGAATGTTTCGTCGCTGATCAAAGACGATAGCCTGCATTTTGCCCCCATTTATGGTTATCTTTGAGCGGTACTCTACGGCGAGTACCCCCAGTTTGAGTACCCCCAATTAACGGCAGAAAGGCAGGCAAGCCCCAATGTCACCAGCCCCAAACTACGACAATCAAAAATTGGTTGACCGGCTTACTGCTCTGGTTGGCGCTGAAATAGTGCATGGCGATGCCGTTGCTTTAGAAAGTTATAGTCGAGATGCGACTCCACTTTTTCATGGATTGCCAGAAGTTGTTGTGACGCCAAGGTCAACCCAAGAAGTTGTCGAAATCGTAAAATTTGCGGCCAGTACAAAGACTCCGATCATTGCTCGAGGAGCCGGAAGTAATTTGTGTGCTGCGACTGTTCCTTTAAATGGTGGAATTGTTTTGAGTATGAACAAGATGAATAAAATTCTTGAAGTAAACCGTGCCCAGATGTTGGCAGTTGTGCAGCCTGGAGTTACAAATCAAATTCTTGATGAGACTGTTGCAAAAGATGGTTTGATGTTTGTGCCTGACCCAGGTTCAAAAAATGTTTCAACAATTGGCGGCAATGTTGCCACCAGTGCAGGCGGTTTGCGCGGATTAAAATATGGGACAACTAAAAATTACATTTTAGGGTTAGAAGTTGTGACTGGAACTGGCGAAATTGTTCGAACTGGTTCACGAATGGTTAAAGATGTAGCGGGCTATGACTTAACTAGATTATTTGTCGGTAGCGAAGGAACACTTGGAATTTTTACCGAGATAACTACGATTTTGAATCCGCGTCCGCGTGCTGCTAAATATGGCGTTGCTTACTTCACTGATTTAGCTGCCGCATCAAATGCCGTTGATCAAGTTGTTCGTGCTGGGATCTTGCCAGCCACCATGGAGTTTCTCGACAACCCATGCATCTTGGCTGTTGAAGAGTTCGCCCATCTTGGTTTAGACACTCAAGCTGGGGCACTCTTGTTGTTTGGTGATGACGGCGAACCTGATTTTATTGATGCAGCTGTTGACAAGATGGCCCAGATTGCGGCTGAAGTAAGTGGCTCGCGTGGAGTAACACTCGCTGCTGATACCGCTGCTGCCGATGCGCTTTTGTATGCGCGTAGATGCTCTCTTCCGGCACTTGCCAGATTGGGAACTCTCTCAATTTTGGAAGATATCTCAGTACCTCGCCCGATAATGAGTGATGCAGTTAAAGGAATAAATGAAATAGGCGAAAAGAATCAAGTTTTAATTGGAACATTTGGACATGCTGGTGATGGAAATCTGCACCCAACAATTGTGGTTGATAAAAATGATGAGAGAGCAGTGCATGGGGCCGAAAAGGCGCTCCAGGAAATATTTGAAATGGCACTTGCACTTGGTGGAACTATCACTGGCGAACATGGGGTTGGTAGTGCAAAGTTGCCATATCTAACTGCGCGCTTAGGTGAAGGCCAAATGCAATTACAACGTGGCATTAAATCGGTCTTTGATCCAGCTGGAATTTTGAATCCAGGCAGGCTGGGTTCATGACCGAGAAATTTACCCAAAGTAAATTAGACCGATGTATCTCATGCGGTTATTGCTTGCCTGCTTGTCCCACCTACCAACTAACAGGTGATGAACAATCCTCCCCTCGTGGTCGAATTACATTGATGCGCGCACTTCAAGACGGAAAAATGCCATTTAGTGATGCGCTTGAAGAGTCATCCTTCTGTCTTGGATGTAGAGCTTGCGAACCAGTTTGTCCGGCTGGAGTTGAATATGGAGTGCTACTTGAAGAGTGGCGTGAAATAAGTTGGCAAGGTAAAAATCGTCCGCTAATTATTCGCGGATTGTTTGAAGCCGTGAAATCCAAGTGGAGAGTTCGCACTATGGGAGTCATCTCACCAACAGCACGTGAGCGAAAATCAGATCCAAATCTAAATTTGATGATGGGTTGCTTTGAAAGAGTTTTATTTCCTAAAGTTAGTAGAACAGTTGCTCGGATCGCACCTGAGGTATCAATAACGAAAAATCAAGGATGTTGTGGAGCTCTACATGCTCACAATGGAGAGTTAGAACGTGGCAAAGAGATGGCTGCCCAGTTGGGCGAGAAATTACCTGGAAC
>Ga0214921_10006037_pt1 | contig 16803 bp, 28 predicted proteins | sample LL1505_MetaG_FD_177992 | JGI IMG/M metagenome (GOLD analysis project Ga0214921, IMG submission 177992) | Freshwater microbial communities from Lake Lanier, Atlanta, Georgia, United States - LL-1505 | ecosystem: Environmental > Aquatic > Freshwater > Lake | place: USA: Georgia | collected...
CCGACATCCGATAAGTGTTAGGCGAGCCGAAAGGCTTATAGACTCAATTGGGAAAATGGATCAGTTAGCTCGAAGTAACCCTATTATACAGGGAAAGCTTCGCTTTGCAAGAGCTCATTGGGAAAATAATTAATAAGAGATTAGAGATTCTGTACACATATATAAAGTAAGTTTAATGTATTGTTAATAACAACGAAATTATTCTTTTATAAATTTAAAAAATACTGTAAACTTATATTCATAGTAAGTATGAGTAAATATATAAATGTAAAGAAACGAAATGGATCGACGGAAAAATTTGATATAGAAAAGATCAATCGAGTAATCAACTGGGCAATAGATGGCTACTCTGGAGTAAGTTTAACTGATATCGAAATTAATGCAAAAATAAATATTCACGATGGCGTATCTAGTAAAGAGATACATAACCTTTTGATTGAAAGTGCTGCCAATTTAATTTCTGTTGAAAAACCAAATTATCAATTCGTAGCGGCTAGACTTTTAAGCTACCAATTAAGAAAAGACGTATGGAAAGGGAAGCATCCACCAAGATTATCTGAATTTTTAAAAGAAAGTATTAAGAATAAAATTTACGATGAAAGTATTTTAAAGTATTATTCAGAAGATGAAATTAATAAAATTGGTGAATTTATTGATCACGATAGAGATTTCATTTTTACTTACGCTGGCATAAAACAACTTTGCGATAAATATTTAATTAAAGATAGAGTTAACGGAAAAATTTACGAAACACCACAGTTTGCATATATATTAATAGCTGCTTATTCCTTTTCTAAATATCCAACCGAGACAAGGCTTTCTTATGTTAGAAAATTTTATGATGCTATTAGTAAACATAAAATAAATCTACCAACTCCAGTAATGGCTGGCGTTAGAACTAGCAGCAGAAATTATGCTAGTTGTTGTTTAATTGGGGTAGATGACACTAGAGAAAGTATTACTGCTAGTGCTACAGCAGTAAGTATGGCTACGGCTAATAGATGTGGCATTGGAATTGATGTAAGTAAAATTAGAGCTATTGGTTCTCCTATTAAGAATGGGGAGGTTGTTCATACTGGTTTAATTCCATTTCTTAAAATTTATGAAAGTAGCGTAAAAGCTTGGCAACAAAACGGTTTAAGAGGCGGTAGCGCAACTTGCAATATTCAATGGTGGCATTATGAAATCGAAGATATTATTGTATTGAAAAATAATGCTGGAACAGATGATAATAGAGTTCGTAAACTTGATTATACAGTTGGAATGAGTAAATTATTCTATGATAGAGTTTTAAAAGATGAAGATATTACTTTATTCAATAATGCAGAAGTACCAGAACTTTATGAAGCATGGGGAACAAAAGATTTTGATAAAGTATATAAAGAATGTGAATCTAAGAAATTAAAAATTAAAAAGAAAGTATCTGCTCGTAAGTTATTTTCTCTAATAATTAAAGAGAGAGTAGAAACTGGACGTATTTATATATTAAATGTTGATCATGCAAATAATCATGGTGCTTGGTTAGATAAAGTCACTATGAGTAATCTTTGCACGGAAGTTATTCATCCAACTATTCCATTGAATGATTATCACGATAAAGAAGCAGAAATTGGAATGTGCATTCTTTCAGCAGTTAATATGTTAGAAATTAAAAACTGGCAAGACCTTGAAAAAACATGTGATCTTATAGTTAGATTTCTTGATGAAATAATTGATCTTCAAGATTATTTTAATATTGCTGCCGAGAATTTTGCAAAAAAGCGCAGAAGTCTTGGCGTTGGAATAACTAATTTAGCTGCATTTTTAGCTAAAAATGAATTAAAATATACCTCTGATAAATCATTATCAGTTGTTGATGAATGGATGGAGCATTTTCAATATTATCTTTTAAAAAGTAGCGTAGAGTTAGCAAAAGAAAAAGGTAAGTGCGAAAAATTTGATAGGACAAAGTATGCTAAAGGCATATTGCCCATTGATACATACAAAGATAAAATAGATGAGTTAGTTAAAAGAAAGTTATCTCTTGATTGGGATAAATTAAGAAAAGATATTAAAGAATTTGGTTTAAGACATTCCACATTATCATCTTGTATGCCTTGTGAAAGCAGTTCTGTAATTCAATGTTCAACAAATGGGGTAGAACCAATTAGAAGCCTTATAACTTATAAAACCAGTAAAATGGGTAAGCTTCCAGTTATGGTGCCAGGAATTGGCAAATATGATGATAATTATGAATTAGCTTATGATCTTAAAGATAACTCTGGCCTATTAAAAATTAACGCAGTTATTCAAAAATATATTGACATGGCTATATCAACTAATGTATACTACAATTATAGTCATTATGAAAATAACATATTACCAGACGCTAAAGTAATGAAAGAAGTAATGTACGCATATAGTCTTGGATTAATTAGTATGTATTATAATAATACAGATGACGGAGATAAAGAGCAATCCTTGAATCAAAAAGAAGATAGAGATTGTTCAAGTGGAGCGTGTAAATTATAATCCATGAAAACAGTATTAAATTTTAAAAATATAGATACCACTAAACAACCATTATTTCTTGGTGAAGATCTTAATCTTCAAAGATATGATCGTTTTAAATATCCAGTATTTTTTGAATTATTTAAAAAGCAAAATGAAAATTTCTGGTGGCCTCACGAAATAGCTTTGGGCAAGGATAGAAGTGATTATAAAAATTTAACAGATACAGAAAGATTTGTGTTTGATAGTAATCTAAGATTCCAGACTCTTGGAGATAGCATGCTTTCTCGTAGTATTCATTCTTTAAAAGATTATGTAAGTAATCCAGAACTTGAAATTTGTATGAATACTTGGGCTCAATTTGAAGGTATACATAGCTATTCTTATTCTTATCTATTAAATAATGTTTATCCAGATCCTACTAAATTTTTTGACAGCATCATGGAAGATAAAGAAATTACAAGTCGTGCTGAACTTATTAGAAATAATTTCGATAAAATTCTTGGAGATGATGATAAAAAAGACCCTAAACAAAAGATTTTTGACGCAATTCTTTCTATTAATGTAATGGAAGGACTTGTATTTTATGTTTCTTTTGCTTGTTCTTTCTATTTTGGATACCGCGGAAAGATGGAAGGTAATTCTAAAATTATCAAATTCATCCAAAGAGATGAAGCTCTTCATTTCGCAGTAAGTCAGAATCTACTCAAGATCTTAAAAGAAGAAGATAAAGAAGGATTTACTAGTATAGTAAAGAAAAGTGAAGATAAGATCTATGCTTTTTATGAACAAGCAGCTAAAAATGAAAGCGAATGGTCAAAATACCTATTTAGCAAAGGTAATTTATTAGGATTAAACACAGAGGTTTTAGATGGTTATTCTAAATGGTTATGTGATAATCGACTCAGAAGTATCGGTTATAAGAAGATATTTAATCAAAAGGACAATCCTATAGCTGGTTGGCTAGATAGTTATCTAGATAGCAGTAAAGTCCAAGTAGCACCCCAAGAAACTGAAATATCAAGTTATAAGATAGGAGCAAGGAAAACTGATATTTCTGATGATGATTTTGACAATTTTAAACTATAATAAGTATTAATAATGTGTAAATATCTATGTGAATTTAGATATTCCTTTACTTTTTAATCTAGTTTTAGGCGCATTATCCTTTTTAGGTGGATGGTTATTTACTAGAGTTTTTTCTTTATTTGACAAACAAGAGTCTTTAATGAAAGATATTAATGATAAAACATTTAGTGATTTTATTACTTTAAGAAAAGAAATGGAATTAGAGAGTCGTAAACATCAACAAGAAATATCAGATTTAGCATTAAAAATTAGCACAACTTATGTCACTAAAGAGTCATTCGAAGCTTATTTCGATAGAATAGAAGCTAAATTAGATCGTAATTTTGATATAATACAAAACCATTTAAATAGAAAATAAAATTAATTTTATATTTTATTAAAATCTCCATAATTAACTAGAATTTCTTCTCCAGCTGGTATGTCTTTTACAGAAGACATATATATTTTTTTATCTTCTGAACTATATGTAATTTTAATATTTTGAGCATCGTCTTTAAAGCTATTATTTATAAAGCTTGCATCTCCTAAAAGCATCATATAAATATAATGGCTATATCCATTCAAACATTTAAAATGTATTTTATTTAAATAATTATCAAAAGTCATTATATTATAATATTTTATAAATTCTTTTTCTATTGGAGAGTATAACGTAGTATCATTTAGATATTTTTCAACATAATCTTTTGGTAGTAAAGAAAATTTTAAATCTAAAATATTTGTATCTTTTTTAATAAATTTTTTAGCGAAAAGCCCATTACCATGTAATTTAGATTTTTTAACAAAAAATAAATCTGATGTACTTTCTTCGTTCATAATAATGTTGGTGGTGGTTTTTTACCTTTTCTTTTTTTGCTCCATTTATCTAAATATGCATTTTTTAATTTATCTTCTCCAAATTTATCTTTTCTTTTCTCAGATAGCTCTTTACTTCTATCCCATAATTGACCAACGTTATCTTTTTTATTACGAGTTTTTTCTGCAAATTCTTTAGAAGTACTGAATGCGTCTAATTTAGTATCAATACCAACTTGAGGCACGGTAAATATTCTATTCCATTTTAAACCATTTTTATCAATATAAATATGCTCATCATTCACAGATTGAATGATTTCTATGACATCCTTTGTCTTAGGATTTTCATAAATATATACTGGCATATATTATTATATATGAGAAATAATATTTTTATATAATAAATCTGAAGTAAATTTATTTTGTAAATCTAGACCAGATTTATTTAATCTGTTAGATAATACTTTTTGCGTTGCTAACTCACATGCACTCAAGAAATCATCTTCTGAAAAATCAAAAATTGAACCTTGATTATAGGGAGCGCCTTTTTGAAAGAACATATTATCATATGCTTCAATTTTACCATTAGGCTGAACTAATATAGAATTATCTTCATTAGCCCAATCTTTATAAGCATGAGCATTCAATATAATTCCATACTTACCTAAAGCTACAGAATGAAACTCTGGAAGACCCCAACCCTCGCCACCACTCATTCCAATAATAATATCTCCACTATTCAAATAGTCATTATAAGCAGTATTTGTAGGCATATAATTAATAAAAGATATATTAAAATAATTTCTACCTTCTAAAATAGAAGCAATTAAGGCTTGTTGTTGCTCTGGTTGAATAAATGGATTAGCTATAGCGCATTGAAGATAGTATTTTTTATTATTACCATATTTTTTAAGCCAATTTTGAATTATTTTTTTATGATGTTTTCTTTTTTCTAATTTACCGACTAAATTAAAAACTATACGATCATCATTAAAATATTTTTTATCTTTTTTAAAGAAATTATATTTATCGAATGCTAATGGCACAAAATGAAGATTTTTACAGCCATGAGATTTAAACAAGTCTATCGTATAATTTGAGCTGAATATAACTTTATGATTATTTTTTACAGTATTTATTTCAATTTGTGTTGGGGAATCTAATTCATAAAAAGAAAATAGCGTTTGTTTTTCAGAAAAACTATCTAATGCTCCATTTAAATGCCATAATTTAAATATTGGATTTGATCTATTGTGAGTTGCTAGAGCAGAATTTATAGATTTTTGTAAAATTCCCAAATATTCTTGGGGAAAATCTGTTTGGCTACCCAAATCTACAGAATTGCCAATTACAAATGTAATAAATTCTTTATTATTCTTAATTAACTCTCTAATCAAAAGAGAGCTAGTTTGACCAAAACTAACCGAATTTATTGGAACATTTAATGCTAAACTCATAGAATATCATCTTCTACTTCTTGCACGATAGGCTTGCTCTTTTGCACGGCTTTAACTGGCGCATTAGTAGGAGTTGATACTGGGGTCTTATTTTCTAATGGTTTAGAAATATAAAGTCTATAATCTGGAGCTTTTTCATTTGTCTTTTTACTATTAGCAAAAACTACGACATCAATTCTTTGACCATCGTGATCATTAATATATCCAGATAGGAAAGACATTCCAGTTTTGCTCTTTTTTTTCCATAGAGCGCCAAGTTCATTTTGATTTTTATTTTGAGTTGTATTATTCATTTTTATATTGTATCTACTTTATTAGATTTTGTCAAAACAATTTTTACTATTAAATTTCACTTTAAGTAATGCAATAGCTTTATTATGTAGATTAATTGCAGTTTGAGTACTAATGTTTAGCTTTTTACCTATTTTTTTCCAAGGCATATTCTTTTTGTTATTAAAATATCTTAAATTATATATTTGAGATATTCTTTTGTCTTGCAAAGAATTTAGTATATCGAATATGTACTCTTTAACTTCTTCTTTTTTTATTTCATTTTTTAAAGCGTTTTTATCTATATGATAAATCAAATCTTTTTCTTCCATAGCTATAGTTTTATTATTATCATTAAGTAAATTTAAGCATTGATATCTTACTTGATTATATAACCAAGTAGAGAATTTAGATTTTTTATCTGGATTAAAAGAAATAGCAGATTTATATACAATATAATCTTTGTCTTTTTTAACATCATCTATAAATATTCCAGAACAATTTAAAGCAGTCGAATATTTATTATATATATTATTACATAATGGCGAATGCCTATTAATTAATTCTTTAAGGCAAAATTCATCATTATTGATTTTAATGCCCTTGATAAGCTCTTCGTCACTCTTAGTCATTGTTATTGTGTTTTTCATATTTTTTTAATTTGTAAATATTTTTCGTAAACGTTCTTTAATTGTTTTTGCATTAAATCATATAAGAAATTAACATCTTGACAAGTTTCCCAAGATATAGCTATATCTGCTACTGCTTTTAATTTATTGTCATTAGCTTTTTCTTCTACATTAGCTGGAGGAATTATAGAACCATCATCGAGTTTCCTTGAGATATGTATTAATAATCCATTATGATTTTTAAGCCAAGAATATTCATCTTCTTTATATTCTATATATCTTACATCAGTAATTATAGGGAGAATATCTTTTTCTGTAAGTTTTTTAATTTTAGGATCAAGAAGCGATGTCCAATACTTTCCTTCAGTTTGAGCTCTTCTACATTTTCCATAAGCAACCATTAATGGTCTTACTAACTCCTTTTCTGTTGAATTGCATTTAAATAAATCTATTTTAAATTTTTCTTTAGTGAAATCGTTTAACTCATGTTTCAAGTCGTCTGCAAAAGCTAATCTTTCTGATTTTATATTTTTTTCTTCTAAATATTTTTTTAGAATAGAATAAAAAGTATCCTTGCCAGATCTAGCGACACCTGTTAACCCTATCATATTATTCGCTACTTCCTTCTGAAAAAGTTTCACCATCATAAGTTGGACCACTACTATACTTTGGAGAAACATATTTATAATTACTTATTTGTTTTTGAATAGTGGTTTTCATTGAATTTAAATTTGGGTCAATTACTTTAGCTTCAAATGGTTTATTAAAAATACTACCATTAGAAGTATTTGTTGAGCCACTGTTGTACTTATAAGTTTTATACATTTTATCTCCAATAATAATATAGGTTGGAAATGGTTTAGATATAACAGATCCTCTTGATGAATTTGTATCTCCACTTGTGTATCTATATTTATAAGTTTCATAAACTTCAATTCCTCTTTGAGTCTTAAGATAATTATATTCTTGAAAAGGTCTGTTAAATACAGATCCATCAGATGAATTAGTGCTACCATCTCTATATTTATACGTTTCATATACTGCACCAGTTTGAGAAAATCCAATACTCATTGATGCAATTAATATGTATATAGTATATAATTTATATTTCATACTTATTTATATTAACTCCATAATATTTAAAAATTTCCAAAGCATTTTGATCTGGTTCATAATCCTCTAAATATACAACATTTTTAATTCCGTGGGCAATAATAGCGGTAGCGCAAGAAGAGCATGGAAGCAATGTACAAGCCAAAACGTAGGGTTCATCGGTTCTTTTTATCAAGCTCAAAGCATTAATTTCTGCATGAAGAATATATTTTCTTCTAGAATTCCTGTCGTCCCAAAAACCTTCTTTAGAATTGAATTTTGATGGTAAACCATTATATCCAACAGACAAGACTCTGCCCTCTTTATTGAGAATACAGCAACCAACCTTTTTAAAGGGATCTTCTGATCTCAAAGCCCAAACCTTGGCAGTACCTAAAGCAATATTAGTAAAAGATACTCTATTCATGATTTTTTAATCCACCAAAATAAAGAGATTGATAATCCAGTAATCATGCAAAATAAGTTTTGGTAATCCATTTATAAATACTACTTTAAATATAAATCATTGTCAAATACAAACTTGACATTCTTTTCAGAATATAGTAGTATATTTATTATGATAAATGAATTTAAACAAGCATTAAGTTACGACGACATTTCACTTTTACCCAACTTCTCAGATATTTCTTCTAGAAAAGAAGTAGACACTACAACTAAAATTTCAAGAAATAATTGTATTAAAATTCCAATCATACTATCTCCAATGGATACAGTATCTTCTGTGAAATCATGCATTAAAATGAATAAAATTGGTGCAGCTGGAGTTCTTCATCGTTTTATGAGCATTGATGATCAAAGATCAAAATCAAAAATGATTAAAGACGAAAGTGGATTCTCTATAAATGCAATTGGATTAAAAGATGCAGAAGAAAGAATTAGGGCTACTAGCACATATACTGATATTTATTTTCTTGATACGGCTAATGGACTAGCTAAGAATGTAGAGGATTTCTTAAGATGGTATAAGACAGCTAATTTTTCTCAAGATATCATAGTTGGAAATACATTAACCAAGGAAAGCGTATATAGACTTGCTAATTTAAAAGCGGATGGTTTTAGGCATCTTATTGGTCCAGGCTCTATGTGCTTGACACAAGTTAAAACTGGAATTGGTTGCCCAAGTTTAACTGGAAATTATTACGCTTGGAAAGCTGTAAGAAATTGGGAATTATCTCAAGTAGATTTATTTAAACAAGATAAGCCAAATCCAGAACATAGACCAAGCATTTTAGCGGATGGAGGGATTAGATATCCAAAAGATCTAGTTAAAGCTATCGCTAGCGGTTGCGATGCTGTTATTTGCGGAAGAATATTTGCTGGTTTAGAAGATGTCATGGATGACGAAGATATAGTAGAGAAAAATGGAGTAAAATACGCCAAATATAGAGGCATGGCTAGTAAAGACGTAGTAGAAGATTACGAACTGCACGACGGCACAAAGAAAAATCTTTTTGTTGAAGGAGACAATACCTTAATTCCATTGGTTAAGAAATCAATAGAAGATGTTGTTTATGATTTTACTAATGGATTAAGAAGTGCAATGAGTTATCTTGGTTTTAGATCTCTAGAAGATATGAGGGGTGGGCTTTGGACGAATAAAATTGTAGGAATTAAAACTACTGCAAATAGCATGTATGAAGGATTTGCTCATGGAAAATAATTTTTTATCTATAATTTATTCATCTTTTTTTTCAACTTTTATATATATTATATTATACAATACAAATGTTATAGTGGAATATTTTAAATATTTACCTTTCTTTAAACGAAAATTAAAGATTAAAGACTATCTAGATTATCAAAATCTTACTGGAGATACCACTTTACTATACATGCAATACTTAGCCTCTACTTATAATAATTTTTTTATTAAACTCATAAGTTGCCCACTATGTTTTGGCTTTTGGATTAATTTAATCAGTTCATTATATTTATGTAATATTCAAGGAATATTTATATCTTATACAATAAGTGTAATATTATATACAATATTTAAAAAGAACTATGATACAATTTAATTTCGTAACACTTTTTGATGCAGCCACACATCTTGATTTAGAATTCCTTAAAAAGGATACGACTTTTTTAAAATATTTTTATTTGATGATGCCCAAAAAAACATGCAGCTGCCCAAATAAACCAAGAGTAAGATCTGTAGAAAGCGAAAATCAAGCTTACGAAATCTATTTAACTTTTAAAGACACTGTTAGTAAAGATTTTTTAAATGAATTTAAAAGTAAACTAGAGAACCAAGAATTAGAATTTTTAGACAAAGATAATAAAATTATATTTAAAATTTAGATAGCAAAATTATATTCCACTTTTAATTTATTTGATATAATATAATCCATCCAAATTCTAATTATATTTTTTAAAGTTGTTTTATTTTTCAAGAAGCTAGCGGTACTCTCGCCATGTTTAAGATATAATTTTAAAAACCATTTTGGAGATTGATTTAGCATCCAAAATCTAAAAAGTTGCCATTTAATATTATTTTGTCCATAAACTTCTCTTGCTACCCAACAAAATATTGGCGGTAAAGCTAGATTAGGTAAACTTGGAAGAGGCAGGTTCGCGATGCCAGGATCTGTTGTTCCTGGATTAGCAGGTCCACATCCAGCGGTTCCACCACCATCTACTTGGCCACCTGGAGCAGCTGGGGCATTTGCAGGAGTTGTTACGGCTGTAGTACCACCACCCGAACTACCACCAGAACTACCACCACCACTAGAACTACCACCACCACTAGAACCACCACCACTAGAACCACCATTTCCATTACCACCTAGAAAAGTACTTACCATACCAGCTATAGGCACAGCTCCAAATGAGACACTTAACATGTCTCCAATTATTTTTTTATTAAAAACTTTTTTAACATTTAAAAATTTTAATTTTTTTTTCATATTATTAATAGAATCTTAAAGTTAAATCACTTCTACTATTATTTCCTTTATATATTAAATATCCCCTTTTAATAGAATCATCATAAGCAACAGGAGCATAAACATATACAGTGGCCGAAGTTGGAGTAAACGAAAGCTTAGGCCTAACTTGAGCAACCGCAATAGGATTTGCATATGCTGCATTTATTAATGCTCCTACTGACGCATAAGAAGTAGAATCTAAACTGAATGATCTAATAAAATTAACTAAATTTGAACTACTAGTACAGAAGTTATTAAATTTAGTTGCTTCTAATGTTAAATCATTATAGACTCTTCCTTTGATAGCTGCATTGGCATTATCTCCACCAAAAAATGTAGCCTCATTATCTACCCGAAAATTAGCAGAATTTGGGAATATTATACTATATCTAGAGCATACTCCTGGAAAAGCAAAAGAAAATCCACGATTTTCAACAAGACTCGTCTGTGCTATAGAACCAATTTTTAAAAATCCATTATTTATTGCCATATACTCATATTACACAAAAAATGCCCTATAATAATAATAATATTAATAATAAACTTGGACCCGAGAGGAATTGAACCTCTGTCTTTTAAAAATTTAAATTAAAATACTACAAGTTTAGCTCTTTTTTATTTTAGCCTTATATAGATAAAGAACAAACATATTTAGCGATTTTATTTTGTATACTTAATATTAATAGAATAAAAAAACTACTTATAATAAGACATCTAATTACGCAATATTCTAATAGATGTGTCTTAGATATCACGCTGTAGCTTAGGCTACAGAAGCGGTCATCTCAACAAGAGAAACTCTTGCTGAAATATGACCTTTATATTTTGCTGTTTTGGCAGTTAATATAATTGAAACTTTTTAAGGAGTCCACGATTCAACCTCCACTTGCATTTTAATTTCGATCTCTAAAATCGAAACCAGTACGGGCCCAATAACAAAGAACTAATTAATATTTACACATTATAAAGCTTTTAATAATCTTTGGCAATCTTTTTTATAAACGAAATTAAATTTAATTCTTGAACCATTTATATCGGATATTAATTGAGGTATAGCAATACATGGATATTGTTCTGGTTTATCATAAATATTCTCATTAGAGATATTGTAATATTTAACACATTTGCTTGCATAAACCGACCATCTAGCTTTATTTTTTACTATTTCCATTTTATATTATTATATAATACACTTTGACTTTTATCTAGAGTTATGTTATAATATTGTTATGGAATCAAAAATAGACTTAGCTTTAAATTTATTAAATCAAATTATTGAAAAAAATCTATATGATGACTATAAAAAATACGAAGGCAAAAAAGCAGGAGTAAATTGGAATGTTTTTCATCTCAATACATTGAAAGAATTAATAATGGAAATTAAAAATGAGCGATAACATAGAAAATGAAATAAATAAAAAAGTAGAATGGGGAAATACTCCATATGGAAGAGCCACTGATTTTTCTCCAATAGTAAGGGTATTACCTAAGATTAATAGAAACGCAACTTGCCCATTCTCTAATAAGAAATTTAAAAAATGTTGTGGGAGCAGTGGTCAAGATTATTGTAACAGAGCAAAAGATAATTTAGAAAAATATTTGAATGATTTAAAAAATAAAAATACTAGTATAGAGCAAATTAATAAAATAGCAGAAAATGATCAAAGCAGTTGATATTATTTTTGGATTAGCTTGGGGCGATGAAGGTAAAGGCAAGATAAGTAATGCTATTTCTAAAAATTATGATATTGTTTGCCGTTGGAATGGTGGCCCCAATGCAGGTCATACAGTATATATTAATGATAAAAAATATAAAACTCATATTATTCCTTGTGGAGTTTTTCAAAATAAACTTAGTATCATTGGGCCAAATTGCGTTATCAATATTGATAAATTTTTTGATGAAATAGAATATCTTAAAAAAGAAGGATTCGATACATCATTAATTAAAGTAAGCCCCAAAGCTCACATTATTACTGAAAGACATATTCAATATGATCTTAAGTTTTTAAAACCTAAACTTGGTACAACTGGTCAAGGCATCGCTCCTTGTTATTCAGATAAAGCCTTGAGAGTTGGTAAGCTTGCAAAAGATTATCTCGATAAACAATATCTTTGGGATGGTAATCTTTATGGCGATATACTTTGCGAAGGTGCTCAAAGTTTTTGGTTAGATTTAAATTATGGAGATTATCCTTATGTTACTAGCAGTGAAACATTACCATACTCAGCTTGTTCGTTAGGATTTTCGCCTAAAAAAATAAGAGATATTATTGGCGTTGCTAAAATTTATGATACTAAAAGTGGAGTCGATCCTCTTTTTCCAGATTCACTATGGAAAAACGAAAATCTTAATAAAATCATAGAGCTTGGCAAAGAATTTGGGTCAACTACTGGTCGTAAAAGAATCGTTAATTGGTTGAGATTAAATCATTTAAAGCAAGCTATAAAAATTTCTGGTACAAATAAACTTATTATCAACAAATGCGATATTCTTCAAGAAATAAATATTTATAAATTAATTTTAGATAATGATAAAGATGGGCCAAATTTTATTAACTTTAATGATTTTGACAATATGAAAGAATACATAACAAATGAATTCAAAGAATATTGCGAAGTTATTTTTTCTGGAAATAAATCTTTCATTTAATAGTGTAAACTATTAGTGAGCAATCAAAGTGAAGCATTAGCCATTTGTTCTGAATTCGCAGAAGAATATGGAATTGATTCTAAAGATAATAATAAAATTATAGTCTATATGAAAAGCGAATATATTAATGAATTAAAAAATATGCTTGAAAATAAAAATTATAAATTGAAGTCTTTTCAAGTATATGGTGACGAAGCAATAGTTTATTTCATTCCAAAGAAAAAAAAGAATATCCAATAGTATTGACTTTTATATAAAAGATATATACTATATTAATATGAGATTAGTATTGTCATATATTTTATATATTATAGGTGATATTATAAGTAGAACATTTATGTTTTATGGCAATGGATATGGATTTAAAATTTATAATAAAGTAATGCTTTGGAGCGTAGACCTAGATAATGAAGGAAAAATTTGGAAACATGTTAAACCTAAAAGGAAAAAGAAAAATGTTAAAAAAAATTCTAGACTTTATTGACGGAGTATTTGAAGAAGAAAAAGAGCAACCATTATTGGGTACCCTTTACAAGATTAAAGGGGAAGCTTTGCCATTTAGATATATTAGATTTACTAATGAACTTTATTCAAATAAACCAGTATATCACTTTAAGCATCATCAATTAAAAGAATATAAATTCAATGATCTCTCTAAAGTTGAAAGAAAAGCTAACAAAGAAGAAGTAAGAATATATAATTTAATAAAAGATCATATTAATAATATTAAAATTTAATGAAAATTAAATCATATTTTTTAGATCAAAATTATAAATATTATAATATAATACCTCAAAAACATAAAAGAGAAATTTTTGAAAAAGAATCTTACAATTTTGAAAAAGATGAAGCCAAAGGTTTTCATTTTAAACCATATAATTGTTTACCATTAAAAATTGCAAATGAATTAGGATGGACTGTCACATGTCCTTGTGATTTTTCATGTATTTGGGATGGAGATGCTTCAAGACAAGGAGTTAAAATTTTTTCTGATACAAAAAATACACATCAAGAAATTTCTAAATTGGTAATGTCTCATTTTTCCGCAGGCACTTTAACTTTTATAATACCCTATATTTTTCGAACCCCCAAAAAATATGCATTATATTTAAGAGGTCCAACTAATTATTATAAAGAAGGAATTCAATATTTAGACGCAGTAGTAGAAACAGATTGGTTAAACTACTCATTTACTTACAATATAAAAATCCATTCAATTAATAAAAAAATTTCTTTTAAAAAAGGTGAACCGTTATTTTCTTTTATACCATTAGATTTATCAAAAATACATAACTCTTATGTAGAAGTTCAACCAGCATCAAAAAAAATAAAAATGGAGCACGCATTATTTATAGGTAAACGAAGAAAAGTTTATGCTGAATCAGTAAATGAGGTTATTAAAAAATTAAAAAATAATGAAGATTTAAAATCATCTTACTGGATGAGAGATTATTTTCAAGGTGGAGCAGCGTCAAATTTATCTGAAAACAAGATAATTGGTTGTCCATTCCTGCATTTTGTAAAACTTAATTTAGATGTTATCGAAAATTTAACTTTTAAAGAAAAAATTAATAAAAAAATATTTCTTATTAAAGAAAAAATTAAAGAAAAAATTATAACCACTAAAAATACAATACGAAAAATATATTTTGATAGTTATTTTTTTACAATTATTTGTTCTAGAAAAATGTACAATGAAAGATATAATAGAAATATAAGTTTAAAAGAATATTTTAAGATATATATTAAAATAATTTTTAAAAATGGTAAATAATTTATTCCCAAATAGCTCAACGGTAGAGCACCTCGCTGTTAACGAGGCTGTTCTAGGTTCAAATCCTAGTTTGGGAGTTTTTGGAACGATGGCTGAGTGGTCTAAAGCAGAAGTTTACTAAACTTCCGATGGTTAACTCCATCCGTGGGTTCGAATCCTACTCGTTCCGATTAATTAAAATAAATTCTTAATTTATTTAACTTGCCAGTTGTTTTATTGTAAGCAATTCTTCTATAGTAAAAACCTTTAGATCCATCAGATTCTTTTGTTAAATATGATGTTTTAAAATTTTTATTAGCGAATTCAATAGCAGAAGGCTCATATTGACTTTCTAATGTATTATTATTCAAATTTATTTCATCTAGCCAAAGCTTTTCCGATTTTGTGCCAGTAGAATTAAGTTCAAATTTAGTTATTGCATATAATTTATTTATTAAAGTATTATTCTTTATAGATATAGATTCACAAAGTACCATTGGATCGCCCCGTCCGATTGTCGATCCAATATATAAGCCAAAATTGTTATTTTCATCAGTCTTTATAATAAAAGCATTTATTTTAGATTTTATTATTTTTTGATTTATATTTATTAATATAAAATTATTTAAATTTATACCAGTTCTTTTACTAACAAAATTATATATATCATTTTTAAAATCTTTTAATTTTAAATATTTCATCACTTCTTTTAAAATATCAAATAGTATTTTTTTATTTTTTATTTTATCCATCTGAAACATATAACATTTTTTTTTATTTAAAATTTTATTTTTAGATGCATGCAGACAATACTCTTCTTTTACTTGTTCTTTTAAAAATTTACTATAGATAATATCATCAATAAATTTTAAATTCTCACACGGATGATCTATATAAGTGAAATCTTTAAAAGATTTATTTTCCATATATTATTATATTAATTTACAACCCTATTTGCTAATAGAAAAATGCCAAATATATACTTGACAAAAACATAATCTCCAGATATAATATAATAATATGAATAAAATTAAAACCCTAGCATTAATATCACTATTTTCTGCCTCTGTAGGCTTATCTGATACTGGTACTCAAAGTGAATCCTCTCCAGTAGCAGATGGTTTTCTGTCAGCTGGAGATCTAGTATTTGTTCGTCCTATCTCAACGGCAGCAACAATTGGTGCATTTGGAATTTTTGCAGTAGTGGCACCATTTACTGAAATGGCTGGATGCACAGAAGAAACTTATGAAGGTCTTGTAGAAAAACCTGGAAAGTTTTCTTTTGATCGTGACCTCGGCGACTTTAAAAAGTAATATTTGCTAACGAGATTCAGCCAAATATACTCCTATTTGTGAATAGGATTTAGCCAAATATCTATATTTGTGAACACAAAAAAGCCAAATATGAATCAATCTCGGCCAAATAATGAAGCTGGAAAAGGTGACTCGCCAAGAAATTGTTTCTCTAATAGGTTTAAAGAAAACTTTGATAGTATAAATTGGTCAGATGAAAAAGATAAGTCGTTGATTAAAAAAGAATTAAAAAAACAAAATGGTTCATCCACATACATTTACAAATAATATATAGAGTATTGACAGATTTGACAAAGAGTAATATACTCTTACT
>Ga0214921_10006038_pt1 | contig 16801 bp, 29 predicted proteins | sample LL1505_MetaG_FD_177992 | JGI IMG/M metagenome (GOLD analysis project Ga0214921, IMG submission 177992) | Freshwater microbial communities from Lake Lanier, Atlanta, Georgia, United States - LL-1505 | ecosystem: Environmental > Aquatic > Freshwater > Lake | place: USA: Georgia | collected...
GGAGAGAGAATCCGAAAACACGACACATGCAGCTTGAGCGGCAGGATCAGCGGAAGATTTCGAAGCTTGCTTCGGCATCTTTCGCTTATCGTGCAAGATTTCGGAGAGGAGCCAAGATTTCGAAGCGTAGCTTCGGCATCTTGAGCGAGTCTTCGACATCTTAGCTTAAGCAATATGTGTAGTCGTTTTCGCAATGGACTCAAAAATAGAAAAAAATTAGTAGAAAAAATTAATAAATGCACAAACAAACATTCCAGTCAGAATTTGGTTTTGTAACACTCTTTAATGAGAAAGATGAAACTTCTTTAATAGAAGAAAAAATAAACAAAGAAACAAATGAAGATGGAGAAATTAGAGATAGGGATGAAATAGAGAAATTATCTTCATGGTCTGTTTCTCCAGTTCTCTCCAGTGATTTTTTGAAACTTTCAATTTACTCAAATAAAAAATTTGATGAAGTAATATCCTGGACTCCACAAAAAAGATTTGAAGAAAAGTTATGTAATCTAGAGATAGATGAAGTATCTTGGAAGATATGGGCTTCAAATACAATTTTGACTCCATTGATAGATGAAGAGGAATCACAAAGAATATTGTCATTGAAAGATGAGGAACTTGTATCCTTTATTAGATCAATGAGCAAAAAACACTTTGATGATTTTTGTGAATTTATAATTAGTGTTGAATCCAGAGAAGAAAATTACTTTTGGGAACATACACTCTTCAAGACAGGAGTTGAGTTAATTGGAAGAATAGGTTGCTTGAGACTTGGAATAAAACCTCGTGAAAGAACCTGGACAGGAAAACCGCTAAGAGAAAATTGTGTTAAAAAAACCTTTAGGACATCATCAGATGACTTTAAAGAAATTGGACTAAACTTTGTCAATTGTTTTATTGGACCAAGTGCAAACTCAGACAAGTGGATACTTGAATACAGAGGTGGCCTATGGAGAATAAACATCTTTAACAACTCACAAAAACAATCTATATACGTAGAAGAAGTAGAATCAGAAATATGAAAAAACTATCAGTACAAGAAATTGAAAACATTATTAGAGCAACTGGACTGACTCCAGCGGATCAAGAAGACATACTTACTCAGATTCGGTCTCATGCAACAGAGACAGATGAAACTGAAGCAGTGCCAGCGGAGGCATCTCCAACTAGGAGCGTAACAATCCTAATGGGAACAGAAGAAGTACTAGCTACCGTAGATACAGACCAGCTAACGGCATTCACAGTTCAGATTGATGCAGAGGCAAACCACAACGCCCTTGTAGATCACTTTGTACAAAAGGCAAGGGAACACAACGCCAATACTAAAAAACGATCCTCTAAGATCTACCGACTGGGAGAGGTGTTTGATACGTTGAAACCTAAAAAACATTTGGATAACTTCCCAAAAAAGATATACACAAAAGAAGCCTCCCTAATCATAAAAACAACAAATTTAAATATCCCACAAAACGAAGGGCAATAATGTATTTGATGTACCGGAAGGAATACCAAAAAGACAAAGTTTGGTTCGTTCCAGTAAGGAATAGTAAAACAGATGATTTAAGCGAAAGCGGTATAGACATTAAATCAAGAAAATTTTACTCTTACATAAACACAAATACAATCCTAGTTAAAAAAGATATAAAAAAGTACTTACCAGACCAATTTATAAAAAAATTTGGTGTGGTCTTAGTAACTAAGAGTTAGCGTTCCTGTCGGAGAAACGCAGTCGTGGGCGATAGACCGTAAAAAGTTTATCGCCCATTTTGCGTTTATCAGATTAATGGTAAAGCATGGAAAAGAACCATAATAAATCTTAAGCAAGTCGAGCTTAAACGACAAAGTAGAAAAGTAAAACATATGAAGATCAAACTATCGTTTGCAGGTAACTCCATCGAAACCGAACAAGTAGCATCAGGCTCCCGCCTGTCTTGCGTTAAGTCCAACAACGACTTCGCGTCGTTCTTGGGGTTCGATTCAGATGCAGTTACCTTCATGCTAAACGGCAGCATGGTGAGTGGCGATCCAGTGTTGTCCGATGGCGATGTGATCTCCGTTGCGCACCGCGCACACGAAAAAGCAGCTTAATAGCTGTTTGCACTGCAAAATAAATAATTTCTAGTTAAAGCCCACTCCTACGGGGGTGGGCTTTTTCATTTTTATATATACTAAAAATCAAACAAACAAAAAAATGAAAAAACTAATAAACAAAGCTTTAAGTATCCTTTTCCCATTTACAGAACCAGACCCTCGCCCATTGTATATGTTTGCAGAAGAAACTTATATCGAGAGGCTGTTTCGTACGGGAGAAATTGAAAAGTTTGCAATTAAAAAGTAATAAAATATATGAATGCACTATTTGCGGTATCACCAAGCGGAATGATAGTTAGATACGATCCATCAATTGTAGCAAATCCTGGGTCGATCTTTGAGAAAATGAGCAAGAGGGATTTTAAAACTCTACAAGGTTTTCACTCCGTTATTCTATATAGAGGGGCAAACCTGTCTGAGCCATTTAAGGCAAATTGGAATACTACAATTACAAATGACTCAATTTGTACATGGGGTTACTTGCCCAAATTAATATTTAATACAGTTTTTGAAATAATGGAATTCTCTGGAGAAATCCGTCTTGTCCCAAATTTTTCTAGGCCATCTTCATTTACTGACGATGCTTCAATGATCAAAGGAAGTATGTTTTGGGATCCAGAAAAAGCCACAAATAATCAGGGCAATGTTCACATAAAAATACTTTTTGCAAGCAATGTAGTTAGGACGGGATTAGAAACTCAAGCAGTTACAAATTACCTAATATTTCAATTATTTGATAGAACTACTAATGAATTAATTGGAAATTTTTTGCCACCAATTCCTAACGTATTTAATGACGGTAAAATTTGCATGGGACACGCATTCCCATCAACATGTAATTCTACTTCTGAAACAGTAGGGAAATTAGTCCAGAGCTCTATTGACTCTTTTTATTCTTCTATCGCAAACACAGACCTAATAACTGACTCAATGGATAGACGTCAAATTAGCTCACAGTTGTTTGGTTGGGATTCACTAAAAGAGACGGCTCCTTTGATGGGTCGAATTGAGCGACTGTTGAACGTAAAAGTCGGTAATTTCTTATTAGATAATTTACCATATGAAAATTAATCTATACGAAGAACTCGAAAAATTGGCAGTTCTTCCAATAAAATACTCAACAGCTAACCTTATACTAACGGAAAGCAGCAAGGCTGCTGCAGTTGGGTCCCTAGTTGCGGACTACAAAAAACACAAATTACAGAATGGTTGTTTTTTACGAAAAAAAACAAATGATCAACAAACACTAGATATGAATCTAAACATGAATGACTTCAACTTAGAAGACTTCATGAATGACTTCAACTTAGAAGACTTCATGTGCTCTCATTTAGTGTCACTGCTTGAGGCAGAGATAGATGCAGCAGACGAAGAAGAAGATCAAACAATAACTGAAATATCACAATGGCTAAGATAAAAAAAAGAAACTATTACGTAGTTGGGTGTGGAGGAGTGGCTACCTACTTCCTCCCATCATTCCTAAAAACTCTATATTACTCCGCTAAGGATAAATCAAAGCTGACTCCATTAACTCTTGTAGATGGAGACATAGTTGAACAAAAAAATATTGCGCGCCAAGTGTTTGGGCAAGATGACATTAACTGTCATAAGTCTCAAGCTCTAGCAGAAAGATACCAGGATGAGTTTGCAGAACTAAAAATTAAATACATCAAAGATTATGTTTCAGATACATGGAACATTGAGGATGATGCATTTATATTTTGTTTCTGTGACAACCATCTAGCTAGAAAAGATGTCCTGTCTGTAGCGGACAAACTGGATGCAGAAGTTATCTGTGCGGCAAACAGTCGCATTGGATCACATGCTTACTACTATAATCCGGACTGGAAGGGGTCTGGACTAGATCCCAGAGTAAGGTATCCAGAAATACTTACAAACGAAACTGGTTCTCCAATTCAGGCAATTGGATGCAACACAGAACAAAAACTAAGTGAAACTCCTCAAACCTCAATAGCGAACCAGCTTGCAGCTAGTCATGCTTTGTATTTGTGGAATTTTTGGGTGTTTGAATGTTTAACAATGGATCCTGAAAAGTCTTTTGACTTTTGGCCCGTTGAATCCACAAACACATTCTCAAAGATGAGCACGATAGCAGCTGGATCAATGAAATAAAATGAAAACATGTACACCGTACAGCTTTGGGCAATTATTTAAGTTCTCTAAAAAAAGAAAGAATAATACTAGCAGAGCTTTATTAAATCAAACTGGGATCAGAGAAGATTCAAAAAACTTATTAGCCGCCTCCAGTGAGAGCGGCTTAAGTTTTTACGAAAGGTCACACAACAACAATAGTGTTGTTGGAATAGACTGCAAATTATTGGGATACCCCAAAGTAGATAGCAGTAAAATTGACAAGTTATTTCAAGAGCTTAAACCCGAAGGTTATTTTGATGTATCTTTGTCGCATAGTTTTATCAAGTCTTTGCTTAACAGTAATTTTGTGGAACTGCAGGTTAACAAAATTATTCGACCAGTAAATAAGCCAACAAATATTTACATAACATCTAGTAATTATACGTCCACTAATCATTATATAAATGGAGTAAAGAGGATTAACTTGCAATGTGACTATTCTTACTCAGCAGCTAATCGATCAGCAAATTATGGTCAATTTGATATAGATAATTTTTCATGGAATTTCATCGATTTTTATGTTCCGTCGCGCAACTTCAGTAATGAAACAGCTCCAGATTTGGCTATCTTACCAAGTGGATCTATCGTGTGGTATTACCATAAATCTGAAAATAAATGGATTACATGCTGTGTTGTAAACACTAGATCCAAAAATGGATTAAAGATAAAAACAGAGCTTACAGAAGTTGAGATAGAAGAGGGAAAGATAAAGTACTCTGACGTTGTATATACCATTAGGACAACAACAGAACCAACTTTAACTAAAATTATTCAAAAATTAATTCAAACCGATCAAATAAGGATTGTTATTAGTTCACTAAAAAACATTCTACCTTCATCAGCTAGATACAATACCACTCAAATTAATCCAACGATGTTAAAGCTATTAAAGACAAACTTTAATTGCGATTTTTTGAATCAACTCAAGTTATCTATATTTGATTCGTCCGAGCATAAAAACTTAAACAATTTTGGACAATTTATTAAGGAATTGTTTGATAAAAAAGGTAAACCGCTAGAGGCACGATATCATGATAAGGTAACTCTAAGTAACGTAGCGATAGAAGCTATAAAAGCTGCAGAAGATGATGCTCCTATTTTCTGGGGCATTAAAGAAACGTTAAAGTGGGAGACAAATGAAGATGAAATTAAAAAAATACAAAAAATTCTTGGTTACAGCTTTTGCAATAACTCGGAACGCTTCTTGGATCTAGATACAAAGAGCGCGCTAAATCGTTGCGCAAGTAATCTTAAATATGTACTTGGGCTTTACTCCTACGATGAACAAATTCCTTCTGTAGAGGTAAACGTAGAAGTAGATATTGATAGAAAGGTATTACTAGAAAGGGCCGATGTTGAAACATATAATGTTTCTATATCTACCCCTAAGTACATACACGACATGGGTAAAGAAGCTGTTTCAAAATTTATTAAAACTAAACTTAATTGGTTAAAAGACAGCGCCATGATTAGCGGGGCATACAGCAATCTGTGCTCTGATTCATCAGTTAAGTTTTCTAATGTAAAAGTAGTTGAAGGATTACCCAAGGTGAATAAAAAACCAATGGATATATATGAATGCAAAGAAATAAAAATAAAAGAAGCAAAAACTCAATGAACATAACAGACGACACAATATACGTACACAATGGAACTCCATTGGTACACACACAAATAAACGACAAAATATCTGGATTTCTTCCAGCTATTCACACCAAGTTAGCAGAAGAGCCACGGCTAACTGTTAATGTTGGTAAGATCACACTGAGTCAATGGAGAAGCGTAGTTACCTTTTTCAATCAGGTAAACAAAAATGAAAAGTCTGAAGCACAAGTTCGACTCTTTTATTCTGATGAAAAACGGAATTGGAAAATCTGGGCGTTTCCCCAGAAGTCAAATACTGGTATGACGACATCAGAATTGCCAGATGATGAAGAGTGGAATATTCAATGGAATGCTGTAACTGAAAACGGTGCATATTATGAATGGGGAACAGGTCATTCTCATTGCAATGCGGGAGCTTCTGCATCGTCAACAGACAAGAACGATGAAGCAAATAGTCCTGGTATCCATATAACAATAGGACACCTAGACAAAGAAATCATCGACCTAGATATTAGGTTTACATTGATTTGTCCTGGGGGCCCCAATAAGTCGGCACACGTAAGCCAACAAAAAGTTAACGTGTTTGACTTTATTGATATCGATAATTGCATCAATCAATACATGACGAATGAAGCACCAGCCTGTGTTCGTAATTATGCAAGGACAATGACACTTAAAGCAAACACTGCTGATCACGCTGACGTTGACTTGATAGAAGAGTGGACAAAAAACAGGCGAGAAAATAAACCCACACCTACAAAATACTTTTTTGACGGTGATTTGCTCGCTGACCGTGAACAAAGTTATTATGAGAGGGCGCAATCTGCATTACATTATGGTGGATATGATCATAATTATCCAGCATTTAGCAATGCAGCCAACGTAGAGAAAAATAAATACAAGGTAAAACACAAAAAATTACCAGTAAAAGAGAGCACAAGATATAAAGTTTATAAATCTACTGAGATCAAAAAACTAGAAGATCAAGAGCCAGTAATTTAATTAAATAAACATAACAATAGGTGGAGGTAAAACTCCACCTATTTCAACACAAACAAGAAAAATAAAAATGACTATTCCAGAAAGAAAAACACTTCAATATATCACACAATTAATTAAGCCTAATCCCGATGCAATTACAGAGAATACCTACAATACTCAAACAATCCCACTTGCTTTTGATTTAAGCAGCGAACAATCACTGAAACTTTGGGAAGATTTCGTAGGTTGCACTGGAGCAACAATTACATTCTTTGACTTCTGTACATGCAAGATTGTTCAATTATGTCAGTTTATGCCCGAGAAATTCAACGATCCGACACATTTTGATTATAACATATTGGCAAATTCATCTACTTATATTTTTGCTGACGAAGAGGGCATGAAGATTGTAGGCAAAGTAAGCTTTGAGGAGGACCTGTGCATACTCAGAGAAAAATACCCTGAGAGTGCCATTGCTGGTATTTACAACCCGCTGAATTCTCATGCAGAGTCAAAGTATACTGAGTCATCTATTCCAGCAGACATTCAATTAACCTTGTCAAATTTAAATGCGCAAATGTTTGGCGCTGCTACAACAAAATTTGATGCAGTCCTTGAAAACTGCCCATTCTTGGTTTACTACAAGAAAGAATTAGATGCAGCAATCGAAAGAGTCAACCAACAAAATCAAATAAAAGTTCAAGATCAAGAAGAAGATTACTTAGATGAAGATGACGACTTTGACGAAGATACAGATTGCGATGATAACGATGATAATCATGAATCAGTAGAACCAGTCTTTATTGATGGTTTTCTGTGTGACCTTAAACCTGTATTCGTCGTTAATAGTCCGGTTCATGATGCAGTCCGCAGAACAGGAGTTAAAATTTACTTTGGTCGATATGAAAACACGGTACCCGAAACGGAAGCTAAAAATTACCGCAAACTGTCGATGAAGGTTATAAAATTGAAGACTGAAATATCTGGCGGTGGATTCTATTGGGTTCGGTGCCCAGAAAATGCAATTATGGAGGAGCAATTGATCGACATAATCGAAAATGGTATTTAGTAGTTGTTACGCAAATTTAACTTCTACACTAAGGCAAATGAAAGTTACCCAGGGAGATAACAAACCCTGGGTAATTTTATTTGTGTCACCTGAAGGAGTTTCTAGCACATTTTACTCGAAAGAAACTATTTCAAAAATTTTTGATTTACCAATCGACAAAATACTTTGTATTCAATGCTACGAAAATCCTGAGATGTTAAAGTTTCACGATCCGTTCACTTCATGCAAAGCAAATAAGATATTTAATTTTTTAAAAAATGAGTTTTTTAATAATGTGCGCAATCAGTTAATCGTAATTTGTCCAGTTGGACATATTTCAGCCAGTGTTGCTACAGCAGTAGCAAAACACAAAATGTGCGAGTATTTAATTCCGCCAAGCAAGAGAATAATCAGAAGAATCGTTACCCTAGTTGACGAAGTTTATGCTGGGCAAGCAACATATAATAAACAAAAACAAGTCTACTAAAAATGAAAAAACAATGACGAAGGAATTAGATATTATACAGATAAAAAAAGGAATACTTGTACATCCAGTGTTTACAAGTGGAAAACTTAAAGGAGGGTTTTCGTATCAGGTAACTAGAAAATATCCGAATGTAGAATTAGCGTGCGTTGATATATGTAGCGCAACAGAAGAGCAGGATATATCAGGTAAAACTTTGTTTACTTTGGGTAAAAGTTGTGAAGTTGCTATTGCGTCTATATTTTGCATTAAGCAACCAAAACAAATACAAGACCCAGATAAAGAGCAAAATTGCGTAGACCTTGATTCTTTTAACGAAGGAGTGAATAACATTAAAAATATTGTAAATGAGAAAACTTCTCCGCTATTTAATTTTCCTGTTTACGTTCCATACAAGCTGGGAAACAAAATAAATTCTACTGAATGGAAAATAGCGCAAAAATTGATATTTGGTAATATTTCAAATGCAGTAATCTGTATAAATCCTAAAAAAAAATGAATAAAGAAGTTACGATAAATGTTAACAAAAAAAATTTTAATCAACTGATTAAAGCATCGAAGCAAGCTCTACATGACCTTGAACTAGAAAATATGAATCACAATTACTTGACTTTTGGAGATCAACTCCCTATTAAACCTACCCTAATAGTTATGCACGACCTTAGAAAAGCTCTTGAAAATTTATCTAAATAAATTAAGCTTCAAAGTTCTTGATAGATGAAATCAGATAAAAGAAAAAAACAACTAGACGATACAGCAAAAAGAAAATTAGAGATCAAGGCTTCAACAGTCTCAGGATCTAAATATGCTGAAAAACAAAGGTTAAAAAAATTGTTGAAAAGCAATAAATAATTTAGGCGCGGTGGCGAAATGGCAGACGCAAGGGACTTAAAATCCCTTATCAGTAATGGTGTGTGGGTTCGAGTCCCACCCGCGCTAATTTACTCAAAAATACAAAATGAATAAAAAACTAATAAAACAAGAAGAATACCTGGTTCAGTTCTCTGAAGAAGAGATCGAAAGCTTTGGATGGGAGAAGTGTCAAAAGTTTTCAGTTGAGATAAAAGAGGAAGGAGTCTTTCTTTCCCCATATAAAAAACTAGAAATAGATATTTCTCGGTTTCCGAGGGAAGTACTAGAGTTACTTATCTCTAAGTCTTGTGAGCAAGATGTTTCTATAAATGAAGTAATAGAAGAAATGTTACACAAAGCAATAGACGAACTAAATGAGTCCGACACTTGAGAAAAAAATAATTCAAAAATACGGTTCACTGTTAGATATAATTGTAGAACAAGATATTTTATTTGAGTGTGGTGATGGCTGGTTTGAAATAATAGACAGTTTTTGCTTCATGGCTGTACACATGATGTCAACTCCTCAATACCTTAAATTAATTGAAAAGAACCAAGATGGCAAAACACACAGACAAGTTACGCCACTAAAGGTCCAAATTATAAAAGCGGAAGAAATCAGCGGAGGACTTTCAATTCAGTACGAAATTATAGATGACACAGGTCAAGACTATTCAGACTGCGAACAAGAGGGAGTTCGAGCTAGAGCTAATATGATCTCTAGCTACGTTGGAGCACTGGCCGATATTTGTGAGTATAATTCCTCAAAGACATGCGAGGAATGTGGCAGTCCAGTGAAGGGGCCAAGAAAACCAAGGAGCAAAACTCTGTGTCCAGATCACCAAGAAAAAGAAGCGCAGAGTGAGCAACAACAAACATGAAGTCCACTGCGACCAAGACAAGTTTGATATACTCCTCCAAAGAGGGGAATCAGTAGAGGAGGCTTTACTGAGAGAGCTTGGGTGGTTGATTGATCCGATAATAGAAGAAACAAATTCATTTGAAGATGCACTAGACAGACTAAGATGGAAAATTAAATATAATGAAAACGATAGTAATCCCTGATGTTCACCAAAGAACAAAAAGCGTAGACAAAGTCTTAAACGAAAACACTTATGACGAGGTAATTTTTCTTGGAGATTGGTTTGACTCCTTTTGGGATCCGCCACATGTAAGTAGTTTTAAGGATACTTGTATCTATCTCAGGGATTTAATGGTTTCACATAAAGACAGAGATAAATTTGTCTTTCTGATTGGAAACCATGATTTGAATTACATTCACTCTAACAACAAAGAGTCTAATAAATCTTGCTCTAAAAATCTTTGTTATTATTGCAGTGGTTACACAAATAATAAATCAAAGATTTTTAGGCAAGTATTCTTTGATAACGGATACAAAGACACATTTTTTTTATCTAATATGAAGTTGGCTCACAAAAGCCAAGGAGTAGTAATGTCACATGCAGGGATTGTCCCAGAACTGTTACCATATGAATGCGATATAGATAAATATGTTAATGAAGTATTACCTGCAGCATTGAAAGAGTTTAGAAATTTAAGTTATGCATATAATAATGCAATGTCTTGGGTTGGTGAAGTTAGAGGAGGCTGTAATAAAGTTGGCGGATTGCTGTGGCTTGACTGGTGGTGCGAATTTTATTCGTCTGATGTAGTGGGGCCACAAATTGTTGGGCATACTCAAATTCAGGACGTTGGTCCACAATCAAACAAAAACAAAGAGATTACATCGTGGAACATAGACACTGAATCAAGGCATATTGCCATAATAGAGGACGGAGTTATATCCACAAAACTCATTTAATTGTTTTTGACATTAATAGATAGTTGACGTATTATCTTTAAAGTTATCTGCCAGAGGCAGGAAACCTACAGAGGCTTGACCGCTGAGCCAGCATAGCAAATCAGCGGCATTGATTTTTGACATTTTATTTTTGCTGAACTGGGGGAAATGGGGCTTCATGCCCTGCCCTGTAATTGCGTAGCGAGACAAAGGCTTACCCCAGTGCGGCTCAATCTTTTTTAGCATAAAATTCTATCTGCATAGAGCCGTATAATTTGTCTGAAAGTGATAAATTGGTAGAATCTAAAATAATTTGGTAGATAGAGTAGTAATACCTATTCCTGTGCATCCGAAAGAGGAGTGGTGCTTAATAAGGCGTTTCGGTGTAATCGCAACCACTTACCAAAAAATAATTTAGCAGACCCGCCATGCCTCTGCTTGCAAGAAGTAGTTTCTGAAGTACAAAGAAATGAAAGCGAGATTATGCACACTTTGGCGGGTGTTCTTTAAAACTGGAATGTTAGCTTAGAGGCAGCTATCATCTAAGGAGTGGAACTGAATGTGGAGAAGAGGTAATTCGTATGTATACAATTCTTTAAAGACATACATCCTATTTATAGGTACTGCGATAACGTGAATTGCGTTTCACAGGACGGAGCAATCTGTAACCCCTTTGGCGTAGAAGCACACCAGTCTAATTTACCAAGCGCATGGACCCGCAAAGTCATATCCGCGACAAGTGACAATGCAATGAGTTCGAAATCAACATTTAGCTTGTAGGGAACTTCTCACCGAAAGGTAATGAGAGGTCTTGGTAAACCCTTTTTATTGACAAATTAAACATATAGCTGTTTAATATATTATTACATTGCGGGTTAGAATTCTGACGAATTCAGGTGTCTCATAAGCATCTCTAGGAGGGTTTGATTCCCTCACCCGCTACCAATTTAAAAAATACATGAACAAATATACTCAAACATACATCAACGAACTAACAAAATTAGCACAGGATCCCGTTATTGCTAAGCCAGTTCCCCAGCCCCCAGACAAAGCTAAGCAAATTTCAGACAAATTGAACGCCCTAAAATCTAATGTTCAGGGTATGAATCAAAATTTGCCTAGCGAAGATAAAACAAAGAAAATGCTTGGAATACCAGCTAATGCTAAGCCAAGCGAAGCAGACTTAAACGACAGAGCTGGATACAAGTAATAAGTTAATTTCTAATTCCGAGTGAACAAATATTCTTCATTGTATTTGAGTGAGGTATTCAACGGAATACAGAAATTAGCTCGTTCATATAGCCGAGAAGCTATTGAGTCGTTGCGTAGGGGTTCGACTGATCCAGGAATAACTCCAGGTGAAAGAGAAGCATATGCACGCGCTTATGCTAAAGCTACCAGAGCCACTGGAGCGGCTGCTAACGGAGCTCCTCCTAGGCCAACTGCCGCTACTCCGCCGCCTCGTACTGCTCCACCACCTACTGCAGGTGCTCCTCCTAGGCCGACTGCAACTGGAGTCGGTAATGCTGGTGTTGGCACGGCTGCTAACCAAGCTGCTCGTGCTGTTTCTTCTGCTAAGCCATCGTTGTGGTCAAGGCTAAATCCGCTTTCTACCATGAAAACTTTAAAAGGTGGACTTATTGGCGAGGGTGTAAACCTGGCAGCTGATGCCGTTATTCCTAAATTTAAAGACGACAGTTATTTAGGGCAAGTAGGTAATGAATTGAGAGACTTTGCACTAGAAACTGGATCTGGTGCTGTTGGTTCTGGTGCTGTATCGGGAGGTGCAGCAGCAATACCTGGAGCCGTTTGGGGAGCTGGCCAGAATGCGGTTGGAAAAATATGGCGGACGGGGGCAGGTCTTAATGAATTATTTAACCCATACAGCGAACTAAACACTAGCAGCAGAGACACGGAACGCATAAGCAAGGATATGGCGCAGAGATTCAGCCAAAGAAACAATAAAGTAGCTCCGGTTATAAATCCAACTACGTCAACGCCCATTCCAATAAGTCCTGCTGCTCCAAATCCAGCACCAGTCTCTCCTGAGGTTACGCCAGTAAGCCCTCAGTCAACACCAGTGGTTTCGACTCCAGTATCTCCTATTACAGCTACTTCAACCCCCGCCTTTAAATCTCATGCTGGTGTAAACATTGTTAACGCCATGCCAACTCAAGCAGACAGAGATGCTGCAATGTCCAAGGGAATAGCCATCGACAATAAATTAGACTCTATTTACCAAGACATAAAAAGACAAAGAGAGTCTAGTGGTGTTACAGCAGCAGCAACAAATAATTCCCCTGTTTCAGAGCAATCTCCAGTTCCTCCAGTATCTCAACCCCCACAGCCAGCAGCAGTAGCAACGCAAGCTCCTCAACCACCACCCTCTCAGGACAACAAACTCAAAAGCACCAATACACCTCATGGGGTCGTTGTTGGAGGCAATCTATTTGACAAGCTGAAGGCAGAAGGAAAGATTCCAAATAATTTTCAACCAACAAAAGCAATGAGACTTGGAGAAGAACCGTTACCACCTGAAATACAGAAGGCTAGAGACCAGTTTGTCAGCAGCGTTAAACCAAAAGTTAATGCACCTACTGTTTCGAGACCAGCTCAAAATAAAATGATTCAGGCTCCTCGCCAAACAATTATGCCTCCACAGCAGAATATTGTTCAAAACAGTAGACTTGGTGGAGCCCTGGGTACTGCATCTAACCTATTCGGTAGAGTAGGTGATTCAATGCAAAACGCATCAAGGGGTAGGCTTGGCAAAGGTGATCAGCGTAGACAAACGAGTTTTTTACCAAAACTTTAATCGAAGCTTGCTGTAATTATCAACAACAACAAAGATAATTATATAGTTAGCCTCAATCGCAAACTAAGCTAGTTTGCATTTTTTAATAATTTTTCAAATACCTATATTTCATAGGTATCTATGTAATTTTGTGCACTTAAATAAAAAAACACAAATGAAAATCAAAAGAAAAAACAAAGTAAGAAACATACAAGTATCTATTAGCGATGTGCTAAAGATAGAAATGGGAGAAAAACCAAAAGCAAAAATATCCCAAGCAGACATAAAATACATAAAGTTAAAACAATGAACATATTTGTCCTAGACACAGAGCCTTCTATTGCAGCAATATATCAATGCGACAAACACATAGTCAAAATGGTTGTCGAACTATACCAGCAACTTGGAAGTGCAGTAATTAGACATGGAGCAACCCCAGACATGATGCCACTGACATCAAAGGGAACTCCACTCAAAGGCGGACACCCAAACCACCCATGTACAAGATGGTGTGGAGAAACAAGGTCAAACTTTAAGTGGGCATATCACCATGCAATAAGTCTCCGCTCGGAATACATTATCAGATACGAGAAATTTCATGCATGCCACAATGGAATTGATCAATTAGGTGGCATGGAGGGCCTTATCCCAGATGGACCATTGACTCCATTTGCCCAGGCAATGCCAGATCAATACAAAGACGCTGATGCGGTTAAGGCTTACAGGGCATACTACATGGGAGAAAAGAAGGCATTTGCAAAATGGAAGGCAGGAAACTCACCATATTGGTGGAAATAAATATGAATGAGAAAGTTAACAAAAACGATATGATCCCTTTTGGGAAATATAAAAGAAAAACTTTCAATCAAATATCACAAATTGATCCTTATTATATTATTTGGATCACCGAAAACGTAAAAAGTATCAAATTACCTAAAAAATTTGTGGATAAGGTTCAAAGGAGCATCACAGAAAAAGACAACGAATTGAAAGACGCTGTAGCTGAATATTGGCGTTTGAATTATTAGAATTAGAAATATGAACAAAAGAACTCTTAAGTTTAGAGCATGGGATACAGTAGCAAAACGATTTACTTATCCAGACAAAGGATATCAAGGACATTATGTTCTTACTTTGAATGGGGAATTTTTCAACCTCCAGAATGGTTCTGGGGGAGATGAGTATATTGTCCAGCAATGGACTGGATTTGTTGATCGTAACGGAAAAGACATATATGAAGGAGACATTTTTTCACAAGAATTTGATCCAATTATCTTTCTTGATGGAAAATTTATGACCAATTTACGTGGAGCAAGATTATTTGACTTACAAGAATTTTGGGAGGATGGTCAAGAACCTGAAGTAATTGGAAATATCTTCGAAAATAGTGAACTTTTAAATAATGAATAGACAATTAAAATTCCGCGTTTGGGACAATGAACAAAAGAAGTTTGAATATTTTGAACTTCATAATATTACAGTTCCAGATAGGTTACTGACTCAAGATAAGTCTCCTCTCCAGCAATATACTGGTATAAAAGATTCAGAACAAATAGACATATACGAAGGAGATATTGTAAGAGGTAAATTTTTTGATACAGATTATAGACATCTAAAAACAATTAATTCAGAAGTTGTTTGGATAGAAAGATATGCTTGTTTTAATATAGGTATCGAAGAGTGGAGATACAGCGGTGAACCTGTAACTATTATTGGAAATATTTTTGAAAATAGTGAACTTTTAAACAATGAAAATTAATATTGAAAATTGCCAAGTATTGTCTGAAGACTTTACTAAGCATATTTGCGTTGTGGTTTTAAATCATTATATCGAACTTGAAAAACAAATTATTGACGACAACAAAGATAATAGTGAGGTAATAATCAGGTCTGAAAAAAATTTAGCACATTTAAAGGAATCAAAAAAGTATATTAAATCACACTATAAACAATGAAAAAAATAACTAACTACAAGAAGGCTTATATTGAGCTTGAAGCCAAGTATAAGGAACTCAGTCGTGAGGCAAACAAGATAGCACCAACAATCTCAGCTCTTCTGGCTGCACAAAATATTCATCAAGCAGCAATGGAGGAGTTAAGAAACGTTCGTGATGTTGTAATAAAACACGATATATAAGAACATGGAAACAGATAAAATGACAGATACACCAGAAACTGATGCCAAGGCATCGCCGCATATTGGATTTTATTCATGTGCAACTGTTCCCGCCAACTTTGCACGCGCTCTAGAGCAAGAGCGCGACAAGGCGTGGGATGATTTAAAAATTACCCAACAGGAGTGGGTTAGAGCGAGACGCGAAAGAGCGCAGGCTTTGCGCGAGCGCGACGAGGCGAAGGAGGCTTTGCAAATTTCAATTGAGTCTTTCAAAGAAATGCAGGCTGCAACTTGGAGGACCGCTGGAGAGTTGCGCGGAATGGCTCGTAAGGGCTTGGAGAAGATAAAATTAAATGAGGAAGCAAAAATGAGCGAGCTACCAAAATGGTATAACGGCAGGGAAATTCCAGCCGACATCAAGGAGGAAGTGAAATGACAAACAAACAAATCAACATCGCAATCGCGGAAACGTGTGGGTGGACGGACTGCGTATTTGTAGAATCTCTCAAGCTAACAAAAGGCTTTGCGCCGCCGAATAATCCCCCGATTTACGGCACATATGAAAATGGGATGACCCAACTTCCCGACTACTGCAACGACCTCAACGCAATGCGTGAAGCAATGCTTACTTTAACCAATAAACAAGGTTTTGGATTTCTGTGGCATTTAAATGACATGGGCTTTGTCGGTGGAGATTGGGAGTTACTAACATTGGATTCGCAAGTTTTAGCAGAGGCATTTCTGCGAACAATCGGAAAATGGGAGGACGCGAAATGAAAAACGAACAAATCAATATTGCAATCTCGGAAGCGCGTGGAATTGTAGGTCCATTCGAAAATCGTTGGATTAAAGAGGTGGAGATGGAGGGCGGTTTAACG
>Ga0214921_10006040_pt1 | contig 16793 bp, 15 predicted proteins | sample LL1505_MetaG_FD_177992 | JGI IMG/M metagenome (GOLD analysis project Ga0214921, IMG submission 177992) | Freshwater microbial communities from Lake Lanier, Atlanta, Georgia, United States - LL-1505 | ecosystem: Environmental > Aquatic > Freshwater > Lake | place: USA: Georgia | collected...
GAGCCCTGGGCCCTTCACGGTGTTCGCCCCGGTCGACGACGCCTTTGCCGCTTTACCCCCCGGCACGGTGCAGACCCTGGTGGACAACCCTCCACAATTGGCGCGAATTCTTAAATACCACGTGCTCAGTGGCGCCCACAGCCGCAGCGCCCTCGTGGGGCAACCGGAATGGCAGAGCTTGGAGGGAGCACCGATTCCCATTCGCCGCTCCGAGCCCTTTGAGGTGAAAAACGCCACGGTTGTTACCGCCGATATCGTCTGTGACAACGGCGTTGTTCACGTTATTGATCGGGTAATCCTGCCTGGGTAATGGCTAATTCATTGCTCGCCACGCTGCTGCTGCTCTTGGTGGGGGTTGGGTTCGCGAGGTTCACCGCTACCCACCTTGCCCGCTGGGCCGTGCCCGCGATCGTGTTGGAGTTGGCGGTGGGCTTTGCCTTGGGCAACACGATGTTGCCCTTTCCCCAGATCCGTGCCCTTTCTGGGCTGATGGAGCTGGGGGTACTCACCTTGTTCTTCCAAGTGGGTTTGGAGGTCCGCGGCGGACTGTTGGGATCCCGGCCCGCGGCGGTGCTGCGCACTGTGTTGCTCTCGGCTTTGACCCCCCTCCTGGCCTGGTGGCCCCTGCAGCAGGCCTTTGCCCTGGAGCCTTCTGCAACCCTGCTGTTCGTAGCAGCCTTGAGTGCCACCGGCACCGGTGTCACCTTGCGGGTGCTGGCCCAGCGGGATGCCCTCAATACGCCCTCGGGGAGGTTGCTTGTGGGGGTTTCGGTGCTCGACGATTTGCCTGCCATTGGCCTGCTAACAGCGGCGCTATGGCTGGGATCCGGTGTTGTAACCCCCGGGGTAGGCCAACCGGTTGCGGGCCTGGGCCCCTTGCTGGGCGTCCTTGGGGCAGGGGCCAGCTTCCCGTTGAGCAGTTGGTGGGTGGGCCGCCATGGCGCCTTAAAACCCGATCCCCTGGGGGTGGTGTTGCTGTTAATTACCTCCAGTTGGCTCGGAGAGTTCACGGGACTCACCAGCCTGTTGGGCGCCCTGTGGGGTGGGGTGCTGCTGGGCCGGTTGGCCCCCGTGGCTGAGGGCAGCACCGAGGCTCTGGAACTGCGCAGTTCCTTGGGCTTGCTATCCGATGTCTTCCTCCCCCTTTATTTCATCGGTGTGGGTATGCGCATTGAGCTCTCCACCCTCAAGCAGCTGGCCTCCTGGCAGATGGCGGTGGTGATGATTGTCCTTGCCGTAGCCCTCAAATTGATCTGCGCTTTGGGCATCAGCCGCCGGGATCAGGCCGCCGGAGTGGATCGCTGGGTGGTGGTGTTCGGGTTGATTCCCCGGGGTCTGCCGGGGCTGGTGTTCGCTTCAACGGCCCTGGGAGTCGGTGTAATTTCGTCTTTGCAGTATTCGGCTTTGGTGCTGATGGTCATGGTCACTACGGTGTTTGGCTTGTTGTTGCTGGGCCAGCGGCTTTACACCTTGAACCTCTCCGATCAAGCAGGAAAATAATTGAATGATTCATGACACGGACATATTGGTAGTTCTTAGATGAATTCTCCAGCGGGACTGAATCCCTACGCGCTGATTCAGCACTGGCGCCACAGGCTCACCGTGCCCCAGTTCACCGTTGTTACCGGCTTGTTGGTGATTGTTGTGGGCACCTTTGTCTTGGCCTCACCGCTCTGCTCCAGCGATGACGTGGGCCTCTGGCAGGCGCTGTTCACGGTGACCTCTGCCATCACGGTGACGGGCCTCTCGATCATTGTGGTCGACCAGGATCTGACCCTGTTCGGTCAGATGGTGCTGGCCGGGTTGATCGTGGTTGGTGGTCTGGGTTTGATGGTGATTACCACCTTTCTGCAGGGATTTGTGCAGGGACGCTCAGGGTTGCGGCGGCGCCTCGATAAGGGCCGTTCCCTCGATGAGTTTGGGGTGGGCGGGATGGGTCCCACCTTCAACAGGATCTTGTTCACTGCTACCTCGGTGATGGGCCTTGGCACCGTGGTGCTCTATGCCTTTGGCTTCACCGATATCGAGAACCCGGGTCGTCGGCTCTGGGCCTCGATGTTCCACGTGATCAGTGCTTACAACAATGCTGGCTTTGGCCTTTGGGCCAAGAACCTCGAGGCCTATCGAGATAACAGCGTCGTCAATGCCGTGATCGCTTCGATGATTGTGATTGGCGGCATCGGCTGGCGCGTCACCAGCGACCTTGCGACCAACCGTTTCCGGCGGCGGCTCTTGACTCTCCATACCCGCCTGGTGCTCCGTACCACCGCATTGCTGATCGTGGTGGGGACCTTGGGCTTGCTGGTGACCGAGCACTTCGGTTTTGACTCGGGCTCGATGGCTGCCTACAGCCTCTGGCAGAAGGTCCAGATCACCCTGTTCCAATCCATTTCAACCCGCACAGCAGGGTTCAACACCATCCCCCTCTCCGCAGCGGCAATCACGGATGCGGGCTTGCTTCTGATGATCGTGCTGATGTTTATCGGCGCCAGTCCGGGCGGCACCGGTGGGGGGATTAAAACCACCACGTTTGCCATCTTGATGGGGGCAACCCGCTCCACCCTTCAGGGGCGCCAAGACGTGGTGTTGAATCGTCGCCAGATTCCCGATGGCACGGTGCTGCGGGCAGTGGGAGTCACCTTGGCTTCGATCTTGTTTGTGGTGCTGATGGCCCTTTTGCTGGGGATCGGCCCCACGGCGGGAGGGCTGCCGGGCCACAAGGCCTATAGCTTCATAGAGAAGTTGTTTACCTGCGTTTCTGCCTTCGGCACCGTGGGCTTAGACCTCGGGGTCACCGCCAACCTCAACCGGTGGGGGCAACTGGTGCTGATGGTGGGCATGTTTGTGGGTCGGGTGGGCATCCTGCTCCTGCTTTCCGCCTTCTATGGCAGCCGCCCGACTCCGCGGGTGGGCTATCCCCGCGAGGATATCTACGTGTAATTCGAGCTCATCTCAATCTCATTGGTTTCATCTCAATCTCATTACTTTCAAACCCGCTTGAACCATGTCCTTTGAAATGCAATCTATGAACCAGTGGTGGCAGCGGCGCCAGGGTGATGGAGGAAATCTTGGTGGCTTTGCTGTGATCGGGGTGGGGCGATTTGGTTCCTCGGTGTGCTCCGAATTGCTTCGCTCTGGCGCTGATGTGTTGGCGATTGATTCCAGCCAGCGGGCCATCGATGACTTGCGTCAAATGGAGCCCGCGATCGAAGCTCGCGTGGTGGATTGCACCGATGAGGAGGCGCTTCGCGCAGCGGGTGTCTTGGAGCTGTCCACCGTGGTTGTGGCCATCAGCGAGCCGATTGAGGCCAGCATGACGGCCACCTTAATTTGTAAGGACGCCAAGGACACGCGGGTCCGCCAAGTGATCGCCAGGGCCACCAGTGACCTGCACCTCAAGATGCTGGAGCGGGTGGGTGCTGACCGGGTGGTATTCCCATCCAAGATGCAGGGACAACGACTGGGCATGGAGCTGGTGCGGCCCAACCTGCTCGAGCAGTTGCGCCTCGATGACCGCAACAGCATTGAGGAGATCATCGTGCCTGGGGCTTTTGTAGGCCAATCCCTCCGCGATCTCAACCTTCGCAAGCACTACAAAGTGAGTGTTTTAGCGGCTGGTCCCAAGGGCCAGCTCCAGGTCAACCCCCAGGCCTCCCATCTGCTCCAGGAGGATGAATTGTTGGTGGTGATGGGATCGAACGAAGCCCTGAGGTCGCTGCCTGGTAGCTGAGTTGGGCCGCTGGGTTGTAGGTCCTATACTTGGCCGGGCAGACCATCACCAACAAGACCACCAAGCAGTTGGATGAATACAGGCTTGTGGTGCTGGTGTCTGTGTTGTTCTTGGTGCTAGTCATAATGTTCTTGGGTGCAATCCGTTTGCAACGGCAATTGGTTTAAGACTAATTGCTCTTGATCTCGAGTAGAAAAACAAAATGATTTTGTCTCCTTGACTTCCAAGAGCTTTTAGGTGTTTTTATTAAGTATCATCATCATGGGCGAAACGGTTGTAGAGGAAATCAAGGGCTTTATTGCGCAGTTCGTAATAGCGGGGGTCTTCCATGATGTCTTCCCTGCTGCGGGGTCTTTGGAAATCGATGGTCAGAACATCACCAATGCCCGCCGCCGGACCGTTGGTCATCATCACCAGGCGGTCGGCGAGGAATAGGGCCTCGTCGATGTCGTGGGTGATCATCAGCACGGTGCACTTGTGGCTGTTCCAGATCTTGAGAAGTTCTTCTTGAAGCTCCTCTTTGGTGATCGCATCGAGGGCCCCGAAGGGTTCATCGAGAATCAGAACCTCAGGGCGAATGGCCAAGGCCCGGGCAATGGCCACCCGCTGTTTCATGCCACCTGAAATCTGGGTGATGGTTTTGTCGGCAGCAGCCGTGAGGCCCACGAGCTCCAGGTGCTCCATCACGATCTCCCGCTTTTGGCGCTCCGGTAGCTCGGGCTTGACGGAGTCGATCCCGAGGTAGACGTTGTCGTAGGCACTGAGCCAGGGCAGCAGGGCATAGCCCTGGAACACCACCATGCGGTCGGGCCCGGGCCGCTGGATCGGCGCGCCCTTGAGCAGCACCTGCCCCCTGGTGGGCTTGGCGAAGCCCGATACCGTGTTGAGCAGGGTGCTTTTGCCGCAGCCGGAGTGGCCGATCACGCACACGAATTCCCCGGCCTGCACTTCGAAATTGATGTTTTCGAGCACTTGGTAGGGCCCTTTGGGGGTGGGGTAGGCCACGCCCACATTGGTAAAGCGCAGTAGCGGTGAAGCGGTGTCCGAAGGCCCAGCTGGGTTTTGAGAGAGGGTTGCAGTCATGGAGGAAGGAAAGCGATGAAAGCCGTCAAAAAGTGCTCAGCTAGCCAGGGCCCGGGGCACGCCGATGGGGATTTCGGCCACGCTGAAGTCCTGGTGGATTGAGAGGCTGTTGAGGTAACCGATCGGGTCGTCGGCGTTGAAGGCCACGCCATCGAATAGTTCGATGCCCCCCCGCTGGTACGACACGTCGTCGAGACCCAGCTCACGGGCAGCGGTGCTGTAGACCCCCACCGCACAGATCCGCTCGAGGATCTCCACATAGTTGCGGGGGAAGGGAATCTCACTCCAGCGGGCTAGCTGGCTGATGATCCACAGGTGCTCACTGCGGCTGGGCCGATTCACCCCCGGACCGAAGAACAGGGTGTGGGGGGCAGACTCCTTGTCATCGCAGCAGTCGGCCGCCACGCCGAAGCGGATTAATTCCGGCTTCATGCCCAGGTAGCGGCGGTCGCTGAGCAGCTGGCTGAGCTCCTCCCAGTGGCCGGGATCGGCGCAGTAGCGGCAGGCCTCCAGTAGGGCCTTGGTGAGGGCGATGTGGGTATTGGGGTAGGCCAGGGCCCACTCCTCACGCACGCCAAGCACCTTGCCGGGATGGCCCGACCAGATCTCCAGATCCCCCACGATCGGGAAGCCATGCCCTTCCCGGTCGGCCCGCACGTTCCAGGGTTCACCAACGCAATAGCCATCGATGGACCCGTCCTTAAGGTCAGCCAGCATCTGGGCCGGTGGCAGGGTCTGCAGGTGCACATCGCGATCAGGGTCGATTGCGTTGGAGGCCAGCCAGTAGCGCAGCAGCAGATTGTGCATGGAGGCCGGATGGACGATGCCCAGGGTGTGGGCGTCTCGATTGGTGCGTTTTAGGTAGTCGCGGTAGTCGCCCACCGTGCTGACGCCTTCTGCCGCCAGCCGACTGGCCAGGGTGATGCCGTTGCCGTTGCGGCTCAAGGTGAGGGCCGTCACAATCGGCGTGGCTTCGCCGCCATGGCCGCCGGCCGTCATCCAGGTGGGCATGCCTGACGGCATGAGGGCCGCATCGAGGGTGCGGTCGAGGAGCCCGTCGGTGATGCCTCGCCAGCTGGTTTCCCGCACCAGCTGGACCCCATCAAGCCCGTGTTTGGCGAAGATGCCCTTGGCTTCGGCCACCGCCAAGGGGGCGCAGGCTGCCAGCGGGATAAATCCCAGATCGAGATTCACTTTTTCCAAGCCATGGCGGGCCAGCACTTTGTGGGGCTTGGCCTGCCACTGCTTGACCCGCTTCTGGCGGTTGAGGAAATAGATGATCTCGGAACGCAGGCTGTAGTAGCTGGGATGGTGCACCACCTCCAATCGCTGCCTTGGCCTGGGGATATCCACCTCGAGGATGTCGCCGATCTTTGAGGCGGGCCCATTGGTGAGCATCACGATGCGATCCGAGAGCAGCACCGCCTCGTCCACGTCGTGGGTCACCATCACGGCGGTGAGTTCATGCTCATTGCAGATCTGCATGAGCTTCTCCTGCAGATTGCCCCGGGTGAGGGCATCAAGGGCCCCGAAGGGTTCATCGAGCAGTAGCAATTTGGGCTTGATCGCTAAGGCCCGGGCAATCGCTACCCTCTGGCGCATGCCGCCGGAGAGCTGCAGCGGTGGTTTGTCGGCCGCATGGGTGAGACCCACCATGGCGATGTGCTCGTTCACCACGGCTTCCCGCTCGGCTTTGGGGAGGTCGGGCATCACCTCGACTACTGCGAGGGCGATGTTCTCCCGCACCGTGAGCCAGGGCAGCAACGAGTAGTTTTGAAACACCACCATCTTGTCTGGGCCGGGCCGTTTGACGGTTTCCCCTTCCAGGAGCACTGCTCCTTCCGTGGGTAAGTCGAGGCCGGCGATCATGTTGAGCAGGGTGCTCTTGCCGCAGCCGGAGTGGCCAATCAGCGAGATGAATTCACCCTTTCGGATTTCAAGGTTGATGCCCTTGAGGGCAAGATAGTTGCCACCACCCGAGAGAGGAAAGTTCTTAGCAACATCCTGAACAGTAACCAGGGTTGTCATGGGATAAAACTAAAAATAATAGGGGAATTAAGCGGGGTGATTGGCCCACCAAAAGGCCAGAACCATGGCTGCTATTAAGAGGTAGCGGGCTGTCAGAAAAAGGATCACAATTGTTCTGTGGTTGGCCATGACTTAGCGGCCGGAGGCTATGCGGGTTTGAAGCCAGGCCATCAAGCGATCCAGGATTAGGCCGATGGCGCCGATCCAGACAACGCCCAGAACGATGTCGGAGACATAGCCGTTTTGGTTGGCATCCCAGATAAAGAAGCCGATCCCCGGGGTGCCGGGCATCACAATTTCGGCGGCGATGATGGCGAGCCAGGCCAGGCCAATGGAGATGCGCAGGCCGGTGAAGATGTAGGGAAGGGCTGAAGGAATCAGGATCTTCGTGAAGAAGCGCCGGTTCGACATCTGTAGTACCAGTGCGACATTGCGGTAGTCCTGGGGGATTTGGCGTACACCCTCAGCGGTGTTGATCAGGATCGGCCAGATCGAGGTGATGAAGATCACAAAGATCGCCGCAGGCTGATTTTGCTGAAACATCACCAGGGCGATGGGAACCCAGGCCAGGGGAGCCACCATGCGCAGGAACTGAAACAGGGGGTCGAAGGCGCGGTTGAGGTCTTTGTTGATTCCCACGGCAATGCCCACGGCGATACCGATCACCGCTGCCAGGGAATAGCCCATGGCCACGCGCGACAGGCTGCTCATGGTGTGGAGGAACAGGCCTTTGTCGAGGCCGCCGTTGTCAAAAAACGGATAGAGCAGCAATTCCCGGGTGCGCTCCTCGGTCCAGAGGCTGAGGGGACCGGTGAGCTTGGTGAGCCCCAGGCTGGAACTGAGTTGCCACAGGATCAGGAAGCCAGCCGTGCCCAGCAGGGGGTAGAGGATCTGCTTGCGGTTGCGCTTCCACCACAGGGGGAGATTGAAGCCTGAGCCAGGTGCGGTTGTCATCGTTAAAGAACCCCCGGAGGGATGAAGAAATCGGGAAGTAGAAATTGGGATGCATTCGCCAAGGGCCTGATGCATTGATGGTTTTCTGCCAGGCCCTGGGGAACGCGATTAGTTTTTGATCTTCAGGCTGTTGAGATAGGCCTGGGGATTGCTGGGGTCGTAGACCGTGCCGTCGAAGAACACCTCCTTGCCGCGGCTCGGCGAGGTGGGAATCTCCTTGGCGGGCAAGCCCAGTTGCTTGGCGGCCTGCAGCCAAAGGTCGCCCCGGGTGACCCTGTTGTTGATCGCCTGGGCTTGCTGGATGGTGTCCACAGTGCCGGGGTAGAACTTCCAGCGGAGGGACTCAACCAGGAACCATAGGGTGAGGCTGCTGTAGGGGTAGGAGATCACACCCCGATCGCTACTCCAGTAGAGCGGCCCCATCTTGGGATCGGTCTCGGGAGTGCCTGCGGCGCCAAGCTTGTACTGACCCTTGAGCGATTGCTCCAGCACCGGCTGGGGCACGTTGTACCACTTGCGGGAGCTGAGGATCGTGGCGGCTGCGTTCTTGTTTTCCGGTTTGTCGAGCCATCGTTGGGCCTCAATCAAGCCCTTGAGCAGGGCAACGGCTGCCTTGGGGTTCCTGTCCACCCAATCCGCCCGGACAGCCAGGTATTCCTCGGGGTGAACCTTCCAGATCTGGGCCGTGGTGGCGGCCAGATAGCCAATGTTTTGCTTGGCGATGCGCGATGGCCAGGGATCGCCGGTGGAGAAGGCCTCCATGGTGCCGTTCTTCATTCCCTGCAGGGTCTCCGGCGCGGGAACGGTGAGCAGCTCCACGTCTTTATTGGGGTTCACCCCACCGGCCGCCAGCCAGTAGCGGATCCAGATGTCCTGATTGGCCTTGGGGAAGGTGTACGCGGCCCGGAATTTGCGGCCCTCTTTTTGGCTGAACTTCTGGAAGAAACCAGGAGACGACGTCTTTAGGTCGTAGCTGAGGTTGCCATCTTTTACGGAATTGGATGCGGCGATGCCATTTCCCTGGCTCATCAGCATCGCCAGGATGTACATCGGCACCTTCTTACCGTTGGTGATTGCACCCTCGCTAATCATCTGGGGCATGGGCAGCTGCCACTGGCCGCCGTCGATGCCGCCACCAGCATTGCCCAGAACCAGGTTGTCGCGGGCGGCCGACCAGCTGGCCTGCTTGGAGAGCTTCACATCAAGCCCATGCTTGGCGAAGAAACCTTTCTCCAGGCCGATCACCAGGGGTGCCGCCTCAAGGATGGGAACAAACCCGAGGCTGATGGTGCCGGTTTCAAGCTGGGAGCTGGCCTGGGCATTCACCTCCGTGGTGGTGGAGCCGGAACTTCCTCTCTTGCTAGGGGGATTTCCCAAGCAAGCGGTCAGCAGCATCGAGGTGGTGACCGTTCCGGCGAGGAGAGCCAACAAGCGACGCCGGTTAGCAATGGCAGTGGAAATGGCCATGGCGATAAGAAAGAAAACGGGGATGGGGTGCAAAAAAACAGGCGGCAACAATCGGCTTGCAGCCCATGTCAATGGTTTGTGTTTTTAATGGATGGGTATTTGTAATCTGGAGCCATAGAGCAATTCAGATGACAATCCCTAAATGGATGACAAATAAAATTCAAATCTTCGTTGGTGTCCACAGCCAGATCTTGCTAGGACTGGCTCCAGAATTCGATTGATGGTGTCTCGGAAGTGCCAGATTGAGATGGCACGTAGCGATGGGCTTGTAGGTGGGAAGTTTAAGGGTGGTTCCTCCTTTATGACGATGGCAAAACTGTAGGTAGCTTCCTCAGTCTTTTGGGTCGGGCTTTCATGCAGCCTTCCTAATTGGGCTCATAAGAGTTGGTGATGGCAAGTTTGTAGCTCGGCTTCCCCAAATCGAATAAGCGTCTCCATACTTTTGATTTCTGGAAATTCTTGTCCAATGGAGTCATCCTTGAGGGGCTTTTTTCGCTACTTTTTCAAACGGTGGCCCTAATGCGGCCATCGATTACCTAATTTTCTGGTAACGATTAGACCGAAAATCTGCTGATGTCTTTCTGTGTTGGTCGCACTCTTGCCTTGGCCAGCCAGCACGGCAAGGAGCGGGTTTTGGCTCGGCCCCTGCGACGAGGCCTAGGAATCACGCTCCAGCTGGCAACGACGGTGAACACCGACCTGCTGGGGAGTTTTAGTGGTGAACACCCTAGGCCGGAGGATGCGCTCAACACCTGCCGGCTGAAAGCGGAGGCGGGGATGGACGCCTTGGGTTTGGATCTAGGCCTTGCCAGTGAAGGGGCCTTTGGCCCCCATCCAGTGATCCCCTTCTTGCCGATTGGCCATGAGTGGCTGACCTTCGTTGATCGTCGCCATCAGTTGACGATTTCTGAGCACTGCATGAGCCGACGGACCAACTACAGCTCCTTCAAGGCGGCAACGCCAGAAGCAGCCCTTGGCTGGCTCAAGGAGGTGGGTTTCCCCTCCCATGCCGTGATGGTCGGATCGCCCAGCAGGGTTCCAGTAATTAGTAGGGTTTCCCCATCGGTGGATTGGCTCGCCAAGGGCGTGCATTCCCGAGACGAGCTAGGCCGCTTGATGCGGATTGCCTCCCAGCGCTCCGATGACGGTATGGTCTGGCTCGAAACCGACATGCGCGCCCACTGCAACCCCACCCGCATGACGAGCATTCGGCGGCTTGCGTTTCAGTTGGTCCGCCGGGTGAACACGGGCTGTCCGGCCTGCGCTGCCCCGGGCTGGGGGCATGTGCGTTCGATCGGCGGACTTCCCTGCAGCAGCTGTGGTTTGGCGACGGAGTTGGTGGCTTTCGAGGAGTTTGGCTGCATTTCCTGCGCCCATACCGAGCTGCGGCCCCGCCCGGATCGACTCGTGGCCGCCGATCCTGGCCATTGTCCCTACTGCAATCCGTGATCGCCTATGTCTCGAGGTAATCCACCACCCGTTCGGAGCGATCCTTCAGGGCGGCCACGGCCCGGCGCTCGATACCCCGAGCCAGATCGCGGCTCACCCCCATCTTTTGGGCTGCCGCACTGAGGGACATCGGTTCTGATTCGTTGATGCCGTAGCGCAGCCTGAGCAGTTCGGCTTCCGTTGAGGGCAGCTCGCCCAGGAGGGTTTCGAGGTCTTGGCGAAACAGATGGCCGGTGATCCGTTCGCTGGGTGCCTCAGCCGAGCAGCTGAGCTGGTCGAGCAGGCTGCCGTCGTCGTCGCCAGAGCCGCTGCCATCAAGGCTGATGGTGTGCTGGGAGCGAAACAGGGTTTCGCGGATCTCCAGCGGTTTGAGGCCCGTGGCTTCAGCGAGTTCCTCCACGGTTGGTATACGACCGAGCCGTTGCAGCAGCTCCTGCTGACTGCGCCGCAATTTGCCCAGGTTGCGAGCCACGTGCAAGGGCAGGCGAATGGAACGGCTCTTATCCGTGATGGCACTGGTGATGCCTTCGCGGATCCACCAATAGGCATAGGTGGAAAATTTGTAGCCGAGCCTGGGGTCGAACCGGTCGACGGCCTTCATCAGGCCGAGGTTGCCTTCCTGGATGAGGTCTTCCAGTTCCAATTGGCCATGGAGGTATTTGCTGGCGATGGTGACCACCAAGCGAAGGTTGGCGGTCACCATCCGCTGCCTGGCCCTTCTGCCCTGGCGCTGCTGTTGCTGCAGCTGCTGCGGGGATAGGCCAGCTTCCGCTGACCAGGCCTCCAGGCTTGGGAGCTTCCCACCCGAACGCAATGTGAGTTCTTCGCTGATATCCTCCAGCCGGCGAAGGTTCTGAACAGCCCTTCCAAGGGTGATTTCCTCCGGATGGGTGAGCAGGGGAATCCGGCCAACGGCAACCAGGTGCTGGCTTAGGGCGTCGTAGCAACCTCGGTTGAGCTTCTGTGGCGCGGCCATGGGTGCGAACAATCTTCGGCATTCATTGGCGGGAGATTAATGGATTTAGCTGTTGGTTGGGTGGGTGGTCACTGGCATCAGTTCTGTGCCCATTACAGCTCTAATTGCATTCTCTTCAACAAATCCCACCGCTGGGAAGTCGGCTTCTAAACCCTGTCTTTGTGACCCCCATTGGAGGGGAATTAAGACTCCAATTGGGTTTTCCCGCTCAAGGAGGTTGATGAATGGTCTGAACGTTCAAAGTCCTTAACTTGCGCTAATTAGGGGAACTAGGGGATTTCCACCCGAAGTGGGTTGGCTCAAGCTCTAAAAGTCCTGATGCTACCAATAACCATTGCTAATAGATTTCCAAGTTCCAAGACCAAATTGAATTAGCAAATCTGTGTGGCACTCTTGGAGAGTTATGGGGTTCCATCTAAGTCGATCAAGGATCAAGTTTGCATTCTCCCTAAGTCAGGAGTTGGAAGAGTGACCCCACTTCGCTGGCGCGTCAATGGGGATGGGTACTCATTATTCGTCAATGGCATATTGCTTTTCGATGCAGCACGTTAGTTCAGCGCTGGCCGCAGAGGCCATTCAACAGATTGCAATTGTTTGTTTTGGCTGCCAGCCGCTGATCGCCGTCAGCGTTCACCCCCCCCTTTGAAGCGCTGAAATATTTGCGGGTATTTTTATGTTTAAAAGGAAATTGGCAGGCAGCGGCTATTCCAATGGCACGATTTTATTTAGAACTTGTGAACCCCCTGAGGAGGCCATGCGGAGCTGGCTACATGTGGTGGTGGTTGGCGGAGGTTTTGCTGGCCTGAAGATTTGCCATTGCCTGTCGAACCAGCGGGTGCGGGTCACGTTTATCGATAAACGCAACTACAACCTGTTCCAGCCGCTGCTTTATCAGGTGGCATCAGGGTTGGTGTCGGAGGCCGACATTGCCTCTCCATTGCGCAAAATGGTTGGCAATGCCCCCAATATTCAGATTCTGCTTGGCGAGGTGGTCGACATCGATCCAAAGGCCCGCCAGCTGCTTTTTAACGGGCAGCACTACAGCTATGACCGGCTGATTTTGGCCACTGGTTCAGGTAGCACCTATTTCGGCCGGGAGGAATGGCGACCCCTGGCGCCACCGATGAAAATCCTGGAGCACGCCGATAAGATCCGCCGGCGGTTGCTAATGGCCCTGGAGGAAGCCGAACAAAAGCTTGCTCCCCAGCACCGGGCCTTTCTGCAGACCGTGGTGGTGGTTGGGGCCGGGCCGGCTGGCTGCGAGTTAGCCGGTTCTTTGGTCGAATTGATGCACCGTGCGGTCCGGCGGGATTTCAAACAACTAAGTAAAGAAGATTGCCGCGTGGTGCTGGTGGATCTGGTGGATCGGGTCTTGCCCACCATGGCAGAACCAATCTCCCCAGGTCGAGTTTGCCTTGGGGGGGCCGCTGGCGCCCAGCAACTGGAGGCGGCCACCATCTGTTGGACGGCTGGGGTGCGCGCCTCCCTTTTGGGACGTTTGCTCAGCGAGCACACTGGCTGTGCTGTGGATCGGGGTGGCCGGCTGCTGGTAGATCCAGACTTTTCAATCCCTAATTATCCGGAAATCCGTGCGGTAGGTGATCTCTGCTGCTACGGGCACACCCTTGATAAAACTCCCCTGCCTGGCATGGCCGGACCGGCGGTGCAGGCTGGTGGCTGGGTCGCCCGCGACATTCTTGCCAACTTGCGTGGAGAAACTATCGAGCCGTTCCGTTGGCAGGACCTGGGAAGTATGGCGGTGATAGGTCCTTGGTATGCCGTGGCAGATCTGCGCGGTGTGCAGCTCACTGGCCTGGCCGGTTGGGTGGTGTGGGCTCTGGCCCATTTGGCTTTCATTCCCGACACTGAAAATCGCATTGCGTTGTTCAGTAAGTGGATGTGGCAGATCGCCACCCGCCAGCGCACCGCCCTGCTGATCACTGGCCGTCCGGATCAGCACCTGGGGGTGGATGTGGGATTGTTTCGGGCTGAACGCCCCCAGCTGCAGTGAAATTTTTCTCTAGACGTGCTCAATATTTGATGAGTTATTTAATTACGGCCAGCTAGATTATTGGAAGATTTAAGTAGATGGGAAACTGGTGGCTGATTTAACCCAGTTGTTGACGGGCAGCCAAAACTGCAAGATATAACTCTTCAGGTACCTCTCGGATGTCGTATTCACTGGGCAGTACCCCGTGGACATGCTGATGCACCGCCATCCAACAATTGCGCTCCAGATCTTTACCCGTGGCATCAAAGGCCATGGAAGCCTCTGCCAAGTTTTGAATCAACTCTTTCCCCTCACCCAAGGCCATGGTCCCGTGGCAATAGACCCCAAACAGGTCTTGGTTTGTGCATCGTATCTATGGGTGGTCGCCCATGATGGGTGTTCAGGGTCCCTCTCGCCTGCCGCTCTTTCCTTAGATGCCCAACTTGTTTTCGCCACTCCAAGTGGGACCCCTTCAGCTGCCCAACCGCATTTGGATGGCGCCCCTCACCCGCTGTCGCACGGAGGAGGGGCATGTGCCCGGTGCACTAATGGCCGAGTACTACGCCCAACGGGCCAGTGCCGGGCTGATCATTGCTGAGGCCACCATGGTGTTGGAGGGCAATTCGGCCTTTTGGCATGAGCCCGGCATCTACAACGAGGCTCAAATCCAGGGCTGGCGCACCACCACCGATGCGGTGCACGGCGCCGGCGGCCAGATTGTTTTGCAGCTATGGCACGGGGGCCGTGCCTGCCATCCATTGCTAAACGATGGCCGCCAACCCGTAGCACCCAGCCCGATCGCCATCACCGGTGACGAGGTGCACACCCCCAAGGGCAAGCAGCCCTACGTGCTTCCTAGGGAGCTGGGGGACGATGAAATACCCGCCATCGTTGATGGATTCCGGTTGGCGGCCCGTGCCGCCATGGCTGCTGGTTTTGATGGGGTGGAACTCCATGGTGCCAACGGATATTTGCTTGATGCGTTTTTGCGGGATGGCAGCAACCGCCGCTCTGGTGCCTATGGGGGCCCGATCGAGAACCGTGCCCGCCTATTAATTGAGGTGCTTGAGGCGGTCGCCGCCGAGACGCCGTTGATGGGTCTGCGCCTATCACCACTTAATGGCTACAACGCCATGGCTGACTCCGACCCAATTGCCCTAACCTCCTGGTTGGCCCGGCGCTTAAACGAGCTGCCATTGGACTACCTGCACATAATGCGTGGTGATTTTCTTGGCCAGCAGCACGGAGATGTGTTGAGCCCTGTGCGGGAGCATTACAGAGGTGTGCTTGTGGCAAACATGGGCTACAGCGCCGCTGAGGCCAGCTCCGCCATTAGCTCTGGCTCCATTGATGCCGTGGCATTTGGCTCAGCATTTCTTGCCAATCCGGATCTACCGGAGCGCTTCCGCCGTGATGCTGCCCTAAACCAACCAGACCCATCAAAGTATTACGCCCAAGGGCCATCGGGCTATACCGACTACCCGTTTCTTGAGCCCCAAGTTTGATATATTTTTGTGAGCAAATAAAGTTGGCTCAGCAATTTATTGTCCTGCCATTGATCAAGATATATTTTAGGGTAGTCCCTAAGTTGTGAAGTAGCGAGTTTGGAGGATTGTCTTGGTCTCTTGCTGATTTGCATTATTTTGGATTACATTATGGCCAATAGAAAAAAGATCAAGCTTGTACCTGCTAATGCTATGGCCGAGGCTGACCAGATCCTTCGCCAACTGCGAATTGCTTGATTGAAATCCTCTTCGTTTCCTCGGTGGACAACAAAAGTTCCACCTTCTGAGGGAATTTCTAGGCACAATTCACCGTTTGCATCATTGCATTCGGCGAGTACAAACACCATGCCGCTAGCCCTAAAAATATCTTCAGTGCGGCGCACCCCGAGGCTTCGGCTAGTTAAGCTGTTGATTAATTGGGGAGGATCTACGGTGTTAAATACTGTCTCTAGTTCCATTTCAGCGCCAGCTGATGTGAAGGAAATGCTATTGGCTCCTTGGCGCAGTTTAAAATCGCAGCGGCGCTCCAGCTCCGATAGGGTTTCATCCCTGCGTTCCCAATTGATTTCCGTATGGCTCCGTCCTTCGCTATCGGTGTATGTGCTTTCTTTTCGCACTTCCAATAGGTTTGTAATTGTTTGCCTGTAGGCCACACATGATTCTCCGCTCCAGGGCGCTATCAATGGTTCATTACATATTACTTCTGCCGAGAGTTTTACGTGCTCCTTAAAGGAGCCGCCGCCCAGTTGCTGGGCAACGGTGGCCTGCAGCTCGTGCAATTCCGCAATGCTGCTGCTCTGGGCATTGAGAAGATGCGCTAGTCTCCTCGCTTGATGGCGTCTTGCGAGGCCACAACCGATGGCAGCGCCTGCAGTGATCAGCCCAGGTATAACCAGTTCCACGGAGAATTTCATTGATATGGATATTATGTTCCCAGTTGCTGCCGAAAGACAAGTTCTCGGTTTGAATCCGTGACCTAGCTGCTGCTTTTGGCTAAAGATGTTGACATGGCAGTATGATTAGTAGTAAAGGCTTGCGATGCTTACGATCCAATCGCCCCCCACCCCCCTCCTTTGTACCAATGAATATGTCGATTAATTCCTAATGGCCGGTCGATTCTTTTTTTTTAAACTTCTATTACCTTTATTTATACTGGTCATTCCTTGGCTTCAGGAGTTGTTGGATCAATTTCTTTTCTCTGGGCAATGGAATTTACCAATGACCCCTGGGGGATCTTTTCTTGGGGTATTGACAGCACCATTTAGCCATAGTGGCTTTGGCCATTTATTAGCTAATTCGCTGACATTTATACCCCTTTCTTGGTTGGTTCTTTTAAGGGGACGTCTGGATTATCTTGCTGTGTGGCTTGGGGTTTATGCCACTGCAATTCCAGTTTGGTTGTTTTGGCCCACCGCTAGCCATGGGCTTTCCGGAGTGATTTATGGCTTATTGGGTTATCTATTGGTTATTGGCTGGCTTGAGAAGCGTTTTTTATCTCTGAGTTTGTCGATTTTTGCATTAATTAGCTATGGGGGAGTATTGCCAAGTTTATTGCCGATTTATTCTCCCAGTGGAGTTAGCTGGATTGGTCACTTTAGTGGCTTTTTCGGC